>Ga0209170_1000452_pt1 | contig 18433 bp, 15 predicted proteins | sample KloWWTKNB14_bulk_FD_187178 | JGI IMG/M metagenome (GOLD analysis project Ga0209170, IMG submission 187178) | Active sludge microbial communities from Klosterneuburg, Austria, studying microevolution and ecology of nitrifiers - Klosterneuburg... | ecosystem: Engineered > WWTP > Aerobic digester >...
CCAATCCATTTGGCTAAACCCGTAAACAAGAATAGCAACCAGCATGGTCATGAAAAATAAACCAATACCCCAGATAATTCTTTTATTGATATAGGATTTGGTAGCGGGGGCAATATGCATTTTCGCTATCTCTTCCATAACATTTTTTGTAAACCGCATAGAGGGTGCCTCCAGCTCCGATGATTGAAGCATCTCATTTACCTCCAGCAGTTCACTGTATTTTGCTTTCCATTCAGTATCTGTCTGTAGTAATCTTTCTATGACTGTTTTTTCTTCCAGGGAAGAATGGCCATCAATAAATTCCCACAAACGTTCTTCGATATTTCGTTGCGTATTCATACAATTCAATTTAAATCTTTTACTTCATGTGCAAAATGAGTTTCCATCTTTTCCTTTAGTCTTGTTCTTGCCCGGTGTAACCGCACCTTTGCTGTATTAACCTCCAATCCCAGGATTTGAGCAATTTCTTCGAGTGACTGTTCACTTTTATAAAACAATGTAATAATCTCCGCATCGTCTGGCCCCATTAAACCAATAGCGTTATGTACCATTGATTGTCTTGATTTTTGTTCCACCAGGTTTGCCCTGAATCCCGAATCCATGCTGTCGGCTACCTCAAACACTTTTTCATTATCCAGCGAATGAATCTCCAGCTTCTTCTTTCTCAGGAAGCTGATACAGGTGTTGTTTACAATGGTATACAACCAGGTGCTGAACTTAGAGGCACCCCGGAAGTCAGCCAGGTATTTAAATGCTTTAATAAATACATCCTGAGCCACTTCCTCAGCATCCTCCCTGTTTTTTACCATTCGCAGCGTTAGTGTGAAAACGTAGTTCTGGTAACGGTTCACCAACCCGGCATATGCCTGGTGATCACCACTTAGCACTTTGCTAATGAGTTCATTATCATTTAGTCCGGTAGACATCCTTATATAAGACTACACGATAAGTTTTTAGGTTACAATACAAATTACGATTAATTGTCCCTAACTCCGGAAGGGGAAATAAGAAAGTTTAGAAAAAGCTGTAACCGGGTTTCACCGGCTGTAGTCATAGTTACTGTAAACCGATTTGAAAAAAAGTTCCTGAAGGCTGTAACCCGGATCAAATACCGGTAGTCATAAAAGGACAAACAAACAAAAATTAATAATAATAAAAACTACCATTATGGACGCAGGAGAAGTTTTAATACCGATTACAATGTTTGCAGGAGGATTTGCAATGATTTTTGGTATTTACTATTTAAAAACCCGCCAGAACCTGGCAATGATTGAGAAAGGAATGAACCCGAAAGAGTTTGCTAACCGGCCGGCTCCTTATAAAAATCTTAAATGGGCATTATTGCTGATTGGGGCTGGTACCGGTTTATTCCTGGCATATTTACTCGACAATTACATGCTACCAGTGGAGATCAACAAGTTTGGTAATCATGGTGACAGAAATGTACCTATTTACTTTGCCCTTATAGCCATCGGCGGTGGTCTTGGATTGTTTGGTTCTTACCGAATTGAAAAGAAATGGTGGGACGATAATAAAGACAAGCAATAACCTCACCACACACATTACCGGAAGCAACAGCGAAAACTGTTGCTTTTTTTATTTTGCAATTGTCTCCATTGCTTTTTTTACCATAGCATCATTGCTGTTCAGTACCTGGTAAAAACCGGCATTTCTCCATTTGTACCGGGCCAGCAATGCTTTTAATCTTTGCTGCACTAACTCTTTTTCTTTTCCTGCTACCGATTTAAAGTTTACAGAGTCGGTTGCTGTGAATTTTACCAGGTCGTTCCAGATACCTTCTGTATTGTTAAACCCGGTGATGAAGTCAGCTGTGGTGTTGTATTTATCTACCTGTATTTTGTTCTGGAGGTAATAATTGTAAACAAAGCTGTTAATATTGGCAGCAAAAGTGAGCCTGTTTGCCTTTTGTTGCGACACGCTGGTATCAATAGGAACAAAAATGGAGGGAGTGATGCCGCCGCCTCCATACAATGTGTCACTGCATGCTGTGGTGAAACGAAATCCATTATGATTTTTCATCGAGTCAGCCGAAACCATTTCTCCGCTGTTGAACCGTTCCCATAATTCATCCATATACACTTTTTTGCCTTTTTCGTAGGGTCGCTGGATACTGCGGCCAAGGGGTGTATAGTACCTTGCTACCGTTAGCCGCATGGCAGATCCGTCTCTCAGCTGGTACTGTTCCTGTACAAGGCCTTTACCAAAAGTTCTCCTGCCTATTATGGTAGCCCTGCACCAATCCTGCAAGGCGCCGGCTAAAACCTCACTGGCACTGGCAGATAATTCATCCACCAGCAAGACCAGCTTCCCTTTCTCAAAAAGACCAGGGCGTTTGCAGCGGTATTCCCTTTTTTTGCTATTGACACCTTCTGTATATACGATCAGTTTATCTCCTTCGAGAAATTCATCTGCCATGTCAACTGCCTCATTCATAAATCCACCACCATTACCACGCAAGTCAAAAACAAGACTTAGCATTCCCTGTTTTTGTAATGCTTCCATCGCCTGCATGAATTCTTCGTAGCTGCTTTCACTGAACTTTGTGAGTTTGATATAACCGGTGTTTTTATCGATCATATAAGAAGCCTCAATAGAGGGAACAGGTATCTTTCCCCTGGTAACAGTAATGGATTGTTGTTTAGCACCTCTTATTACCTGTAATATGGCTTTGGAGCCTTTGGGTCCGCGGATCAAAGCTTTGATCTCATTAATGGAGACTCCTTTTCGTGTTAGTGAAGAGTCATTTACCCTGGTTATTTTATCACCTATCACTAAACCGGCCTTATCGCTTGGTCCGTCAGGGAAAACGTAAACAACATTAACTGTATCACTGAAAATATTGAACTCTACACCGATCCCGTCAAAGTTTCCGGCCAGGTCTTCATTAGCTTCTTTTAGCTCCACCGGAGGCAGGTACACTGAGTGAGGGTCCAGTTCGTTCATCATTTCCTGAATAGCACGGCCTTCCAGTGTATCTATCTGCACCGAGTCGACATATCGCATTTTTATCAGGTCAAGTGCTTCCTGCAGGGTACTGCGGCTATTGGAAGAAAAAAAGCCCCTTTTTGAACCAGACTGATCACTTAATTTAAAGCCCAGGAACATTCCTCCTATTAATACCAGCGAAAAAATAAGCGGAAGCCAGACCTGCAATTTTTTATTTCCCATCATAAACCTTTATTCAGTAATTTGACGCAAAATACTGGATTTGAACGTAACAGAAGTTGTCGCTCATCCAATTCAACAAATCTTTATATGCCGGTTGTAAAATTGATTGCAGACAGCGGGGCCACAAAAGCCGAATGGTGTTTACTTCAGAATGGCAGGAAAAAGACCATCATTACCCAGGGTATCAGTCCTTACTTTCTCAATACTGAACAGATAACGGATCTTTTATTGAAAGAGCTAAAGCCAAAACTGAAGAATACAAACATTGACGAGGTTTACTATTACGGTACTGGTTGTGCCAACCCTGTCAATGCAAAGTCTGTAAAAAAAGCCATCAGTAAAGTTTTTCAGCATACAAAAGTAGAAGTTACGCATGACCTGATGGGTGCCGCAAGGGCCTTATGCGGCAGAAAAAAAGGAGTGGCCTGTATTTTAGGTACCGGATCAAATTCCTGCTACTATGATGGGAAAAAGATCGTAAAAAACAGTCCGGGGCTCGGTTATGTATTGGGAGATGAAGGTAGCGGTGCCTACCTGGGCAAGAAAGTAATTCAATATTATCTCTACGGAACATTTGATGATGAGCTACGGGGAAGATTTGATCTCACTTATACTACCAATGCGTCGGAGATACTGGAGAATGTTTACAAGAAACCTTTGCCCAATCGCTATTTAGCCGGCTTCGCAAAATTTTTGGCGGAAAACAGGGGCCATTATATGATAGAGAATATCATTGAAGACGGGTTGAATGATTTTTTCTTCAATCATCTTTGCAAGTACCGCGAAACATGGACCTTGCCTATCCATTTTGCAGGAAGTGTTGCATTTGGTTTTAAAGATGTGTTGCAGCAACTTTGCAACAGTTATGAATTTGAATTGGGCAGGGTGATGAAGAACCCGATGGAAGGTTTGATAGAATATCACAGTTAAAGAAAGGACACATGGCTTTTAAAAAAATTACTGAGCAGTCAAGCAATTACCGTCACCTGGAAAAAATGACAGTGGGTGAACTACTCACCAATATTAATAATGAAGATAAAACTGTGCCGGAGGCAGTAGAAAGAGCAATGCCACAGATAGAAAAGCTTGCTGAAATTGCCAGTGATAAAATGCTGATGGGGGGGCGGTTATTTTATATCGGTGCCGGAACCAGCGGCAGATTAGGAATAGTGGACGCCAGCGAATGTCCGCCAACTTACGGAGTGCCATACGGGTTAGTGATTGGAATTATTGCGGGTGGTGAAAAGGCGATAACCACTGCCGTTGAATTTGCAGAAGATGACAGAGAACAGGGTTGGATGGATTTGCTTGAACATAAAGTGTCAGACAAGGATGTGGTGATCGGAATTGCTGCCAGTGGTACTACACCCTATGTTATTGGTGCATTGGATGAATGCAGGAAAAGAGGTATCGTCACCGGCAGCATCTCCTGTAATCCTGATTCGCCAGTGAGTGCTGCGGCTGATTTCCCGATTGAAGTGGTGGTGGGACCGGAGTTTGTTACAGGCAGTACGAGGATGAAAAGCGGAACCGCCCAGAAGCTTGTCCTGAATATGATCTCGACCACTGTTATGATACAGTTAGGACGGGTAGAAGATAATAAGATGGTAAATATGCAACTAACGAACGATAAGTTGGTTGACCGTGGTACCAAGATGCTGATGGAGAGAGTGAAGATCGCTGATTATGAGAAAGCAAAAGAATTACTTCTTAAGTACGGAAGCGTTAAAAAAGCAGCAGATTCTTTTGTAGGATAATTTTATTTTTCCTTTTTGCAACGTATATTGTGCTTCTGATTTCAAAAAGTGGTAAAAACAGTTAGTCATATATCTTCGTTCCTGGTGATGAATTTCACCATCACCACTATTATTACTACAACCCGTTAAGGGTTGTATATTTTCATATCAATACATGGGCAGTTTGCTGTAAGATGACGGAAGTCGCTTATTGCTTCACATTTATCTAATCATTCAAAATTCAGGTCATGCAGGTATTAAAGTTCGGGGGTACTTCTGTCGCTAATGCAGAAAATATAAATAAAGTTGTTGCGATTGTAAAGGAGTCGGTTAAAAAAGAAAAAACAATAATAGTAGTATCAGCACTGGGAGGGATCACAGATTTATTACTGGGAGCGGCAGCAATAGCTGCAGAGGGAAATGAAGCCTACAAAGAAAAATTATCACAGGTTGAGCAGCGGCACCTGGACACCGTTAAGCAATTGATCCCTGTTGCACAACAAAGCCAGTTATTGAGCCTGGTAAAAAAATCATGTAACGAAATTGAAGATATCTGCAATGGCATTTTTTTGCTACGGGAATTAACTCCAAGGTCAAAAGACAGGATTGGCAGTTATGGGGAATGGATCTCTTCGCAGATCATTGCTGCAAAGTTCATTGCAGAAGGGCTCGATGCTGTATGGAAGGATTCCAGGGAATTGATTCTTACCAATTCTACGTTTACTGCAGCAGAAGTGGATTTCCCGATTACGAATAAAAGAACAGGGGAGTTCTTTGCCGCAGCTTCTTCCACTCTTTTTATCTTACCCGGATTTATTGCTGCTGACAAAAATGGAATAACTACAACTTTAGGAAGAGGAGGGTCTGATTTTACTGCTGCTATTATTGCTTCCGCTGTTAATGCATCCGTTTTGGAGATATGGACTGATGTCAGTGGTATGATGACAGCCGATCCGCGACTGACCAGTAATGCCCGGATCATTCCGCATATATCTTACCAGGAAGCGATGGAGTTGTCGCATTTCGGTGCCAAAGTTATTTATCCGCCAACTATTCAGCCGGTGATGGGTAAGCGGATACCCGTATGGGTGAAAAATACATTTGCTCCTGCTGATGCAGGAACATTGATCGAATCAGTAGCCACAAAAGATGGGGATATCGTAAGAGGTATTTCCAGTATCAATAATATAGCATTGATCAGCCTGGAGGGAAGTGGTATGATCGGTATCCCGGGATTTTCAAAAAGATTATTTGAAGCATTAAGTAGTGAAAGGATCAATGTTATATTAATTACACAAAGCTCTTCCGAGCATTCCATTTGCGTGGGTATTGATGCGCTGTCTGCAGCAAAGGCAAAACAAGCGGTAGATTCGGCTTTTGCCAATGAAATAGCGTTGGAAAAAGTTGAGCCGCTACAAATTGAATCAGCACTTTCTATTGTTGCATTGGTTGGAGAGAACATGAAAAGTCATCCCGGTATCAGTGGCCGTATGTTCAGTGCCATGGGGAGGAATGGTGTGAATGTAAGAGCTATTGCACAAGGGTCTTCAGAAAAAAATATTTCAGCTGTCATTTCTACCAACGATGTACGTAAGGCCATCAATGTTTTGCATGAAGAGTTTTTTGAAACAACGTACAAACAGGTAAACCTTTTTATAACCGGAACCGGAAATGTCGGAGCAAAATTATTGGGTCAGTTACAGAAGCAACTTGAATTCCTGCAGGAGCAATTACATTTACAGGTAAGAGTAGTTGGTTTAAGTAACAGCAGAAAGATGCTGATTGATGAAGAAGGTATTGATTTAAAAAACTGGAAAGAGAAGCTCGAAGCAGGTGAAACGGCCAGCCTGCAAAAACTAACAGACGAAATTATCAGCCGTAATCTCCGTAATTCTGTTTTTGTTGATATTACCGCTAATGATAAAGTGGCCGGGGTATATGGTTTGTTATTACAGAAAAGTATTTCCGTGGTTGCCTGTAATAAAGTAGCTGCCTCTTCAGCCTATAGTAATTATAAGAAATTAAAGGACCTGGCCAGGGAATTCAACAGCCAGTTCTTGTTTGAAACTAATGTTGGTGCCGGTCTTCCGATAATTGCTACCCTGAATGACCTGGTACACAGCGGAGACAGGGTACATAAAATCCAGGCAGTACTCAGCGGTACATTGAATTTTGTTTTCAATAATTACGATGGCAGCCGGAAATTTGCGGAGGTGGTAAAGCAGGCACAGGAGGAAGGGTATACTGAACCAGACCCGCGGCTTGACCTGGGAGGAACGGATGTAATGAGAAAAATAATGATCCTCGCCAGGGAAGCAGGACAGGAAATTGAGATGGACGATATAGTAAATAATTCTTTTATGCCGGCGAGTTGTATGCAGGGATCAGTGGATGATTTTTATGCAGCCATGCTGAATGAAGAAGCGCATTTCAAAAAACTGGCAGAAGATGCGAACATTGCAGGATGCAAATTGAAATTTGTTGCCTCATATGACAATGGTAAAGCATCGGTAGGTTTGCAGCATATTGATCCGAAGCATGACCTGTATCACCTGTACGGGAAAGACAATGTCGTTCTTTTTTACACTGACCGGTATAAAGAACAGCCTTTAGTAGTGAAGGGGGCCGGTGCTGGTGCAGAAGTGACAGCCAGTGGTGTATTTGCTGATATTATCAGGGCATCAAAAGTATAAAATGAAGAAAGTTAAAGTACATAGTCCGGGTACGGTAGCCAATATTGTATGCGGATTTGATATTCTTGGTCTTGCATTGAGTGAACCATACGATGTGATGGAAGTGATGCTGCTTGACCGGCCTGAAGTGATTATTCATAATAGGGACATTTTTAATTTGCCGACGGAAGCAGAAAAGAATGTAGCCGGAGTTGTATTATTATCGGTAATGGAGAGAATGAATAATACTATTGGATTTGAAGTTACTGTTGAAAAGCACATCAAACCAGGAAGTGGTATTGGCTCCAGTGCAGCCAGTGCTGCCGGGGCGGCAATAGCAGCCAATTATTTATTAGGAAATATTTTTTCCAGTGATGAAGTGGTGCAGTTTGCGATGAACGGGGAGAAACTGGCTTCTGGTGTAAAACATGCTGACAATATTGCTCCCTGTATTTTGGGTGGCATCAGCTTGATACGTTCCATTCATCCACTGGATATAGTTTCCATTCCGGCACCTGACTTATTTGTCACAGTGGTTCATCCGCAGATTGAAGTAAGGACATCTGATGCCAGGCAGATACTGAAACAACAGGTGCTTTTAAAAGATGCAATAAAGCAATGGGGGAATATTGCCGGCCTGGTAACAGGATTTATGAAGAATGATTATGATCTGATAGGCCGTTCACTCGAGGATGTTATCATTGAACCTGTACGAAGTATCCTTATTCCGGGATTTGATGAGTTGAAAGTAAAATGTAAAGAGGCAGGAGCATTGGGTGGTGGTATTTCTGGTTCCGGGCCATCTGTATTTATGCTGAGTAAAGATGAATCAACTGCGAAAGCTGTCGGGCATGTGATGAGCCAGGTATATGAACAAATTGGTATTGATTACAATATTTATGTAACGACTATTAATAGGAAAGGGGTAGAGGTGGTGAGCAGCGAGTAGCAGAATGCAGGGTTCTAATTAATTTATTTAATGCTTTCTTCTAAATGAAATATTACAGTACAAATAAAATTGCAGGATCGGTTGATTTCAAAGAGGCAACGATCAGAGGGCAGGCACCAGATAAAGGGTTATACTTTCCGGAGATCATTCCATTTGTGGATAAGGATATGATCAGCAATATTGACAGCTATACAAATGAGGAAATCGCATTCAGGATAATAGCACCTTATGTAGGTAACGGGATTCCAGAAGACAGGTTATGGGAAATAGTAAAGGAAACAGTGAATTTTGAGATTCCGCTGGTGAAAGTGAATGATACTATTTCTTCTTTAGAATTGTTTCATGGCCCGACGCTGGCATTTAAAGATGTGGGTGCCAGGTTCATGAGCCGTTGTTTGGGATATTTTGTACAAGGAGATTCAAGAAAAGTAACCGTGCTGGTGGCAACATCCGGTGATACCGGTGGTGCTGTTGCCAATGGTTTTTATAATGTCGAAGGGGTAGAGGTGGTCATACTATATCCATCCGGCAAAGTGAGCCCCGTACAGGAAAAACAATTGACAACACCGGGTAAAAATATTCATGCGTTAGAAGTGCAGGGTACTTTTGATGATTGCCAGCAAATGGTGAAACAGGCTTTTGCGGATAAGGAGCTAACGGATAAATTATTTTTGACCTCAGCCAATTCGATAAATGTAGCCCGGTGGTTACCACAACAGTTTTATTATTTCTATGCGTTCAAGCAATGGGAACAAAAAAATAACCCGCCTGTAATTTCTGTTCCCAGTGGCAATTTTGGTAATATCTGCGCAGGTATACTGGCCATGCAATCCGGGTTACCCGTAAAACACTTTATTGCAGCTTGTAATGTGAATGATATTGTAAGTGAATACCTGCAAACACAGGAATTGCAACCAAAAGAGGCCGTTGCCACTTTGAGTAATGCCATGGATGTAGGTAACCCCAGTAATTTTGTACGCATACTGGAGATTTTTAAGCACCAGTTTCCATTGTTGAAGAATAAGCTATCCGCTTACACGATAACAGATGCTGAAACAGTATCAACAATCAGGGAGGTGTACGAAAAATATAATTATATTCTTGACCCGCATGGTGCTGTCGGATATCTTTCTTTACACCGTTACCTTTCTGCACATCCCGGCCAGACCGGATTGTTTTTAGAAACAGCTCACCCGGTTAAATTTCCGGAAGCTGTGGAAAGCTGCATTGGTAAGTGCATTGAAATGCCGGCAGCCGTTCAGTCTCTTATGGATAAAGAAAAGCAAAGTGAATTAATCAAAGCTGACTATCAGCAATTCAGGGATTATCTTTTAAAATAAGATGCCTTTCTGATTATTGCTTTTTCTACTTTATCACTTAGCTTATCTTTGCACTGAGTAGCAGGTTTATGCATAATTTAGAACCCTTTTATAACTGGCGTCATATCTATATCAGTGAGGAAGACAAATTTTCTCCCTTCTTCGGCCGTCAGTATTCTGAATTTGAATTTTCCCTGACTGTTTACAATTATTACATACACCCGCAATGGGATGATTTTGGCAGCCGTACGTTATACCTGAAGGTGCTGCTGGCAGATTACGAAGAAAAATATGCCGTCATTGAGCTGATCGGTGAATGGAATGATGCTGTGGAGAACGACATCATGGAACTCAAAAGGGAGGTGCTTGAGAAATTCATGTACGAGGGTATCCATAAGTTTATCCTGATCGGGGAGAATGTATTGAATTACCATAGTGACGGAAAAGATTATTATGAAGAGTTATATGAAGAACTATCGGACGAAAATGGCTGGATAGTTTGTTTAAACATGCCCGAGCAGACCCAGTACGATTTTAAACATGCCCGTCTGAACCGGTATGTTGAGTTAATGGAATTAGAAAACTGGCGAACCTATAAGCCTTTTCATTTGTTTAAAAAGATCGATAATGAGCTGACAGCAAGACTAACTAATTAGTCATTTATATGCGATGGGCTTATGATTTTTGTCATTTAAAACTTTTATCTGTTTTTGGTCACGGGGCATTACTTTTGCAGAAATTGATTGATTACTCCCTCTAAGAATATTGCTTATGAAATGGTCTGAACAGTTTACTTCCTCGGTTGGCAAAAAGTGGGTAATGGCATTGACGGGTTTGTTCCTTATTATTTTTCTAGTGGTGCATGCCGGTATCAATGCCTGTATCTGGGCGAATGATGGCGGTGAAATGTTTAACAAGGCAGCCCATTTTATGGGAAGCACTGTTCTTATCCGGATTGCAGAAATTGGTCTTTTCCTTGGTATTTTCCTGCACATCCTCCAGGGCTACATGCTGGAAATACAGAATCGAAGTAAAAGAAAACAAGGGTACGCAGTACCTATGGGAAATAAAGGCAGCAAGTGGTACAGTCGCAGCATGGCATTATTAGGGACGATTCTTTTAATGTTCTTCATTTTGCATTGGTGGCATTTCTGGGTGCCAGCCCGTTTCATAGGACACGAAGAGTTAACAGAATTGGAGATCAATGGTGTGCAGATGCATAATATGTACAACCTGATGCAATTCACTTTTCAGGAATTGTGGGTGGTAATCGTTTATGTATTTGCCTGCTTCTCTTTATGCTGGCATCTGATACATGGTTTTCAAAGTGCATTCCGGACAGTGGGTGTAAGTAATTCAAAGTATGTAAGCCTTATTCAAAATGTAGGTATCGGGTACTCAGTAATTATTTCACTGGCTTTTGCGATGATGCCGGTAAGTATGTACCTGGGATGGGTATAAATAACCATTACGAATTAATTGCGGTAAGGTATGATGTGTTTGAAAGTTAGAATAGTTATTACAGGCAAAGATCTTAATAGCGAACTGTAAAAAAGCAAATAAATCATTTATATCAAAGTAATCAGAGGTTATGCTTGATTCAAAAATTCCCGCCGGACCGTTAGAACAGAAATGGACAGATTATAAAGGACATGTGAAACTGGTGAACCCGGCTAACAAACGAAAACTTGAAGTGATCGTAGTCGGTACCGGTTTGGCTGGTGCTTCTGCTGCAGCTTCTTTAGGTGAGCTGGGATATAAAGTGAAAGCATTTTGTTTCCAGGATTCACCCAGGAGGGCACACTCTATTGCTGCACAGGGTGGTATTAATGCCGCTAAGAATTACCAGAATGATGGAGACTCTATCTTCCGCTTGTTTTATGATACCGTGAAAGGGGGAGATTACCGTGCCAGGGAATCCAATGTGCATCGTTTGGCCGAAGTGAGTGTAAATATTATTGACCAGTGTGTGGCACAGGGAGTACCTTTTGCCAGGGATTATGGCGGATTACTCAATAACCGTTCCTTTGGTGGTACACAGGTGCAAAGAACTTTTTATGCCGCAGGACAAACCGGTCAGCAGTTATTGATTGGTGCATACCAAGCCCTGGAAAGACAAGTTGCCTTAGGTAATGTACATATGTATAGCCGCCATGAAATGCTGGATGTGGTGATGGTGGATGGAAAAGCAAGAGGCATTATCTGTCGTAATCTTGTAAACGGTGAGCTCGAAAGATATTTTGGTCATGCTGTATTGCTTTGTACAGGTGGTTATGGTAACGTATTCTATCTTTCTACCAATGCCATGGGCAGTAATGTGACGGCTGCCTGGAAAGCACATAAGAAAGGTGCTTTCTTCGGAAATCCCTGCTTTACACAAATTCATCCTACCTGTATTCCGGTGAGTGGTGATCACCAGAGTAAGTTGACCCTGATGTCTGAATCGTTAAGAAATGACGGTCGTATCTGGGTACCCAAACAAAAAGGGGATAAAAGAAAGGCGAACGATATTCCTGAAGAGGAAAGGGACTATTACCTCGAGAGAAGGTATCCCGCATTTGGTAACCTGGTACCAAGGGATGTGGCATCAAGAGCAGCCAAAGAAAGATGTGATGCGGGATATGGTGTCGGAACTACCGGGCAGGCCGTTTATCTTGATTTCAAATACAATCTCATTAATAAATACGGGATGGCGGAAGCAAATAAGCATGGGATTGAAAATCCGGATATGGAAACATTGATCCGGTTAGGTAAGGAAGTCGTAAAGGAAGAATATGGGAACCTGTTTGATATGTATGAAAAAATTACAGGGGAAAATCCATATGAAGTACCCATGAGGATTTACCCGGCAGTACACTATACCATGGGTGGCCTCTGGGTGGATTATGAACTGATGACGAATGTAAAGGGATTGTACTGCCTTGGTGAAGCTAACTTTAGTGATCATGGTGCAAATCGTCTTGGGGCATCTGCCCTGATGCAGGGATTGGCAGATGGTTATTTTGTTATTCCTTACACTATCGGCAATTACCTGGCAGATGAAATAGCGACCAAACCAATTCCAACTGATCATCCTGCATTTACAGAAACTGAAAAAGCGGTGTCTGATCGTATCAGTACACTAATGAATATTAAAGGCAATCAGACTGTAGAAAGTTTTCATAAGCGTTTGGGAAAGATCATGTGGGAAAAATGCGGGATGGCCCGCAATGAAAAAGGACTACAGGAAGCTATTGTGGAGATACAGCAATTGAAAAAAGAATTCTGGAGTGATGTTAAAATTCCCGGAACTATCAAAGAAATGAATCCTGAATTGGATAAGGCTGGTCGTGTTGCCGATTTTATTGAGTTGGGTGAATTGATGTGTATAGATGCATTAAACAGAAATGAAAGTTGTGGTGGACACTTCCGTGAAGAAAGCCAGACAGAGGAAGGGGAAGCAAAGAGGAATGATGCTGATTATGCGTATGTGGCAGCATGGGAATACAAAGGAGAGAGTAGTTGGGAACTGCATAAGGAGCAATTGGAGTTTGAAGTAGCGAAACCAACTCAACGGAGTTATAAATAATTGAAACAATTTGGTAATTCGGCAATTTGCCAATGCAGGTTCAAACTGAAAATATTATTCTTAAAAAAACAATTGAATTTTCATTACTTGCTATTGAATATGTTGAGTTACTTGAAAGTCACAAGAGATATGTTATAACAGGCAATTATTAAGGTCTGCAACTTCAATTGGTGCAAATGTTCATGAAGCTCAGAATGCGGAAAGTAAAGCTGACTTTATTCATAAGTTCAAAATTGCGGCAAAAGAAGTAGAAGAAACAAAGTATTGGCTGGTATTATGTAATGAGTCAAACCTGTATCCTGATTGCAGGCAGTTGGTTGATAAATTACATGAAATTGATAAAATTATTACGAAAATAATATCGACAAGCAAGGCTGGGTAATTGCCGAATTGTCTAATTGACAAATTGAATAAATTATGGAGCAATACACAATGAATCTTACTTTAAAAGTCTGGAGACAGAAAAATAGTGCTGAGCGGGGCAGTTTTGAAACGTACCCGGTGAAGGACATTTCTTCTGAAATGTCATTTTTAGAGATGATTGACGTATTGAATGAAGAACTTATCCGTGATGGAAAAGACCCGATTGCCTTCGATCATGATTGTCGTGAAGGTATTTGTGGGATGTGTTCCATGTATATTAATGGACGTCCGCATGGACCATGGGAAAAGAACACAGTTTGCCAGCTGCACATGAGGGCCTATAAAGATGGTGATACCATTGTGATTGAACCATGGAGAGCCAATGCCTTTCCGGTCATTAAAGACCTGATGGTCGATCGTTCTTCTTTCGATCGTATCATCCAGGCAGGGGGGTATATTTCTGTCAATACAGGAAGCCCGGTGGATGCTAATGCCATCCCGGTTGAAAAAAATATGGCAGATGCTGCTTTCGCAGCGGCCGCCTGTATTGGTTGCGGCGCTTGTGTGGCCGCCTGCAAAAATTCATCAGCCATGCTGTTCTTATCTGCCAAAGTAACGCATCTTGCTTTATTACCTCAAGGTCATCCGGAAAGACAGACCAGGGCGATGAATATGGTGGCCCAGATGGATAAAGAAGGATTTGGCGCCTGTACCAATACCGGTGCCTGTGAGGCAGTTTGCCCCAAAGGAATTTCTATTGAAAATATTGCCCGCCTGAACAGGGAGTATATGATGGCAGGGCTGGCCAGCGACAAATAAGCTGTTTTTAAACTATTTATAAGCCCTTTATCACAAAGGGCTTTTTTGTTTTCGGCCACTATTCGTACATTCAGATTCTATAAAAAACTTTTATGTACACAAAATCTATTTCAATTGCGGTAGTGGCTATTTTTTTACTTGTTTCCTGTAAAAATAATGATACTGTGAAAAAAGAATCAGTAAAATGGCCTGAAGGAGTAACTGCTCCTGTAGCCGAAAAGAAAATTAAAGAATTGACAGCGCATGGTGATACCCGTATCGATGAGTACTACTGGATGAATGATTATTTTAAGAAAGGTACTGACAGTACTAAAGTTGTGGATTACCTGAAAGCAGAGAATGCGTACCTGGATACAATGATGTCTGGTACCAAAAAATTCCAGGAGGAATTATTTGCGGAAATGAAAGGCCGTATCAAAGAAAAAGATGAGTCGGTGCCTGTGCTGAACAATGGTTATTATTATTATTCCCGTACTGAGGAGGGGAAACAGTATTATAAATATTGCCGCAAAAAAGGAAGCCTGGATGCACCGGAAGAGATTTTACTGGACGCCGATAAAATGGCTGAGGGGGCAGGCTATTTTTCTGCGACAGGTTTCAGTATTAGTCCTGATAATAAGTTAATGGCATATGGTATTGATAAATTATCACGCCGCCAGTATACCATTTATATTAAGAACCTGGAAACTGGAGAGTTGTTAAAAGATGAAATAAAAGGCACGGGTGGCAATGCAGTTTGGGCTGCGGATAATAAAACCCTTTTCTATACTTCTAATAACCCGGCTACTTTATTATCAGAGAAGATCAGGAAACACAAATTAGGTTCGGATGCCAACACTGATGTAACAGTGTATGAAGAAAAAGATCCTTCGAACTATATTGGTGTTTACAAAACAAAGTCAAGGGACTATATAGTGATATATTCCAGTGCTACACTATCCAGTGAATACCGGATAGTAAAAGCCAGTGAGCCTGATGCCTCTTTCAGCCTATTTCAGCCAAGAATAAAAGATGTGTTATATGGGATTGACCATTGGGGAGATAAATTCCTCATCCGTACCAACCTGGATGCCAAAAATTTCCGGTTAATGGAAACTCCTGTTGATAAAACAACCCGGGAGAACTGGAAGGAAGTAATAGCACACAGGACAGATGTTTTGCTGGAAGATATCGATGTATTCAAAGGTCATTGGGTGATCACTGAACGTAAGGAAGGGCTGTTGCAAATGCGTATCAGGGAAATCGCTTCTGGTAAAGAGCATTATCTTGACTTTGGTGAACCGGCTTATGCTGCATATGTTGGTGCAAACCCCGAGTTCAATACAACAAACCTGCGTTACAATTATACTTCGCTTACTACTCCCAATTCAGTTTTTGATTATGATATGAATGCAAAAAATAAAAGAATGATGAAAGAGCAGGAAGTATTGGGTGGTTTTAATAAGGCTGATTATGTGACCGAAAGGGTGTATGCAACTGCAAAAGATGGTGCTAAAGTTCCCGTTTCAATAGTATATAAAAAGGGTACAAAGAAAGATGGGTCAGCCCCTTTATTGTTATATGCCTATGGTTCTTATGGCGCCAGTATGGATGCAAGCTTCAGCAGCAATCGTTTAAGCTTGTTGAATCGTGGATTTATATATGCAATTGCTCATATCCGTGGGGGACAGGAAATGGGGCGGCAGTGGTATGAGGATGGTAAGTTGATGAAGAAAAAAAATACATTTACTGATTTCATTGATTGTGGTGAATTTCTGATCAAAGAGAAATATACTTCTAAAGGTCATTTGTATGCGATGGGAGGCAGTGCCGGTGGCTTACTGATGGGTGCTGTTGTAAATATGGCCCCGGATCTTTGGAATGGAGTAGTGGCGCAGGTGCCTTTCGTGGATGTGATCACCACCATGTCAGATCCAACTATTCCATTAACAACAAATGAGTATGATGAATGGGGTAATCCGGCTGATAAGGATGCCTATTTCTACATGAAATCCTATTCTCCGTATGATAATTTAGAAAAGAAAAATTACCCTAATATGCTGGTGACAACCGGACTGCACGATAGCCAGGTACAGTATTTTGAACCGGCCAAGTGGGTAGCAAGGCTGAGGGTTTTAAAGACTGATAAAAACCTGCTTTTACTCAAAACAAATATGGAAGCCGGGCATGGCGGGGCATCCGGCCGTTTTGATTATTTAAAAGAGATTGCCATGGAATATGCATTCTTAATGGCACTGGAAGGTATAACCAGCTAAAAGGCCATTGCAGCTCGCAATGAACCTGACCAGATGGCATCACTCCCGGTTTCTTTCATCAGGATTAAACCCGGAGTGATTGCTATTTTAGGGGAGATATAATAATTACACTGCAGAGAGGCCCCTGTGTTGAATTGTACATTGCTGCTGTATATACCTGCTGCAGGGCCAGCTGTCAGGCAAAAATGTATTTTCTTACCCGCATTATATACGGCGCCGGCAAATGCGTGTAAAAAAATATAAGCTGGATATTTATAGGACCCAGCTCCGATAGATTCTTTTTTGCCAAAGTAATATGCAACGCCACTGTTTGCGGTAAACCCAATTTTTTTTGCTGGCATTGAATTAAGTCGTCCAAAACGATTTTTGCTCCAGGCATATACAGTACTAAAACCTCCGTAATGAGTGTTAGAAAAATCACCCAGCGGGATATTAATTCCTGCTGCAATTACACTTTTTTTTCCACCGGGATTTATTTTTTTTTGAAAACCTGTCTGCGAGAAACAAAATGAAGCAGGAAGTAAAAGCAGAAATAAGGCAAAACTCTTTTTCATATTAAGGGTGTGAATCCAGGCCGGCATATTACCTGATCAATACAAAAGTACCTTTTCTTTCTATAGTTTCTCCCGACTTGCCAATAGCTTTGATAAACCAGACATAAACACCGGCTTGCTGAAGCATGCCTTTTACTTTTCCATTCCATCCTGCATTACGAAGGCTGGTTGAAAAAACCTGTTGTCCCCAGCGACTATAGATGCTGAATTCTTTAAGTATTACCTGGCCATGATAAAATGGTTTCAGTATATCGTTTTTCCCGTCATCATTAGGTGTAAATCCAGTTGGAATATAAATATCATCATACTGTAAAACTGTGATCCTAACTGAATCTTCTCCTTTACAGCCCTCATTGTTACTGGCAGTAACTTTATAAACAATATCCTCCAGCGGAGTGGCAACAGGATTTCTAATGTTACTATTGCTTAACCATGTGTCTGGTGACCATAGGAAACTATCAGCAGGTTCATTGGTTGAAAGGATAACCGATTGTCCAACTGTGATTGTCTGATCGGGTGGTGCGGTAACTGAAAAATTCTTAATTTCTACCTGCTTTATTAATGAATCATCAATACAGGCAGCACCAGTAAGTAGTTTCAGTTTTACGGAATAAAAACCTTCCCGGTTATATATGTGAATCGGGTTTGCAGCTGTTGAAGTATTGCCATCACCAAAATCCCATAGATATTGTCCTCCTCCATTCTGTTCAAAAAGACTTTTATTGACGAAACGGATATAACCGGAATCACACCTGACTACATAATCAAAATCAGCATCGGTAATTGTACCAGTTGGTTTTATGATTCTGCTGCTTTTTATGTTACCACAACTGACAGAGGAAGAAATGGTCAGGGAAACAGTATAGGATTGATTTGCCGGAGCAAATGTATGAACCGGGTTTTGCAGGGTTGATGTATTTCCATCGCCAAAATTCCAGGACCAGGTGAGAGTTCCGGGCATGCCAGATATTGCAGTAAACTGAACTCTTCCGCTGCAGCTGTCAGTTAT
>Ga0209170_1000455_pt1 | contig 18393 bp, 14 predicted proteins | sample KloWWTKNB14_bulk_FD_187178 | JGI IMG/M metagenome (GOLD analysis project Ga0209170, IMG submission 187178) | Active sludge microbial communities from Klosterneuburg, Austria, studying microevolution and ecology of nitrifiers - Klosterneuburg... | ecosystem: Engineered > WWTP > Aerobic digester >...
GCGGTCGGCATAACGCGCGGGGTCCAGGCCCCGGCCCTCGTGCTGCATGGCATGCTCCAGGCGCGCGCGCAACTCGGCGGCAAAGGCAGCGTCTTCGACCACCACATTGGCTTCACGGGCGAGCAGCAGACTCAGCGGATCGAGGTTGGAGGAACCGACCGTGGCCCAGGGCCTGGCGCCCAGGGCATCGATCACCGCCACCTTGGCATGCAGAAAACTGGGCTCGTATTCATGGATCTCGATCCCGGCCTTGAGCAGCGCGCCATACACGGGCCGCGCCGCGTGGTACTGCATGAAATACTCGTAACGCCCCTGCAGCAACAGGCGCACCCGCACGCCCCTGCGGGCCGCCATGACCAGCGCACGGCGCAGCTTGCCGCCGGGCAAGAAGTAGGCGTTGGCGATGATGATTTCCTCGCGTGCCGTGCCAATCGCTCGGCGGTAGGCCTTTTCGATACGGGTACGGTGGCGCACGTTGTCGCGCAGCAGCAGGGCGGCACGCATGTCGCTGTGGCTGTCGGGCGACGTGTCTTCATGCCGTGCTGCGCTGGCCGCCCGCAAGGCGCGCAATGCCTCAGGCAGGCGGCGCTGGCGCACATCGCGCACGGCTTGCATGCGCCACCACAGCTGCTCCATGGCATCGCTGGCGGGCACCACCAGGCTGCCTGTCACCGCCACGGCAAAGTCGAGCCGCGGCGCTGTCAGAACACCATGGTTGGGGTCATGGAAGTCGTCCAGCACATTGATGCCGCCACAGAACAGCAAGTGCCCATCAACCACGCACATCTTGCGGTGCAGGCGACGCCAGCGCTGTGGCAACAACAGCCCAAGGGGACCGAGCGGCGAATACACCTGCACCTGCACGCCCGCACTGTGCATGCGATCGGCCCACGCCTGCGGCAAGCGGCCCGTGCCCACACCATCGACCACGAGGTGCACATGCACACCCCGCAAGGCGGCCCGCATCAGGGCCTCGGCCACACTGGCGCCAGACTCTGTGAAATCGAAAATATAGGTCTCGAACTGGATATCGGCCAGGGCGGCATCCATGGCCTCGATCAGGGCTGGAAAATACTCCTGCGCCCCCTGGAGCAGCCGAACCTGGTGATCCGCATAAAAATCGGGCACCTTTGCCATCAGAGCCTGAATTCGGCAATCAGCGGCAAATGGTCAGACATGCGCCACCAGATGCGCCCACGCGGTACATGCAGGCCCAGCGGCGTCAGGCCGCGCACATAAACATGGTCGAGCTGCGCCAGAGGAAGCCGCGCCGGGTAGGTAAAGGCGCGGGCATCGTCAAACTCATACAGACCAAAACCGGCGAGCATGCGCTTGATCTGCAGGCCCCAATCGTTGAAGTCTCCGGCGACGACCAGCGGAGCGCCCGTGGGTACTTCACGCTCGATGAAACGCTGGAGTTGTGCAATCTGCCTTACGCGGCTGCCCGGGATGAGCCCCAGGTGCACCACGATGACGTGCACCTGGCGGCCATGCGCTCCCACTTCCACATGCAGCAGGCCGCGTTGCTCGAACCGGTGGTCGGAGATGTCTTCGTGCTGGTGGCCGATGACCGGCCAGCGCGTGAGCAGCGCGTTGCCGTGCTCACCATGCTTGGTGAAGGCATTGGTGCGGTACACCGCCTCGTAGCCCTCGGGCGCCAGAAACTCGGCCTGGGGCACATCAGGCCAGCGCTGGAAATACGCCGCCTCGCGCCGGTGCAGTTTGCGCACCTCCTGCAGGCAGACGATGTCGGCATCGAGCTGCTCCACCGCCAGACCCAGGTTGTGGATCTCCAGCCGACGCGCCGGGCCAAGGCCTTGCACGCCCTTGTGGATGTTGTACGTGGCCACCCGCAAAATATCGTCATTTTCCATAAGCCCATTCTCCACCACCTTCCAGCCGGGTGCCACGGCGCTGCGGGTCTTCCCAGGGCAAGCGGCGTGTGGGCCGGCATACACTCAGGGCATCCTCCTACATCGGGCGGGCAGCCCACTGCCCTCGCACCACCACTGTCCATGGCTACAGCCAAAAAACCAGACCTCCCGGACATCCTGGCACTCGTGGTGGACAGCAACCCCACCTCGCGCACCTTGCTGGTGGGCCAGTTGCGCGACTACGGCGCCACCAAGGTCGTTCAGTGCAGCCGGGTACAGGACGCACGCAATCGGCTGGAGCACACCGTTTTCGACTATGTGCTGTGCGACCAGTATTTCCCGGGCGTACAGTGCTCGGGCCAAACGCTGCTGGACGATCTGCGCCGTGCCCAATTGCTGCCTTTTGCCACCGTGTTTTTCATGGTTACGTCCGAGGCCACCTATGCCACGGTGGCCGAGGCGGCCGAATCAGCGCTGGACGGCTTCCTGCTCAAACCCTTCACACCGCTGACGCTGCACGAGCGCCTTACCGCCGCACGCCAGCGCAAGGTGCATCTGCGCCCCATCTTCGACGCCATCGAGCAAGAGGACTTCGAGACCGCATCCCACCTGTGCGTGGAACAGTTCCTGGCGCGCAAGCCCTACTGGCTGTATGCCGCCCGCATAGGCACGGAATTGCTTTTGCGCCTGGGCCAGCATGACGAGGCGCGCATGCTCTTCGAGGCCGTCATCAAAACACGCGCCCTGCCCTGGGCCAAGCTGGGCGTGGCACGCGCGCAGATCGAATCGGGCCAGACCGGCCGCGCCGTCACGACACTGCAAGGCCTCGTGGGCGAAGACCCGGCTTTTGCCGACGCCTACGATGTACTGGGCCGCGCCCAGGTTGAGCAAGGGAACTTCGCGCAGGCCATCGACACCTACCGCACCGCCAGTGAACTGACGCCCGACTCCATCGTGCGGTTACAAAAGCTGGGAATGATGTCCTACTACATGGGCAACCAAACCACAGCGGCGCAGGTGCTGGCGCGGGCCGCCATTCTGGGCATTGACTCCAAGCTGTTCGACTACCAATCTCTGGTGCTTCTGGCCTTCTCCTACCGGGCTGAAAAAGACAGCAAGGGCATCGACCGCTGCATTGCCGATTTTGGCCGCATTCTGGAGCGCAAACCCGACAGCCACCGCATCCAGCGCTTCGCCCGCGTGGTGCAAACGCTGCACAGCATCCAGCGTGGGCAGGTAGCCCAGGCCGTGAACGATGTGCAAGCCATGTCCCGCGAGATCAGGGACAGTGGCTTCGACTTTGAAGCCGCCTGCAACCTGGCCAGCCTACTGGCCGTGCTGGCCAGCACCTCCATCGAACTGGAAGAGGGCCCCAACTGGATCGAGGCCATCGGCATGCGCTATGCCAATACCCGGGGCCTGTGTGAACTGATGGCCAATGCGTGCATGCAGCACCCGCCGTATGCCGATCAGGTGCGCGTTTGCCTGCAACGTATCAACAAGATAGCCGAGGAAGCCATGGCCCACAGCCTGGCGGGTAACCCAGCAGCCGCCATCGATGCCCTGCTGGTCAGCGGCGGCCAGTTCCTGAACACCAAGCTGATCGACCTGTCACAGCAGATGCTGCTGCGTTACACGGACCGCCTGCCCCAGGCCGCCAGCCTGCAGGAATCCGTAGACCAGCTGCGCAGCCAGTGCGGCACCGCCCCGGCCCGCGCCATCCTGGGACAGGAGAACGAGCGCCAGCCGGGTGCCGTGGCGCTGCGCACCCGCAGCGCTGCCCTGCGGGCAACCACCACCGCCAACCAGGCCCCTACTGATAGGCCGTAGTGCCGCCCTGCTTACATGGGTGGTTGCGTGTCCGCAAAACGCGGCAGCAGCAGGCAGGCTTCGGCATTGGACGATGAATAACAAGCCAGGGCGGCCTGCCGCCAGGGCAACCATTGCCAGGCCACATGTTCGCGCGGGTTCAGTTGTACCGCCGTGCCTTCAGGTACTTCCAGGCTGAAAATGTGTTCGGTGTTCTCGCGCACGCCCGGCGCATATCGGCAAAGCCACTGGGGGTAGATGCTGTAAACGTTTTCCAACCACCAGTCGCGCAGCACGCAGCCCGGCGCATCGGCCTCGATACCCGTTTCCTCGTGCACCTCGCGGATCGCTGTCGCTCGGAAATCTTCTTGCAGAGAATCCTTGCTCCCCGTCACTGACTGCCAGAACGCGTCGCCATCGGGGGCATCGCCCGCCCGGCGGATGAGTAGCACCTCCAGTGCAGGCGTGTGGATCACGACCAGCACCGATTCTGGAATCTTGAAGGGCTGCTGCACCGGGGCCACCATGGGCTCAACCTTTGGTGGCGTGCGCTGTAGGGACCAAAGGCGGCAACTGCTTGGCCTGCAGCGCACGCACCTGCACCACCAGTTGGTTATGTGCATCCAGAAAGGCGGCGGCAATCACTTTGCCCTCGTTGGTATTGCTCCAGCCAACACCCGCAGCGCCGCCGAGTTTGCCAAACACCAGCCCGCCCAGCCCCAGGTCGGTGGTGCGCGCCGCGCCCGTAGCAGCGGCCACCTGCTCGGTGGTTTCGTTGTCCGACAGCAGCAGCGCGGTCTGCGCCTCTTTGAACTTGACCTGTTCCACCAGCCCGGCCAGCCCCGCAATGTCGCGCAGCACCGGAATCATGGCCACCACTCCAGCCAGGCCGCGCCCTGCATCCTGCTCGCTGAACGTGAGACTGGGCGTCAGCGTGTACTGGGCCTCGTAACCCTTGCCCTTGGCCACGGTGGAGTTCTGCCGCAGCACGCCCGCCTCTTTCAAATCTTGCTCCTGGATCGTGCCGCGCAAGCCCGCGTTGCGGTCCACCACGCGAAAACACCCACTCTGCTGCGCCAGCAGTTTGATCAAAGGGACGGGCGAAGCCGGCAACTGGTACCCAGTGCCCATCACATAGCCGTTCGGGTTCTCGGCCAGCGCGAGCGTGGCCACGGGCGCGTCGCAGCGCACCAGCTCCCGCGCTGCGTTCTGCGCGCCCTGCGGGCCCGCAGACCCCGCTACTACCGAGCCGCCCTGGCCCAGCTCGGTTTTCTTTTCGCCGCAGGCGGCCAGCGCCAGCAGCGCAGCCAGGGCAACAGCAACACGGAAATTTACAAGGCAATTCACGTTCATCACTTCCGAAAAATCAGCGCATGAAGCAGGTACAAAAAAGGGCGCCCTGAAGGCGCCCTGTGGATTCTGCCCGAAGGCCTGCAGACGATCAGCCTGCCTTGACGGCGTCGGTATTGCGCAGGCGGATATGCAGTTCACGCAACTGCTTCTCGTCCACGGGCGATGGCGCCTGGGTCAACAGGCACTGGGCGCGCTGCGTCTTGGGGAAAGCAATCACGTCGCGGATCGACTCAGCGCCGGTCATCATGGTGACGATGCGGTCCAGGCCAAAAGCCAGGCCACCGTGCGGGGGGGCGCCGTATTGCAGCGCGTCGAGCAGGAAGCCAAACTTCTGCTGCGCTTCTTCGGGCGTGATCTTGAGTGCGTCGAACACTTTTTGCTGCACATCAGCGCGGTGGATACGCACCGAGCCGCCGCCCATCTCCCAGCCGTTCAGCACCATGTCGTAGCCCTTGGAGATGCACTTCTCGGGCGCGGTAACCATGTAGTCCTCATGCCCATCCTTGGGCGCCGTGAACGGATGGTGCACGGCCACCCAGCGGTCGTTTTCTTCGTCTTGCTCGAACATGGGGAAGTCCACCACCCACAGCGGTGCCCAGCGGTCTTCAAACAGACCGTTTTTCTTGCCAAATTCGCTGTGGCCGATCTTGATGCGCAGCGCACCAATGGCGTCGTTGACGACCTTTTCCTTGTCGGCACCGAAGAACAGCAAATCACCGTCTTGTGCACCAGTGCGCTTCAAGATTTCGGCAATCGCGGCGTCGTGGATGTTTTTCACAATGGGGCTCTGCAAGCCGTCGCGCCCCTTCGCCAGCTCGTTGACCTTGATGTAGGCCAGGCCCTTGGCGCCGTAAATCTTGACGAACTCGGTGTAGCCGTCGATCTCGCCGCGCGAGAGGCCGCCCGTCTCACGCGCGCCGCCGGGTACGCGCAGGGCCACCACGCGGCCCTTCTTCATGTTGGCGGCGCCGGAGAACACCTTGAAGTCCACGTCCTTCATCACATCGGTGAGTTCGGTGAATTCGAGCTTGACGCGCAGGTCGGGCTTGTCCGAGCCAAAGCGATAGGCTGCGTCCTGGTAGGTCATGACTGGGAACTCGCCCAGGTCCACGCCCAGCGTGTTCTGGAACACGGTTTTGATCATTTCCTGCGTCAGGTCGCGGATGTCCTGCTCTTCCATGAACGAGGTTTCAATATCGATCTGGGTGAACTCAGGCTGGCGGTCGGCGCGCAGATCTTCGTCGCGGAAGCACTTGGTAATCTGGTAGTAGCGATCAAAACCGGCCACCATCAGCAATTGCTTGAACAGCTGGGGCGACTGGGGCAGCGCGAAGAACTGGCCATCGTGCACACGGCTGGGCACGAGGTAGTCGCGCGCACCTTCGGGCGTGCTCTTGGTGAGCATGGGGGTTTCGATGTCCACGAAACCATGCGTATCGAGGAACTTGCGCACTTCCATGCTGACGCGGTAGCGCAGCATGAGGTTGTTTTGCATATACGGGCGACGCAGGTCGAGCACGCGGTGCGTGAGGCGCGTGGTTTCCGAGAGGTTCTCTTCGTCGATCTGGAAGGGGGGTGTAACTGAGGGGTTGAGTACCTTCAGCTCATGGCACAGCACCTCGATCTTTCCGCTCTTGAGGTTCTCATTGATGGTGCCTGTCGGGCGCTCGCGCACCAGGCCTTTGACCTGCACGCAGAACTCATTGCGCACGTCTTCGGCGGTGGCGAACATGTCGGCACGGTCGGGGTCACAGACAACTTGCACATAACCTTCGCGATCGCGCAGGTCAATAAAGATCACACCACCATGGTCACGGCGGCGGTTTACCCAGCCAGAGAGGGTGACGGTTTGGCCCAGCAGGGCTTCGGTCACAAGACCGCAATAGTGAGAGCGCATGGCCATGGCAGAACTTCCGGCGCCCGAAGGGGCGCATTAAAAAGATTATGAGGATGTCTCAAGAACCGGGTCGCTAGGGGCGACCACGCCCATGGAGACGATGTAACGCAGCGCGGCATCCACGCCCATATCGAGCTCGATGCAGTCGCTCTTGCGCACCATCACGAAATAGCCCCCCGTGGGATTGGGGGTAGTGGGCACGTACACGCTGACGAACTCGTCGCGCAGGTAGGCTGCCACTTCACCGCTGGGAGCACCGGTGATGAAAGCCACCGTCCACACGCCCTCGCGCGGCCACTGCACCAGCACGGCGGTGCGAAAAGCATTGCCGCCCTCGGAAAACAAAGTATCCGACACCTGCTTGACACTGGAATAAATGGAGCGGACCACCGGAATGCGGCTCACCACACGGTCGCCCCACTCCACCAGCTTGCGCCCGGCAAAATTGCTGGTGGTGCCCCCCACGACCAACAGGATCAGCAAGGTCAGCAAGACACCGAAACCCGGAATATGAAACCCCAGCAAGCGATCGGGGTGCCACGCCACGGGAAGGATCAGCAGGGTCTGGTCCAGCAACCCGACAATCCAGTTGAGCACCGCGACGGTGATCGCTCCAGGAACGATCACCAGCAAACCGGTAAAAAACCATTTACGCAGCGGGGCCATCAGGACTTTCAGGGCGTCGGTGTGGTGCTTGCGGCGGGCGCAGGGGCGGCCGCCGGAGCGCTTGCACCAGAGTCCTTGGCCGCGGGATCCGCTTTGGTGGAACTACTGGCAGCGGTGTCCGCAGCAGGCGCCGAGGGGGTCGCTCCTCCCCGGAAATCAGTGGCATACCAGCCCGACCCCTTGAGCTGAAAGCCCGCAGCCGTCACTTGCTTGGAGAAAGCCTCTTCGCCGCAGGCCGGGCAGACCGTCAGCAAGGGATCTGAGATTTTTTGCAGCACATCCTTGGCATGGCCACAGGAGCCGCATTTGTAGGCGTAAATTGGCATGTCGTGAGCCTGGATTGAAAGTGCAAAGCCTTCAATTATAGGCGGCGGCACCCAAAATCAAGAGACAGCCTGCACCGCGCTCAGGCGGTGCTGCCTTCATAGTGGTGCACATGGCCTTTGTGGTCGGGAATGAACTGGGGCGCCAGCGACCCCGCCACCATACCGACCAGGGCAGCCAGTACGCCCGCCAGTTGCTGTGGAAACGCTTCCGACAACATGGGGCTGGCCACAAACAACAGCCAGACCCCAATCCCCATGGCAACCGCTGCCAGCGCACCCTGGGTGGTGGCGCGCGTCCAGTACAGGCCAAAAACCAGCGGCACGAACGCACCCACCAGTGGCACCTGGTAGGCGCCCGACACCATTTCATAGATCGACGTGCCTTGCATGGTGATGGCATAGGTCAGTACGCAGGCCGTAAACACCAGCACCGAGACCCGCATGGCCTTGAGCGTGACGGCATCGCTCATGCCAGGACGCAGGTTGCGCAGGATATTTTCGACAAAAGTGGTTGAAGGCGCCAGCAAGGTCGCCGACGCCGTGGACATGATGGCCGACAGCAACGCCCCAAAGAAAGCGATCTGCAGCACCAGAGGCATGCGCTCCATTACGAGCGTGGGCAGTACCTTCTGGGGGTCATCCTTGAGCAGGGCCTGGGTGGCCTCCGGCATGATCAACACAGCGGCCGTCACCACGAACATCGGAATAAACGCAAACAACAGGTAAAGCGTGCCACCGATGACCGGGCCAATGCGTGCCGTGCGGGCGCTGTTGGACGACATGACGCGCTGGAACACGTCCTGCTGCGGAATAGAACCCAGCATCATGGTGATGGCAGCGGCAAAAAAGAAGGTCCACTCCTTGAGCCCGCCATCCTGCGGAAAGAAATGGAACTTGCCTTCGCGTGCGGCATAGTCGATGACCTTGCCCGCGCCGCCTGCCAGATCTGCGGCAAACCACGCAATGGCGAGAAGACCCAGCGCGATCACGATCATCTGCACAAAATCGGTCAGCGCCACCGACCACATGCCGCCATACAAGGTGTAGATCAACACGATGGCGGTACCCAGCACCATGCCGGCTGTGACCGAAATAGTCCCCTGGGTCAGAAGGTTAAACACCAGGCCCAGCGCCGTGATCTGCGCAGCCACCCAGCCCAGGTAGCTGAAGATGATGATGCCCGAGCACAGCACCTCGATGGTGCGGCCAAAGCGTAGGCGGTAGTAGTCGCCCAGGGTGATCAGGTTCTTTTGGTACAGGCGGTAGGCAAAAAACAGCCCCACCAAAATGAGACACATCGAGGCGCCAAACGGATCCTCCACCACACCGCCCAGGCCGCTATCGATAAAGCGTGCAGACACCCCCAATACCGTCTCAGAACCGAACCAGGTGGCAAAGGTGGTGGCAATGACCACCGCCAGGGGCAAGCTGCGCCCGGCAACGGCGTAATCGGCCGTGTTGTGTACACGGGTCGCCGCATACAGCCCAATGCCAATCGAAACCAGCAAATACAGAACGATGAAAGTGACCAGCATGCGCCGCTCCGCTGTGATGTGATGTGGGGTAGAAGAAAACGACGCGCATTATCTGCGCAACACGCCCAAGGGCGCGTCGCGCGTGCGGGACATTGAGCGCAAACCCCTAGAAAAGACTGACCCGCACAAGCACCTGCATGACGATCAGGCCCAGCACAAAACCGATGCAGACATACACCAGGCCCTGCAGCAAACGGTTGGTGTGCCGTTGCTCCTTGAGCAACTCCAGCAGCTCGCGGTTTTGCTGCTGCCCGGGCGGGTGCTGCAGAAAATCGTGCAGCAATCGGGGTAGCGAGGGCACGATCTTGGCGTAATGCGGTGCCTGGGCCTGCAGCTCCCGTTTGAAGCGCTGGGGGCCCAGCTGATCGAGCATCCACTTTTCCAGAAAAGGCTTGGCCGTGCTCCACAGATCCAGATCGGGGTCGAGCTGGCGGCCCAGCCCCTCGATGTTGAGCAGGGTTTTTTGCAGCAGCACAAGCTGGGGCTGAATCTCCACATTGAAGCGCCGCGACGTCTGGAACAGGCGCATGAGCACCATGCCGAGCGAAATTTCTTTGAGCGGGCGATCGAAATACGGCTCGCACACGGTGCGTATAGCCCCTTCGAGCTCGTTGATCCGCGTGCCGGGCGGTACCCAGCCGCTCTCGATATGCAGTTCGGCCACACGCTTGTAGTCGCGCCGAAAGAAAGCAGCGAAGTTTTGCGCCAGATATTCCTTGTCGGACTCGGTAAGTGTGCCGACGATGCCAAAGTCGAGGGAAATGTAGCGCCCGAAGGTGGCCGGGGCCAGGCTGACCTGGATGTTGCCGGGGTGCATGTCGGCATGGAAAAACCCGTCACGGAACACCTGGGTGAAGAAAATGGTGACGCCATCGCGCGCCAGTTTTGGGATATCCACCCCCGCATCGCGCAGGCGCTGCACCTGGCTGATGGGCACGCCGTTCATGCGCTCCATCACCATCACCTCGGGGTGACAGAAATCCCAGTGAATGATGGGCACTTCCACCAGGTTCAGCCCCTCCATGTTGCGGCGCAGCTGCGCGGCATTGGCGGCTTCGCGTACCAGGTCGAGCTCATCGTGCAGGTAGTTGTCGAACTCGGCCACCACCTCGCGCGGCTTGAGGCGCTTGCCATCGGCCGACAAGCTCTCGACCCAGCCCGCCATCATGCGCATGAGGCTGAGGTCTTTCTCGATGACTGGCAGCATGCCGGGGCGCAGCACCTTCACGGCCACCTGGTGCAGTGCGCCGTGGCGGTCGCGCAGGGTGGCGAAATGCACCTGGGCAATGGACGCACTGGCCACGGGCTCACGCTCGAACGACTCGAACACCTCGGCCACAGGGCGGCGAAACGCCCGCTCGATGGTGGCGACGGCCACGGCCGAGTCAAACGGGGGAACGCGATCCTGCAGGTGGGCCAGTTCGTCGGCAATGTCGGGCGGCATGAGGTCGCGCCGCGTGGACAGCACCTGCCCGAATTTGACAAAAATAGGCCCCAGGCGTTCAAGCGCTTCGCGCAGGCGCTGGCCCCGGGGGGCACTGAGATCGCGCCCCACAGAAACGATGCGGGCCAGCAGGCGCAGCCAGGGTTTCTGGAAGCTGGTCAGCACCAGCTCATCAAGACCGAAACGCAGCACCACCCAGACGATGGTGGCGCCGCGAAAAAAGCGCCTCATGGAATGGTGCGGTCGGAAGACCACGCAGAGGCGCCACCGGGCGCACGGCTTTGCACAAAACCACGCAACGCCTGCACTGCACCACGCGCCATGCTGGCCAGCGTGTGGGCAGGCACATCACCCATCAGCCGGGCCAGATCTTCCTCCAGCTCCCAGCGCAGGTTGTCGGCCAGCCACTGGATGTCGCCGGCAAACTGCACGTCGCCATCGATGCGCACCGCTGGTCGGTCTCCGCGCAGCGCACTTTGGGCCAGGTCCAAGGGCGAGGTCTGCGTCACTTCCAGCCGCAGATCAGGCGTAGCGCCCTCTGCCGCCATGTCAAACAGGCCAGCAGGGGTAATCTGCAGCGCCATGAAGAACTGGCGCCACTGCACACGTACCACCCGGCCACGGCGGGGCAGCAGGCGCTGGGTGGCAGCGGGTTCTTGCATCAGCACATGGTTGAGCAGCAGCACCACGCGGTGCTGCATCTCGTGCACCAGCCACTGCGGGGGCTGCGGACCGGCGGCGACGCGCTCGAACACGCTGCCAAGAAAAGAAAAAGGGGACTGTGTTGCCATAGTCCCCGATTATTCCCTGAACCGCGCGTGCTGCGCGGATGAGCCGCAAATCACTGCAAGGCTTGTACCCCTGATACCAGCCAGCCCGACGAGCCACTCTTGGACTTGGTCATGTTCCAGACCTCGCGGAACGGGCTGGGCCCTGCGGACGCATCTTCACGGATCATGCCCGAGAACTCGACGCTGGCCATATAGCCCTCGCCCAGGTCTTCGATGCCCAGCAACTGGGCTTCGATCATGACCACATCGGTCTGGTTGGGCTGTTCGCCACCATGGGTTTCGCGTTCAGCGAGCTGGTTGCGGATTTCGCCCAGCATGGTGTCGGTCATCATGGAGCGCAGCGTGGCGATGTCGGAGCGGTCCCAGGCGGCCTGCAGCGTGATGAAATTGCGCTTGGCCGCTTCGGTGAACCCCGCCACGTCAAAACCCTCTGGCACGCCCCAGTTTTGCGATCCGGCCAGGGCCGAGCCGATCACCGCGCCGCTGCCAGCACCCGGCTGGCGCGAGGCATCAAAGGCCATACTGCTGCGCTCCCACGGCCGGGCAGAGGCATCGTTGCCCACCTTGTCAGGGCTGTAGTCTTTGGGTGCATAGGCGTCGGCGGGGGTCGCGGCGCCTGCGCCCTGGAAGGCAAACGGCGCGCCACCCTGGGCGGTGCCGGGCCCCTTGCGCGAACGCATGACCATCTTGAACACGGCGAAAGCCGCCATGGCCAGCAGGGCGATCAGCAAGAACTGGCCAAAGCCAGCCCCCAGGCCCAAAGAATGCGCCAACCAGGCCAAGCCCAATCCAGCGGCCAGTCCGCCCAGCATGGCGCCCCAGGGCTTTTTGGGCGCTGCGGCCGCGGGAGCCGCCGCCGGGGCGCCGGGCTTGGCTGCTGCGGCATTTTGTGCGGGCGCTGCAGGTGCGGCGTTGCGCTGCGTCACGTTGCCGGACTGCTGGCCAAACGACTTTCCGCCCCCCATGCGCCGGGCCTCGGCATCGGGAGGCAGCACCATCAGGAGGGCCACGAACAAGGCAGGCAAGAGTTTTTTCATGTCTGGAGTCTCCTGGTTTTCAACATTTGATACCGGCATGCAGGGCGACGACACCGCCCGTCATGTTGTGATAGTCCACATGACCGAACCCGGCGCGGTGCATCATGGCCTTGAGTTCTTCCTGGCCCGGGTGCATGCGGATGGATTCAGCCAGGTAACGGTAGCTTTCGGCATCGCCCGCGATCATCTGACCCAACTGGGGCAGGATGTTGAACGAATACCAGTCATAGACTTTGGACAGCGGCTTGGCCACTTTGGAAAATTCGAGCACCAGCAGTTTGCCGCCGGGCTTGAGCACACGGCACATCTCCTTGAGCGCCACATCCTTGTGCGTCATGTTACGCAGGCCAAAAGCCACGCTCACCACATCGAAGTGGCTGTCGGGAAAGGGCAGGCTCTCGGCATCGCACACCAGGGTGGGTAGCAGCACACCGGCATCAACCAGACGGTCACGGCCCACGCGCAGCATGGCTTCGTTGATATCGGTATGCACCACGCGGCCCGTGGCGCCCACCTTGCGCGCAAAGGCCAGCGAGAGATCGCCCGTGCCCCCGGCAATATCAAGCACCTGGCTGCCTTCGCGCAGGTTGGCCACCATCACGGTGTATGCCTTCCACGCGCGGTGCAGGCCACCGGACATCAAGTCATTCATCACGTCGTACTTGGACGCTACCGAGTCGAACACGCCACGCACACGGCGTGCCTTGTCATTCTCATCAACCGACTGAAATCCGAAATGCGTGGTGCTCATGGTCTGGATGCTATCTGTTGTCCGGACAACCCTGCGAAGCCGTTGGTTATCTTGTTTTAAGTAAATAAGGGCTACAGCGCCCGCCCATCAAGCGCAAACAGCTATCATAACAATAGCACAAAAAACCTACCTTTCAGTGGCTTGCGCAGCCCGCCCCGGATTTGCGCGCAGCTTTGGCAGCCATGGGTGTGTCACGGTCGGCACCGGCAGCCTGTAGCCGGGCCAGGTAGGCCTGCCACATGGCGTCCTGGCGCTGGCCCAGTTCGTACAGGTAGTCCCACGAAAAAATGCCGCTGTCGTGGCCATCCGAAAACGCAGGCTGCACGGCATAGTTGCCCACGGGCTCCAGACCGACCAGCGTCACATCGCGCTTGCCCGTCTGCAGCACTTCCTGGCCCGGGCCATGGCCCATCACCTCGGCCGAAGGGGAATACACGCGCAGCAACTCAAACGGCAGGCGAAAGGCAGCGCCGTCAGAGAACACCACCTCCAGCACGCGCGATTGCTCGTGCACCGTAATCGACTGGGGCGTGGGCGCGCCCGGTTTCAAACCTGCCATGGGGATTTACCTGTCAATAGAATTACCGAAACCGGGTGCCATTGTCCCACTGCAGCACGCCGCTTGTAGCATGCATCACCATCCCGCCAAGGTGGCCAACCGGGGGGCCTCATCCAATATGCACCTTCTGAGATCCCTGACGGTCTGGTTCCTCATCCTGCTGGGCGCCATTGCGAACGGCGGGCTCCGGGAGGCCGTCCTGCTGCCGCGCCTGGGCACCCTCCCGGCTTTTGTGCTGAGCGGTGCGCTGCTGGCACTCGTGATCCTCGGTGTGACGCTGGCCAGCATCGGCTGGCTGCGCATCCACCGCGCATCATCCGCACTGAAAACGGGCGCCTTCTGGCTGCTGCTCACGCTAGGCTTCGAGTTCGGTTTTGGACACTTCATCCAGGGGAAGCCCTGGCCAGTGTTGCTGGAGGCCTATACCTTCCAGGAGGGCAACGTCTGGCCCCTGGTCCTGGTCGTCACCTTGTTCGCTCCGCTGATCGCATGGCGGATCAGGGGCGGATCGCCTTCCTGAGCAGGGCTACCCGGCCCACTGCGCCAGCGCCTGGCGCATTTGGGCCTCCATCGCAGGCAGGAGCCCCTGCAGCGCATCTTCCAGCTGCGCAGCACGGGGGCGCTGGGGCGCGGCCCACACCGGCGCGGGGTAATGGCTGTCCCAGCCAAAGCGCGCAATCACATGCCAGTGCAGGTGCGGCACCATGTTGCCCAGCGCGGCCAGGTTGATTTTGGTGGGTGCCAGGTGGTCGCGCAGCGCCTGCTCCACCACGGCGACGGCCTCCATGCAGTGCTGGCGATTGGCGCTGCTCAGGTCAGAAAACTCGGCTACATGCGCGTTCCACACCACACGGTAAAAGGCCGGGAAACCCGGCTCCTCGGCGCGAACAACGCGCAAGCGCTGCCCGCGCCAGACAAGTTGGCCGCCGCTTTCACGGCACAAGGGGCAGTCTGTCGTGGTCATACGAGAACGCGCTCAATGCCACCCTGGTTGGCCCGCTGCACGTACTCGGGCAACCAGTTCTCGCCCAGGATTTGCTTGGCCATTTCGATGACGATGTAGTCGGCTTCGAGCAGGCCGTTTTGCAGGTCATCCTCGTAGCGCTTGAGGCCTTGCAGACAGCTGGGGCAGCTGGTGAGAATTTTCACGTTGTCCTGCGGCCCCACGGCGCCGCTGGCGCGCAACTGGGCCTCGCCCTTGCGCATCTCTTCTTCCTTGCGAAAACGCACCTGGGTGGAGATGTCGGGGCGCGTCACGCCCAGCGTGCCCGACTCGCCACAGCAGCGCTCGCTCTTGAGCACCTTGTCGCCCACCAGGGCGCGCACGGTCTGCATCGAGTCGCCCTGCTTCATGGGGTTGTGGCAGGGCTCGTGGTAGAGGTACCCGCCTTGGCCCGCCGGTAGCGTGATGCCTTTTTCCAGCAGGTATTCGTGGATATCAATGATGCGGCTGCCGGGGAAGATTTTGTCGAACTGGTACCCCTGGAGCTGGTCGTAGCAGGTGCCGCAGCTCACCACCACTGTTTTGATGTCCAGGTAGTTGAGCGTGTTGGCCACGCGATGGAACAGCACACGGTTGTCCGTGATCATCTTCTCGGCCTTGTCCTGCATGCCGCTGCCGCGCTGCGGGTAGCCGCAGCACAGATAGCCCGGCGGCAGCACCGTTTGCACACCGGCATGCCAGAGCATGGCCTGCGTGGCCAGGCCCACCTGGCTGAACAAGCGCTCGGAGCCGCAACCGGGGAAGTAAAACACCGCCTCGGTGTCCGCCGTGGTGGCAGCCGGGTCGCGGATGATGGGGACGTAGTCCTTGTTCTCGATGTCGAGCAGCGCGCGCGCGGTTTTTTTCGGCAGCCCGCCGGGCAGCTTCTTGTTGATGAAGTGGATCACCTGCTCCTTGACCGGCGCAGGGCCCACGGTGGCGGGCGGGCGGGTGGTTTGTCGGCGCGAGACGCTGCGCAGCAGGTCGACGGCGATCCGCTGCGCCTTGAAGCCCACCCCCACCATGGCGGCACGCAGCAGCTTGATGGTGTCGGGGTTGGTGGCGTTGAGCATGGCCATGGCCAGCTTGTTGCCAGGACGCCAGCTTTTTTTACCCATCTTGCGCAGCAGGTTGCGCATGTTCATGGTGACATCGCCAAAGTCGATCTTCACCGGGCAAGGGTTGTAGCACTTGTGGCACACAGTGCAGTGGTCGGAGACGTCTTCAAACTCCTTCCAGTGCTTGATGGAAACGCCCCGTCGCGTCTGCTCCTCGTACAAAAAGGCCTCGACCAGCAGCGAGGTGGCCAGGATCTTGTTGCGCGGCGAATACAGCAGGTTGGCACGCGGCACGTGCGTAGCGCACACGGGCTTGCACTTGCCGCAGCGCAGGCAGTCTTTCACGCTGTCGGCAATGGCGCCAATATCGCTCTGCTGCATGATGAGCGACTCATGCCCCATAAGGCCGAAGCTGGGCGTGTAAGCATTGGTCAGGTCTGCATGCAGCAGTTCTGAATTTATGGTGTTTTTGGCCTCTAACGCTTTACCATCAAGCGCTACATGCTCTTTATTTCGGAGCAATTTTCCTTTGTTGAAATGGCCCTGCGGATCAACGCGCTGCTTGTACTGCGCAAAGGGGCGCAGCTCTTCGTCGGTCAAATATTCGAGCTTGGTGATGCCGATGCCGTGTTCGCCCGAGATCACGCCGTCCAGGCTGCGCGCCAGCACCATGATGCGGCCCACCGCTTCGTGCGCGGTCTGCAGCATCTCGTAGTCGTCGCTGTTGACCGGAATGTTGGTGTGCACGTTGCCATCGCCCGCGTGCATGTGCAGAGCCACCCACACGCGGCCCTTGAGCACGCGCTGGTGGATGGCGTTGCACTCTAGCAGCAGCGGCGCAAAGGCCTCACCCGAGAAAATGTCCTGCAGCGGCGCGCGGATTTGCGCCTTCCAGCTGGCGCGCAGGCTGTGGTCCTGCAGCTGCGGGAACAGCGCTTGCACGCCTTGCAGCCAACCAGCCCACAACTGGCGCGCCTGCTCCACCACGGCCAAGGCCTGGACCACGCGCTCTTCCAGCATTTCGGGCGACGCGGTATCGGCGTCGCCCGCGCCCTGCGGGCCCAGTGGCAGGTTGCCACGGCGCAGAAAAGCGTCGAGCTCGGCGCACAGGCGCAGTTTGTTGCGCAGGCTCAGCTCGATGTTGATGCGCTCAATGCCGTCGGTGTACTCGGCCATGCGCGGCAGCGGGATGACCACGTCCTCGTTGATCTTGAAGGCGTTGGTGTGGCGCGAAATGGCGGCTGTGCGCTTGCGGTCCAGCCAGAACTTCTTGCGCGCCTCGGGGCTAATGGCGACAAAGCCCTCGCCGCTGCGCGAATTGGCAATGCGCACCACCTCGCTGGTGGCACGCGCCACCGCATCGGCATCGTCACCGGCAATGTCCCCCACCAGCACCATCTTGGGCAGGCCGCCGCGCTTGGACTTGGTGGCATAGCCCACGGCTTTCAGGTAGCGGTCGTCCAGATGCTCCAGGCCGGCCAGCAACACGCCGCTGCGCGCTGCTTCCGCAAACATGAAATCTTTGATTTCGACGATGCTGGGCACGGCGTCGCGGGCGTGGCCAAAGAACTCCAGGCACACGGTGCGGGTGTGCTCGGGCATGCGGTGCACCACCCAGCGGGCGCTGGTAATCAGCCCGTCGCAGCCTTCTTTCTGGATACCGGGCAGGCCCGAGAGAAACTTGTCGGTCACGTCCTTGCCCAGGCCTTCCTTACGGAAAGACCGGCCCGCAATGTCGAGCCGCTCGGTGCGGATGGGCGTTTTGCCATCGGCCTCGAAATACTTCAGCTCGAAGCTGGCGGTTTCGGCGTCGTGGATCTTGCCCAGGTTGTGCTGCAGGCGCGTGACCTCCAGCCACTGCGCATCGGGCGTAACCATGCGCCAGCTGGCCAGGTTGTCGAGCGCCGTGCCCCAGAGCACGGCCTTTTTGCCGCCCGCGTTCATGGCGATGTTGCCGCCAATGCACGAGGCCTCGGCGCTGGTCGGGTCCACCGCAAACACATAGCCGCCGCGCTCGGCGGCATCGGCCACGCGCTGGGTGACCACACCGGCTTCGGTCCAGATCGTGGCCACCTCGCCGTCAAGGCCCGGCAGGCGCACCATCTCCACCTCGGTCATGGCTTCGAGCTTTTCGGTGTTGATGACGGCGCTGCGGTCGGTCAGCGGAATGGCACCGCCGGTGTAGCCCGTGCCGCCGCCCCGCGCAATGATGGTCAGGCCGAGGTCAATACAGCCCTTGACCAGTCCGGCCATCTCGGCCTCGGTGTCGGGGGTGAGCACCACAAAGGGGTACTCGACGCGCCAGTCGGTG
>Ga0209170_1000458_pt1 | contig 18350 bp, 19 predicted proteins | sample KloWWTKNB14_bulk_FD_187178 | JGI IMG/M metagenome (GOLD analysis project Ga0209170, IMG submission 187178) | Active sludge microbial communities from Klosterneuburg, Austria, studying microevolution and ecology of nitrifiers - Klosterneuburg... | ecosystem: Engineered > WWTP > Aerobic digester >...
GGTCGATGTCGACGCCCTCGGAGTGGGTGCGCCCGCCGACGACGACGTGCAGCGGCACGACCCGGATGTCCAGACCGTCGAGCAGCGCGGACGGCAGGTAGGCCGTGGAGTCGGTGACGAGGGCGGTGCTCACCCGAGCAGGGTAGTCGTCGGTCGCCGCCCCGACAGGTCGCAGCGGCCGGATGCCGGTGGGCAGGTCACGCGTTCTTGCGCGCCGCGATCTTGGCCGCCCGCTCCTCGCGCTTCTCCACGAAGCGGGTGGCCTCAGCGTCGAGGGCGGCGACGGCCGCGGCGAGCTGGTCGCGGGCAGCCTCACCGTCGGCGTCGAGGCCCTCGAGCTCCCAGATGCCCCACTGGCGCAGCAGCGGCTGGACGATGTCGTCGTGGTGGATGCGCAGGTCGTAGATGCCGGCCATCGCCATCTGCACGGCCTTGCGCCCGAAGCCGGGGATGATCGCGCCCGGCATCTGGAAGTTCACGACCTCGTCGGTGATCGCCCGCATCGTCTGGTTGGGCGTCAGCTCGAGCGCCGCCTGGATGATGTTGCGGTAGAAGATCATGTGCAGGTTCTCGTCCTTGGCGACCCTGATCAGCAGCTTCTCCGCGATCGGCTCGTCGGTGAACTTGCCGGTGTTGCGGTGCGAGACCCGGGTGGCCAGTTCCTGGAACGACACGTAGGCGCAGACGTTGAGCAGCGGCTTGTCACCGGAGTCGTAGCCGGTCTCCATGGTGTCCATGCGGGCCCGCTCGAGCTCGTCGGGGTCGACCCCACGCGTGACGAGCAGGTAGTCGCGGATGCAGAACGCGTGGCGGCCCTCCTCGGCGGTCCAGCGGTTCACCCAGGCCCCCCACGCACTGTCGCGGCCGAACGCGCGCTCGATCTCGCGGTGGTAGCTCGGCAGGTTGTCCTCGGTGAGCAGGTTGACCTCGAGCGCCGTGCGGGCGATCGGCGACAGCTGCGACTGCTCCACCGACCACGGCTCACCGCCGAGCTCCTTGAAGTCGCGGCCGAGCGACCACGGGACGTACTCGTGCGGCATCCACTCCTGGGCGGTGGCGAGGTGGCGGTTGAGGTTCTCCTCCGCCACTGGCTCGAGGGCAGCGAGCAGTCGTCCGGTGTCGAGATCGGCCATGAGTCCTCCTCGGGATCGGCTGTGACCGGCGTCACCTCCGTGGAGTCTCACTCTGCACCGTCACGGCCGCGCAGACCACCCCAGTCGCGCGGCGTTTCCCGGATAACCTCTGCGGCATGGCTGCCGGCGACTGGAAGGACATGTTCGGTGCCGCGTGCGCCGGCGACGAGGAACTCGTGCTGCACCACCTGGCCCGCGGCGTCGACGTGGACTTCTCGCACGCCGAGTACCAGTCGACCGTGCTCGTCGCCGTCATCGACCTCGGGCAGGAACGGATGGCCCACCTGCTGCTCGACCACGGTGCCGACCCGACGCTGATCTCCGTGCTCGAGGGGCAGACCCCTCTGGAGGCCGCGCAGGCCCGAGGGCTGACCAGTGTCGTGGAGCGCCTCGTCGCCATGGGTGCCACCGACGCCTGAGGCCTGCGCGGAACCCGGTCGAACCTGGGAGCCCGGGTACCGCTGGCCCGCTCCCACCATCGAGCGTCGGGTCAGGCCTTCAGCGCCGTCGGGATGCCGTCCACGCACCCGAGCAGGAGCTCCACGTCATCGACGTCACGGGCATCGGTCTTGAACTTCACCTCGAGCTGGCCCTTCTCGTCCTCCTTCTCGAACCGCCAGCCGTCGCGCACGGTGATCGAGCCCAACATCAGTCGGGTGCCGTCGCAGGTGGCGACGACCGTTCCCGCCGCGGTCGGGAAGGATGCCGTTCGCTCGGCGCCGGCGCTCGGCTGCGGCGTCGTCGATGACCCCGGCGACGACGAGGACCCCGACGACGACGAGGGCGACGCGGTCGCGGTGGGTGTGCCCGGCATCCCTGATGTCGCGGACGGGCCGGAGGACACCGGTGACGGGGACGGCGCGACGGTGCGTGCCGCGGACGCCTGCCCCACCCCCCGGCCGGCGCGGTCGACGACGACGAAGGTCACCGTGGCGACCGCTAGCACCACGGCACACCACGCCAGGACCATTCCCACGAGCGCGCGTCGACGTGCCGACACCGCGTTCACCTCCACCCTGCTCTAGCGTGCCCACTGTGGCACACGTCTTGGTCATCGAGGACGACCCCGCGATCCGCTCGTCCCTCGTGCGCTCCCTCACCGACCGCGGTCATGCGGTCTCGAGCGCGCCCGCGGGCATGCCGGGGCTGCAGCAGGCGCTCGACGACCAGCCGGACGTCGTGCTGCTCGACCTCGGACTGCCCGACCTCGACGGGCACAGCCTGCTGACGATGCTGCGGGCGGTGCGAACCACCCCGGTCATCGTCGTCACCGCGCGCGACGACGACCCCTCGATCGTGCGGGCGCTGGACGCGGGGGCCGACGACTACGTCGTCAAACCCTTCGGGATGGACCAGCTCGAGGCGCGCATCCGCGCGGTGCTGCGCCGCTCGAGCGCGGAGGACCCGGCCGCGGCCCTCACCGTCGGTGACCTCGTCATCGAGGCGGCGACGCGCCGGGCCACCCTGCGCGGGGTCGACCTCGACCTCTCGCGCCTGGAGTTCGACCTGCTCCAATTGCTCGCGGGGCGGGCGGGCGAGGTCGTCACCAAGCGCGAGATCCTCGCGCAGGTGTGGAACCAGCCCTACGGCGGCGGCGAGCGCACCGTCGACGTGCACCTGTCGTGGCTGCGGCGCAAGCTCGGCGAGAGCGCGGCTCATCCCGTGTACCTGCACAGCGTTCGCGGCGTCGGGGTGCGCCTGGCGCCACCCTCGGATGCCGGGAGCGGAGTTCCCGGGTGACGCGCCGGATCGCGCTGCTCGTCGCGGCGACGACCTCCGCCGTCGTCGTCGCCTTCATCGTGCCGTTGTGCTTCCTGGTCGCCAACCTCGCGCAGGACCGGGCCACGACGCGCGCCCGCGAGCAGGCGCAAGGAGTGTCGACGCTCGTGGCCACCGTCGGTGACCGCGACGCGCTGGAGCGCACCGTGAGTGACCTCAGCACCCGCGGTCCGGAGGTCGTCGTCGTCGAACCCGACGGCACCGTGCTCGGGCGTGACGGGGTGGGCTCCACCGCCGCCCTGGCCCCGGACACGTGGGCCGCCGTCGAGCGGGCCCGCGTCGTGCAGGGTGCGTTTACCGTGGAGCAGGACCACGGTCTGGATGCCGTCGTGCCGGTCGTCAGCTCGCGCGGGCTCGAGGTCGTGGTCGCCACCGTGCTGCCGGAGGAACTGCGCTCTGGTGTGCGCGGGGCCTGGGCGACGATCGTCGGGCTCGGCCTGGCGCTCATCGCCCTCTCCGTCGCCGTGGCCTTCCGGCTCGGCAGGCGCACGAGCGAACCGGTGCTCGAGGTGGCCCGGGTCGCGCACGCGCTGCGCGAGGGCGACTCCAGTGCCCGCGCCGAGCCCGGCGGCCCCCCGGAGACGGCCGAGCTCGGGCGGGCCCTGAACGCCCTCGCCGACCGCATCCACGAACTGGTCGCCGCCGAACGCGCCCATGCCGCAGACCTCGGCCACCGGCTGCGCACCCCGGTGACAGCCCTGCGCCTGGACACCGACCTCGTCGAGGACGAGGCACTGGGCGCCCGGTTGCGCGAGCACGTCGACGAGCTGCAGCGCAGCATCGACGACGTCGTGCGCGACGCCCGGCGTACCGCGCGCGACGAGCTGCCGGGCACCAGCTCGGTGCCACCGACCGTCGCCGACCGGGTCGACTTCTGGCGACCGCTCGCCGAGGACCAGGGCCGTGACCTCACCCTCGAGGTCAGCGCGGGTGCACACACCCCGGTGCGGCTGGCCGTGCAGGACGTCCGCGAGATCACCGACACCCTGCTCGACAACGTCTTCGCGCACACCCCCGAGGGCACCGCGGCCCGGGTCGTCGTGCACCCGGGGCTCGTGGGCGGCTCGACGGCTGCCGTGGTCATCGTCGTCGAGGACGCCGGCCCGGGGATGCCGTTGCCCTACCGGGGCCGCGGGTACAGCGGGGCCGGGTCGAGCGGGCTGGGGCTGGCGATCGTCCACCGGGTCACCGAGGCCGCGGGTGGGTCGGTGGACCTGGGCACCTCCAGCCTCGGCGGGCTCGCCGTGGCCGTGCACCTCCCGGTCGCGGAGGCGGCACCGGCGCGGCACGAGGGTGCGCAGGGCTGAGCGCCCGGCAGGGGCACCCACGCTCGACCAGCCCTCAGTCGTCGTCGTGGTCGTCGTCCCCACCGTGGTCATCGCCGTCATCGTCGTGGTCGTCATCGTCGTCGTCACGGTCGTCGGCATCGGCACGGTCACCTGCCGTGCGACCCGCCGAGGTGGTGGTGCTCGAGGGGCCGGCGGGCGCCGTGCCGACGATCCGGCGACCAGGGGTCGTGGTGACGCACTCGTCACCGGTGAGCACCGCAGGTGGCTCGCACCCGTCAGCGAGCTGCGTCACCGTCGGTGTGGGCACGGGGGCGACGACGGCCGCGACCGGTGCGACGACGGCATCCTCGCCGGGTGCGGTGGCCGTGTACACCGCGAAGGCCGCGACCGCGCCGAGCAGGGTGCCTGCGGCGATGCTGGTGGAGAGGGACATGGTGGCCTCCGGATCGAGGTGCTGGGGCGAACACCCCGATCGTCGGCGCTGCCCCGTCAAGAGGGCATGGTCACGACGTCAAGCCTTCATCAAGGCTGCCCGGCCACCTCGTTCTCCACGTGCAGGTCGGTTCGCCACGCCGGGTCGGCTCGTTCCCGGTCATGACGCTTCCTTAACACCGCGATGACGTGCGCTTGGCAGCGATGCGGCGACGGTGGGTGCGTGGCGAGCACCACGCCCACCCCTGCACCACCGAGAGGACCACCCCTGTGAGACCACTGCTCAGCCCCACGCAGCGCAACCGCTCACGCGTCGTGCTGACCGTGCTCAGCGGCACCCTCGCTGCCACCGCCGTGGCCGGCACCGGCGTCGCCACGGCCGCGGCAGCCCGCGAGACCGCTCGCGAGGACGCCGCCAAGGCACAGGCCAAGGCGTTGGCCGAGGCGCAGGCTGCCCAGGCCCACCACGAGGCACTGCTCGCCTGGGCGGCTGAGAACCCCGTCGTGGTCACCGTCCCCCGCCCGGTGCGCACGGTCGTCGGCCCCGACGTCATCGTGCGTGCATCGGCGCCGGGAAGCGCCCGGGTCAACGGGTCCTCGGCACCCAGGTCGTCGAAGCGCTCCTCCACGAGCTCCGCGAAAGCCAAGCGCCCCGCTCCTCCCCCGCCACCGCCCGTCGTGAGCGCCGCATCATGACCGCGCGAACGGCATCCACGGACCAGTCCCCGACCCTCGAGACCTCGGCCGGGGCCGCGACCTGGCGTGCGCTCGGCACGTACGTCGACGTGCGGACGACCCCGGATGCCGTTCGCGCCGCCGCCGACATCGCCGTCGACGTGCTCGCGCAGGTCGACGCCGCGTGCAGCCGCTTTCGCCAGGACAGCGACCTCACCCGGGCCAACCAGGCGAGCGGCACCACGGTGCCGGTCTCACCGGTGCTGGCCGCCGCGGTCCGCGTCGCCCTCGAGGCGGCCGAGGACACGGCGGGCATCGTCGACCCCCTGCTCGGCGAGGTGCTGCGTGCGGCAGGCTACGACCGCTCGTTCGAGCTCGTCCCGGCGCAGATCCCAGACCCGGCAGCCCTGCCCCGCGCCCGCGGCAGGTGGCAGGACGTCGAGGTCGGCGAGAGCCACCTGCGTGTCCCGCCCGGATCAGCCCTCGACCTCGGGGCCACGGGCAAGGCCTTCGCCGCCGACCTCGTCGCCCTCACCATCGCCGACGCGCTCGAGGTCCCGGTGCTCGTCAGCCTCGGGGGTGATGTGCGCGTAGCCTCCCCGGGCGACGGTCCCGGGCTCCCCGATGAACACCCGGGCTACACCGTCATCCTCGGCCACACCGTGGCCGACCTCGCCTCGGGCGGCCCGAGTGCCCGGGTGAGCCTCACGCGCGGAGGCCTGGCGACGTCGAGCACCGCGGCGCGGCACTGGCGCCGTGCAGGCCTGACCTGGCACCACCTCGTCGACCCGCGCACCGGCGAGCCCGCGACCGGTCCGTGGCGCACCGTCACCGCGCTGGGCCACACCGCGGCCGCAGCGAACACCGCCAGCACGGCGGCGATCGTCCTCGGCGACACCGCACTGACCTGGCTGTGCGAGCGCGGCGTCGCCGCCCGACTCGTCGACCACGAGGGGCGCGTGACGCGCACCCCGGCGTGGACGGCGTCCGATCTCGAGGAGACCCCATGACCGCCCCCCTGCTCTGGTACCTCAATCGCGGTACCGGCATCGCGCTGCTCGTCGTGTTCAGCGTGACCGTCGTGCTCGGCGTGCTCGCCACCGGCCGCTCGAGCACCCCGCTGTGGCCCCGGTTCGTGACCCAGGGGCTCCACCGCACCCTCGCCGCCTTGTCGGTGCTGCTGCTCGTGGGCCACGCCGTGACCGCGGTCGTCGACGAGTACGTGGACATCCGCTGGTGGCAGGCGTTCGTGCCCTTCGGTGGCACCTACGAGCGCTGGTGGCTCGGCCTGGGGGCCCTCGCCCTCGACGTCACCCTGCTCATCGTCGCGACCTCGCTGGCCCGGGCCCGTATCCCTCACCGCGTGTGGTTCGCCGTGCACCTCACGACGTACGCCGCGTGGGCCGCGGGGGTCGCCCACGGCATCGGCATCGGCACGGATTCGCAGCGGGGCTGGCTGGCCGCGATCACCCTGGGATGCGTCGTCGCCGTCGCGGTCGCCGCGCTCGCCCGGGTCGTCGACGTCGTGCGGTCGCGGCCGCGGAGGTCGGTGGCGCCAGCGCCCTCGACCACGACGCTGGGCGAGCTGTTCCCCGCGACAAGCACCCAGGCCGCCCCCCGCGTGACCTCGGGCGGGGCATCCACCCGTGTCGCGGCACCCACCGGGAGCCGGCGATGATCCGCCCACCCGACGTCGTCGACGTGACACCCGGCCCGATGCTGCTCTCCGGCATCGCGGACGGGCCGAGCCTGGCCGCACACCGCGTGCGCCAAGGCCCCCTGCCCGAGGCGGATGCCGGTGCCCTCCTTGCCGTAATCGCGCCCCTCGCGGTCCGCGGCCGGGGCGGCGCAGGCTTCCCGCTGGCGCGCAAGATCGACACCGTGCTGGCGCACCGCAGTCGGCGCCCCGGCCGGCGCCCGGTCGTCGTCGTCAACGCCGCCGAAGGAGAGCCGGCGAGCGCCAAGGACAGCGCCCTGCTCGACGTCGCCCCCCACCTCGTGCTCGACGGTGCCGTGCTCGCGGCGCGTGCCCTCGGGGCCGGCACCGTGCACCTCGTCACCTCCGTCGACCGCCCCTGGGCCGGGGCTGCGGCGGCCCGAGCCGTCGCGGAACGTGACGACCACGGCATCCGATGGTCCCGGCACGAAGCGCAGGCGCGGTTCGTCTCCGGGCAGGCGCGCGCCGTGCTCGAACTGCTCTCCGGGCGTTCCGGCCTGCCGGTCACTTCGTGGGTCCCGGAGTCCATGTCCGGGCACCGGGGGCGCCCCACCCTGCTCTCCAACGCCGAGTCGTTCGCGCACCTCGCGGCGGCCGTCCATGTCGGGGCCGACAGGTACGCGTCGTACGGCACCCCGCAGGAGCCGGGGACCACGCTGCTCACGCTGACCGAACCGGCGGGTCCCGACGGGTCGTTCGGCGGTTCGTCGGGCGGTTCGGGGCGCGCCGGCGTCGATGGTGTGCCGGTGGTTGGTGTGCGGGTCGTCGAGGTGTGCCACGGCGACGCGGCGTCACAGGTGCTGTCGGCGCAGGCGCTCGCGAACCCGTTGCTCGTCGGCGGCTTCCACGGCGCCTGGCTGAGCCCCCGTGACGTGCCGGCGCTGCGGTGGTCGAACGCCCACCTGAGAGCCCTCGGGGCGTCCCTGGGTGCAGGGTGCGTCATCACGCTGGCGCGGGGCCAGTGCCCCGTCGAGGAGACCGCGCGGATCGTGACCTACCTGGCGGCCGAGTCCGCCGGTCGGTGCGGGCCGTGCTTCAACGGGCTGCCCGCCCTGGCCGACGAGGTGCGTGGGCTGGCCGAGGGCGCCGACACGCGGCGGCGCATCGCCGAGCTCACCGGGCTGGTGCGCGGGCGGGGCGCCTGTGCGCACCCCGATGGCACGGCCCGCATCGTCACCTCGCTGCTCACCACGTTGGACGGCGAGGTTGAGGAACATCTCGACGGCCGGTGCGGATGCCGTGCCCTGAGCACCGTGGGTGCGGCATGAGTGCGGGCGCGGGCGACGTCGTGCTGCGGGTCGACTGGCCCGAGTGCCGGGCACGCGGGCTGTGTGCGGAGCTGCTGCCGGAGCGGATCGTGCTCGACGAGTGGGGCTACCCCGTCGTGCTCGGGCCGGTCAGCCCGGCGCTGCAGGCACTGGCGCGTGAGGCTGCGGACGCCTGCCCACGACGGGCTCTGCACCTGCGCCCTGCCTGACCCCGCCTCCCCCGGCTGGAGAGGCCGGACGTGGTGGGTCGCCAGGGCAGCGGTCGGTCACCAGGGCAGGGGTGCGTCCAGCTCACGGGTGTCGTCGACCGGAGCCCAGCCCTGCTCGGTCAGCTCGTACTCGGCGCCCGGACCGTCGGCGGCCAACGCCGTCACGGCCGCCACCAGCCGGGCCACGTGCTCAGGGGTGCTCGCCAGACCGGCACTGACGCGAACCGCGCTGTCGTGCTCCTCCGACCCCTCCTCGAGCAGCGTGTCGACGAGGATGTGCGCGCAGAACTTGCCGGCCCGCACCCCGATGCCGTGCTCTGCCGACAGCGCTGCCGCCACCAGCTGGCTGTCGAGCCCGTCGACGGTGAACGTCACGACCGGCCCGCGCGCGGTGGCCTCACCGAACAGCGAGTAGGTCTGCACCCCGTCGATCGTGCGCAGGCCGTCGCGCAGCGCCTTCGTGAGAGCAGCCTCGTGGGCGTCGATGGCGGCCCGGTGCTCGCGGATCGTCGCGCACGCAGCCGCGAGCGCCACCGCACCGAGCACGTTCGGGCTGCCGGCCTCGTGGCGGGCAGCACCCGTCGCCCAGCGGGTCGACTCGGGTGTGACCTGCGCGGTCGCGCCGCCACCCGCGAGGTAGGGCGCCGCGGCGTCCAGCCAGTCGCTGCGCCCGGCGAGCACCCCGGTGCCGTAGGGGGCGTGCAGCTTGTGACCCGAGAAGGCGACCCAGTCCACGTCGAGCGCCGCCAGGTCGAGCGGGCGGTGGGCGGCCGACTGCGCGGCGTCGAGCAGCACGCGCGCGCCGTGGCGACGGGCGATGGCCGTCAGGGACTCGACCGGCCAGAACTCGCCGGTGACGTTGCTCGCAGCCGTCAGCACGACCAGGGCTTGGCGCGGGCGCCGAGCGGTGCCGGCCGGCAGGTCACGAAGGGCGCTCTCCAGCAGGACCTCGGCATCGCGGGCGCCGCCCGGCACGGGCAGGCGCACCGTGCCCCGCTTGGACCACGGCAGGAGCGTCGCGTGGTGCTCGGAGTTGAACACGATGACGGTGGTGCCCCGCGGCAGGGCCCGCGCGAGCAGGTTCACCGAGTCGGTGGTGCCGCGGGTGAACACGACGACGTCGTCCTCACGGGCACCGACGAAGCGGGCCACCTCGTCGCGAGCCGCCTCGTAGTGGGCGCTGGTCACCCGCGAGAGCCACCCCGTGCCGCGGTGGACGCTGGAGTACGTGCGGGTCGCCGACTCCACGGCGCTCGCTACCCGCTCGAAGGCCGGGGTGGATGCCGCGTGGTCGAGGTTCGCGTAGTCGACCCAGTCACCGGACAGGGTCGGCACGAGGCCGGCGCGAACCACCGGGGGCAGGCCGGCCTGGTCGAGGCCGGCGGCCCCCCGGTGCGCCGGGTGCGCGAGGCGCGCCACGGCATCCGACCCGGCCCGGGGAGCGAGCAGGGCGACATCGGGGACGGCCCGCAGCCTCGGGCGGCGGTGGAAGGAGTGGGACTGGGTGCTCGGGGCGATCGACACGATGGAGGTCTCCGTCGGGACTGTGGACCTCGGGTGACCCCGTGATCCGCGCTTGCCGGCGCCGGTTTCGACGTCGACCAGGTCGTCACCCGGAGCACCCCACCGCGGAAGGAGGGTTGCTGACCAACGAGCCGGGGCTTGTCGCTGGCACTCATGACCTACGTCGGAAATCGTAGGAGCGGATGCCGCGCCACGGCATCCGCGGTCCACGACGCGAGACACCCCCCTCACCTTTTCCTCCCCATGACGGTTACGGGAGGTTCGCAAGGGAAGCCTTCCCTTGCGAACCTCCCGTTTGGCTCATGGGGAGGAAAAGTCGGGGCTCAGCCCGGGGTCAGGCCGGGACGACGTTGACCAGCTTGGGTGCCCGGACGATGACGGTGCGGATGCCGTCCGGCGCCGCTGCCTGGACCTTCTCGCTCGCCAGCGCCAGCTCTCGCAGGTCGTCCTCGCTGATGTCCGCGGGCACCTCGAAGCGGTCGCGGACCTTGCCGCGGACCTGCACGACGCAGGTGACGGTGTCCTCGACGAGCAGGGCCGGGTCGGCCACCGGGAACGCCTCGTGGACCAGCGACTCGGTGTGTCCGAGACGCGCCCACAGCTCTTCGGCGATGTGCGGCGCGAGGGGCGCGACCATGAGCACGATCTGCTCGGCGGCCGCGCGGGGCACTCCCCCGGGCAGCTTGGTCAGGGCGTTGTTGAGCTCGGTGAGCCGGGCGATGGCCGTGTTGAAGCCCAGCCCCGCGTAGTCGGCACGCACGGCATCGATGGTGCGGTGCAGCACCCGGTTCGTCGCGTCGTCGATCGGGGTGTCGACGACGACGACCTCGCCGCTCTCCTCGTCGACGACGTTGCGCCACAGCCGCTGGAGGAAGCGCTGGCTGCCGACCACGGCCCGGGTGTCCCAGGGCTTGCTCTGCTCGAGCGGGCCCAGGCCCATCTCGTAGAGGCGGAAGGTGTCGGCACCGAACGATGCATACATCTCGTCGGGACTGACCATGTTCTTCAGCGACTTGCCGATCTTGCCGAACTCGCGGGTGACGGGCTGGCCCTGCCAGGTGAAGGTGCCGTCGGGGCCCTCCTGCACCTCCTTGGCCTCCACCGGCTGGCCGCGGTCGTCGCGGTAGGCCGCGGCCTGGATGTAGCCCTGGCTGAAGTAGGTGCGGAACGGCTCGTCACTGCTCAGGTGGCCCAGGTCGTGCAGCACCTTGTGCCAGAACCGGGCATAGAGCAGGTGCAGCACGGCGTGCTCGACACCGCCGACGTACAGGTCGACGCCACCCGGGTCCCGGGTACCGGCGGGGGCGCCTGCCACGGGCTCGGAGCGCGGGCCCATCCAGTACGCCTCGTTCTCGGGGTCGACGAGGACGCCCTCGTTCGCCGGGTCGAGGTAGCGCAGGTAGTACCAGCACGACCCCGCCCAGTTCGGCATGGTGTTGGTCTCGCGGCGGAAGCGCCGGGTGCCTCGGCCGTCACCGAGGTCGAGGTCGACCTCCACCCAGTCGGGGACACGCGACAGCGGCGGCTCGGGCTCGCTGCTGGCGTCCTCGGCGTCGTAGGTCTTCGGGCTGTAGTCGGGCACCTCGGGCAGCTCGACGGGCAGCATCTCGTCGGGCAGCGCGTGGGCGACACCGTCCTCGTCGAAGACGATCGGGAAGGGCTCACCCCAGTAGCGCTGCCGGCTGAACAGCCAGTCGCGCAGCTTGTAGGTGACGGTCGCTTCGCCGAGGCCCCGCTCGGCCAGGTAGGCGGTGATCCGCTCCTTGGCCTCTGCCACACCCAGCCCGTTGAGGTCGACGTCGTCGTTGCTGCTGTTGATCGCCGGGCCGTCACCGGTGAAGGCGGTGTTCTCGTCGTGCCCCTCGGACGGCTGCACGGTGCGGACGATCGGCAGGTCGAACGCGGTCGCGAAGTCCCAGTCGCGCTCGTCCTGTGCGGGCACGGCCATGATCGCGCCGGTGCCGTAGCCCATGAGCACGTAGTCGGCGATGAACACCGGAACCTGCGTGCCGGTCACCGGGTTGGTGGCCCAGCCACCGGTGAAGACACCGGTCTTGTCCTTGCCCTCCGACTGGCGCTCGATGTCGTTCTTGCGCGAGGCCGCGAGGCGGTAGGCGGCGACGGCCTGCGCCGGGGTGTCGGCGCCACCGGTCCACGCGGGCTTGGTGCCTTCGGGCCAGCCGCCGGCCGGCACGAGCGCGTCGACGAGCGGGTGCTCGGGGGCCAGCACCATGAACGTGGCGCCGAACAGCGTGTCGGGACGGGTCGTGAAGACCTCGATCCCGGCATCCGCCGTCCCGGGGTCGACCAACTGGTCACCGGAGGGACGGGCGATCGGGAAGGTGACCTTCGCACCGTGGCTGCGCCCGATCCAGTTGCGCTGCATGATCTTGACCTTCTCGGGCCACTCGACCCGGTCGAGGTCGTCGGCCAGCCGGTCGGCGTACGCGGTGATCCGCATCATCCACTGGCGCAGGTTGCGCTTGAACACCGGGAAGTTGCCCCGCTCGGAGCGGCCCTCGTTGGTGACCTCCTCGTTGGAGAGCACTGTGCCCAGGCCAGGGCACCAGTTGACCGGCGCCTCGCTCGTGTACGCCAGGCGCGAGGCATCGAGGATGCCGGCGCGCTCGGTCGCGCTCAACGTGTCCCACGCGCGGTCCTCACCACCGGGCAGCGGGCGAGTTCCGTCGCGGTACTCCTGCTCGAGGTCCGCGATGGGGCGGGCGCGGCCGGTCCCGCCGTCGGGGCGCACGGCATCCGCGTCGTACCAGGCGTTGTAGATCTGGGTGAAGATCCACTGCGTCCAGCGGTAGTAGTCGGGGTCGATGGTCTGGATGGCGCGGCGGTCGTCGTGGCCCAGGCCCAGTCGGCGCAGCTGGCGCGCCATGATGACGATGTTGTCCTCGGTGGTCTTGCGCGGGTGCTGGCCGGTCTGCACGGCGTACTGCTCGGCCGGCAACCCGAACGCGTCGTACCCCAGGCAGTGCAGGACGTTCTTGCCGAGCATGCGGTTGAAGCGCGCGAAGACGTCGGTGGCGATGTAGCCGAGCGGGTGCCCGACGTGCAGGCCGGCACCGCTCGGGTAGGGGAACATGTCGAGGACGAGCAGGTGCCCGCCGGAGTGCGCGGCGACCCCCTCGGGGTCTGCCCAGGGGCCGGCCGGGTTCGGGGCGTGGTAGGTGCCGCGCTGCTCCCAGCGGTCCTGCCAGGCCACCTCGATCTGCCCGGCCAGCTCGGCGGTGTAGCGGTACGGGGTCTCGCTCATCTCGTCCTCGTTCGTCGTGTCGTCGTGCGCGGGTGCTCGGTGGTGCGCTCATGAAAAAACCCCTCGCTCAGGAGGGGTCGCCGCGCGGCTGGGGTGGCCGTCGCGGCTAGGTAAGCAGGAGCACCGTGGTCACGGGGTCAGGGTATCGCAGCACGTGGGTCAGGCCAGCAGGCCGGCGACGATCAGGGCCTGCGCACCGTGGTAGGTCAGCATCGTCACGGGCCGGGTCCAGGATCGGGGTTCGACGAAGCGACCCAGGGCCAGCACGGTGTCGCTGACGACGAACAGGCTCACGCCGAGCCCGACGAGCAGCAGCCCGGTGGCCCAGCCGCTGACCGCCATGGCGCCGATGACGAGCATGTAGGCCGCGACGGCGATGGTCAGCGGGGCTCCGCCGGCGGCCCGGGCACCGGGCAGGATGCCGCGCCCCACGGCCAGCGATGCCGAGAGCACGGCGAGCCCGAACCAGCCCCAGCCGGGACGCTCCATCCCGGCGGTGACGAAGGACGCGACGAAGAACAGGTGCCCGACCAAGAAGGCCGCGAGCCCCACGACGAAGCGCTTCGATGAGGCGCCGAGCAGCATGACGTCACCGACGAGCCCGAACACGAGCGCGGCCAGAAGCCATCGACCGGATGCCGTGTCGCCGGCTCCCGCGAGCGCCGCCACTGCCAGCAGGGCGATCATCGCGGCCGGTTTGGTGACACGCTCCACGTCACGCCGGTCGCGCACCACCGCCCAGAGGTTGGTGGCCATGATGGCGGCGGTCAGCAGCGCTGCCAGGCCGATCGCCAGGGGCTCGCTCACTGAGCAACCCCGGCGGGAATCACTGTCACGTGGTGCCGGTCTCGGGGTGCCAAATGGGTTGGCAACCGTCGGTCGAACGTCGCCAAGGTCATGTCACGGCATGCCGCGAGGTTCACGAGGTGGACGTCGGTCACGAGCGAGTGACTGACCAGGATTGAGGTGTCGACCTGAGGGTCAATCAGGGAGGAGTGGTCCGGGAGGAACATCCAGCGAGGCTCCGCTCGCATCCCTCTGAGCACGACGGCGATGTCGGAGACCGCGTATGCCTTTCCCGTGATCGCCGGGTTGAGCAACAGCCGGACGAACGCGGACTCGGTCATCGGCGTGGTGGCCCAACCCCCGTTCCACTCGCGCAGGAACGCATGGGCAGCCATGTGGTGGAGGTGCTCACCCAGGGCCAGCGCCACGAGCACGTTGACGTCGAACAGTGCCGTGCGGGGAGTCGACTCCTGGTCGTGGGCGCCGTCCCCGTCAGGCCCGGTGAGGTCACTCATCACGGTGGGCAGCAACCATCTCGTCCGTCACCACATGCCCGGGGACGCCGGACAGCAGCACCGGGAAGGGGCTGTATGTGACGTCGACGGGGCTCGCCGGTGGGGTGAGGCCGCGGCGAGCGAGGGCTGACACCGCAGCCCCCAGCGAGATCCCCTCGGCCCGGGCCAGACTGCGGGCAGCCGCGAGAACCGTCTCGTCAAGATCAAGAGTGGTTCGCATCACCGCACCATAACATCACCGCATCACCTCATCTCGGCGTCGAGCGACTGCTGTACATTCAACGCGCCCAGCGAAGTTCGAGGTGCGCGTCGTCGACCCGACCCGCGACTCCGCGCCGAGCCTTGGCCGCCGTGCCGCGCCGCAGCGCCCCGGGCCCCCGGGCTGCCGGGCTGCCGGGGGGCCGACCCCTAGGTACTTCGTGGGGAGTCCTTTCGCATCGCAAGGAATCCCTTGACCGAAGCAAGAACCTCCCCACAATCCTCGACGGCCCCCGCACCCCTTGCGCGCCGCAAGGAATCCCTTGCGTGGGGCAAGAACCTCCCTCACTCGACCAGGCCCGCTAACACACCGTTGCGCAGGGCAAGGAATCCCTTCACCGGCGCAAGGACTCTCCACGAGGTACCTACTCCCGGGCTCTCAGGATTCTCACCACCGCCCGAACCCACCGGCCACCCGTCCCCGGCGCACACCGCCGCACCGGGACGCAGCTTCGTCGCCGGGGCCCGGCCCTCCCTGCCCGGCGGGCATCCGCACATCTGGGCTGTGGACAACCCCGAACTCGCCTCCGCGCCGGGTGATGATGGCCCGACGCACAACGAACCGGGGGGATCGGAGCATGCCACGCAAGGGCAAAGACTGGGCACGCAGCCGGGGCATCGGACCCGGCGACCGTGAGTGGAACGAGCCGTGGGAGCGGCTGCGCCACCACCTCATGGAACGCCACGGCGAACGCGTCGACGTCGTGCGCCGTCTGGAGCGGCCGGACCCCGACGACCTCCGCAACCTCGCGATCTTCGCGCGTCAGGCCAGCGCCGCCATGGATGCCGACCTGGCCCGCCTCCTCGGCACCATGACCCCTCAGCTCACCCCGCTCGAGCTCGACACCCTGCGACGCATCGCCGACAAGCCGTCCTGCGGCGTCAACCTCGCCGAGTACCTGCGCATCTCCCCCGTCCGGGTCTGCCGGATCCTCAACCGGCTCGACGAGGCGGGGCTGACCGTCCGTGGCCCGACCTACCTCGACGCTCGGGTGCGCCGCGCCGAGGTGACCGACGAGGGCCGGGACTACCTCCACAGCGTCAAGGACCAGCTCCAGGACCTCGCCCACCAGTGGCTCGACGACCTCGAGGACGGCGCAGATCGGGCCCTCGTCCCCCTGCTGGCCACCTTGGCCGACCTCACCTGACCCCTCGGCAGGACCTCCCCAGATCGCTCAGCGCAACTCGAGGTGCCCGTCGTCGATCCGGCCGAGCCGCGTGACCGCGAGGTCGTAGGCATAGCTCTGCACCACCCGCCACGGGCGGCGGCGCCCCTGCTTGGGCAGCAGGTGCGCCGCCCGCTGCACGTACCCCGACGTCAGGTCGAGCATCGGCGCGTCCACGGCATCCGGCTCGTCGTAGCGCGGGGTCGCGACCGACAACCCGCGCCGGTCCAGGTACCGCACGAGCGAACAGAACCACCGGGCCGACAGGTCGGCGCGCAGGGTCCAGCTGGCGTTGGTGTACCCCACGGCCATCGCGAGGTTCGGCACGTCGGAGAGCATCAGCCCCTTGTAGACGTGGCCGCTCGACACATCGACCTCCACCCCGTCGATGAACACCCGCGCTCCCCCGCCGAACTCCATCTGCAGCCCGGTCGCCGTCACGATGACGTCTGCCGGCACGTGCTCGCCGCCGGCAAGTCGGATGCCGTCGCCCTCGAAGGCGTCGATGCTCGCCGTCACGACGCTGGCCCGCCCGTCGCCGAGCACGGTGAACAGGTCGCCGTCCGCCGCGGCGCACAGGCGCTGGTCCCACGGGTCGTACGTCGGTGTGAAGTGCAGCTCCACCGGGTACCCGGCAGGAAGCGCCTGCTCCATCCGTCGACGCAGGAGGCGACGCCCGGCATCCGGGTACCGCCGCAGCACCTGGTACCCGAGGGTGGACAGCACGACGTTCTTGGCGCGCACGACCCGGTGCGCCACGGCATCCGGCATCACCTGCCGTACCCGGGTGGCCACGCGGTCGCGGCTGGGCACCGACGCCACGTAGCTCGGGCTGCGCTGCAGCATGCTCACGTGGCAGGCCCCCGCCTCGACCAGTGCCGGCACGAGGGTCACGGCCGTCGCGCCGCTGCCGATGACGACGACCCGCTTGCCCTGCACCGACAGGTCGTCCGGCCACGCCTGCGGGTGGATGACCGGGCCGGCGAACAGCTCCTGACCGGGAAAGTCGACGACGTGCCCGCCCTCGTAGGAGAAGTAGCCCGTCGCGAGGTAGACCAGCCGCGCGGTGTGCCGCACCGTCCCGGCATCCGTGCGCGCCGTCACCGTCCAGCGCGCGTCATCCGACGACCAGTCCAGCCGCTCGACCCGCTGCCCGTGGTGGATGCGCTCGGTGACCCCGAACTCACGCGCGGTGTCCTGCACGTACTGCCGGATCTGCTCCCCCGACGCCAGGGACGCCTCCCCTCGCCAGGGCCGGAACGGGAAGCCGAGGGTGTACATGTCGGAGTCGGAGCGGATGCCGGGGTAGCGGAACAGGTCCCACGTGCCGCCGACGGCGTCCCGCGACTCGAGCACCGCCCACGCGGTGCCCGGACAGTGCATGCCCAACCGGGCGCCGACGTCGACCCCGGCGATGCCAGCGCCCACGACGAGGACGTCGACATCGAGGGGCCGGGCGTGCGGTGGTGACACCGGGTCAGCGTATTCCGCCTCGGGGCGTGTCAAACCTCGCGCCCGCCGGGGGCCTCACGACTGCGTCCGCGTCGGTGGCCCGTGTGACGATGACCTCATGACCACTCTCTCCGACTTCAGCGCCACGACCCTCACCGGCCAGGAGCGCGACCTCTCCGACTACGCCGGCAAGGTCGTCCTCGTCGTCAACACCGCCAGCAAGTGCGGCCTGACCCCCCAGTACGAAGGCCTGGAAGCCCTGTACCAGGAGTTCAAGGACGACGGCCTCGTCGTGCTCGGCTTCCCGTGCAACCAGTTCGGCAGCCAGGAGCCCGGCACCGAGGACGAGATCGGTGAGTTCTGCCAGGTGAACTACGGCGTGAGCTTCCCGATGTTCGCGAAGGTCGACGTGAACGGCGACGACACGCACCCGCTCTTCGAGTGGCTGAAGTCGGAGACCAAGGGCCTGCTCGGTGGCCGGGTGAAGTGGAACTTCACGAAGTTCCTCGTCGGCCGTGACGGGCAGGCCATCAGCCGGTACGCGCCGACGACCGAGCCCGGCGACCTCGCCGACGACATCCGCGCAGCCCTCGCCGCCAAGGCGGCATGAGCCCCTGGCTCATCCTCATCCCGCTCGGGGTCTTCGGGGGCTTCATCGCCTTTGTGTGGCACCGCCTGGCGATCGCCCCCGCGTGGCGCCCCCGCTGGGTGAGGTATGCCGTGGCGGCTGTGCTCGTCGTGCTCACGGCGTTCGCGTTCGCCGGGTTCGACGTCTGGGGTGGGTCGTTCACGCCCGCCCAGATGCGGCCGGTGGCCTGGCTCGGCCAGGCGTTCCTCGCGTCCTGTCTGTACCTGTTCCTCGGGTTGGTCCCGGTGTGGCTC
>Ga0209170_1000463_pt1 | contig 18231 bp, 14 predicted proteins | sample KloWWTKNB14_bulk_FD_187178 | JGI IMG/M metagenome (GOLD analysis project Ga0209170, IMG submission 187178) | Active sludge microbial communities from Klosterneuburg, Austria, studying microevolution and ecology of nitrifiers - Klosterneuburg... | ecosystem: Engineered > WWTP > Aerobic digester >...
GGGATAGGCATGATGGCAACGGCCAACAACATGGATCAAGGGTGGGCCTCATCCTTGGTTCATGGCTGGAGTCCTAATGCCTGAAAAAAACTTTACGTTATGCTTGTTTTTAACATAGAATAAGTCTTCGCCTCGAGACCCTGCGCACTCCTGGTGCCGTTCGGATAGTTGCCCCGTCACAGATGCAGGTCATCTCGGTTAACCATGCAGCGGCCTAAGGTGTTCTTCCCAGACTACAAGAACCAGTGATCCAAGCTAGCGTTGTGCGGTCTAATTGTCAACGAGCAATTTGGTTTGGAGCACACTACCACGCGCACTGCAGCGGATTAGGTACAACCCATTCCCGAGCGCGGGAAGGTCCAAGATCGAACCGTTTGAAAGGTTTGAATACTGTGCCACGCGCCGACCTGCAGAGTCGAACAGTTCAACTTCTTGGATAAGCGCTACTTCCTTCGGCATTTGGATCGAGACCTGCGTTGAGCAAGGATTCGGATAAAGATCCAAGCGACCCGCTGACGAGAGCTCTTCAACACCGAGGTTGAATTCCGGAGTGCAATCGACGGCGAAGTCATTGGGCGATAAGTACCGTCCGATCAAGAAATCACCATAATAAAAACTCGTCATATAAACACGGCCGACCGCGATGATCCTATCGGCATTGTCCAATGTCATTCCCGTAAACGTCGTTGGAGTGTTTAATGCACTATCAATCGTCTCTAAGTGTACACCTGCCGTACCGAACGAAGCATCCAGGACACCGTTCGGTTCGAGCCGCGCAAGGGTTGCCTGACTCAAATTGTCATATCCATCCCCGCCACCACAAACCAATACCCTGCAATCCGCTTGCACCCTGATCTCGTTCACGGCTTCATCGACCCCCAAGAAATTCAGCACAACAACACCGTTCTCATTCCATGTTGTATCAAGTATGCCGTTCCACTGGTAACGCAGTACGACTGCCTCGTTACCATTGGTCTGCGAACCACCCACTAAGATGCGGTGTTCGCTATCGATGGCAATGCTGTGCAGCTCGTCGTTGAAATTGCTTAACGAGCGGGTGGTCCAACCAGTGCCAGCGAAAGTGGTATCCAACGTGCCGGCTGCGCTGAATCGCGCGACCAATATGTCGCTACCGGTGTTACCGGCCACGGTGTATGTGGTTGTGGCGGTGTCGAAAGCAATACAATTGAAGGAGGAGCTGCTCGCGAGGGCCTCCATCAAAACCCTACCATTCGTACCAAAAGACCCATCATATGTACCATCTTCAGATAATCGCCAGATCGCTCCATCACTGCCGTAACTTCCTGAACATAGCAAGCGGGCTTGGTCATCCCATACAATTTGTGTGATCCCATTCGCGATCGATCCTTGTTCAACAACGCGGCCATTTACACCGAACGTACTGTCAATGATCCCATCCTGAGTGAAGCGGCATATAGCAGAACGAGAATCCGAACCACCACCCAGATAAAGCCGATCCACACCGTCAACGATCAGTGATACACCACGGTCATTCGAAGCAAGCGAAATGTCCAGTCTACTACTTCCATCAACACCGAAAGTTGAGTCCAGTAGACCGGAAGTCATGAACCCGGTCATCCCGCAATTCCATCCATTCCCGCCCGCACCGCTTGCAAACCACCCTCCGACAACAATGCGCCCGGTGCTTTGAATGGTCACATCTTCAGCTACATCAGTCGCACCAAAGGAGAAGCCATTGAAATCGAAATTGTTCCAGCTTGTCATGTTGAACGTAGAGTCCCGCTGAGCTAGGAGATCGCCTAGTCCCAAAAGGGTAAGTGCAGTAAGTACTGTGGTCTTTACAGAGAGAGGTTTCATGGTTGGTTCTATAAGTTAGCAGGCAATGTAATCACATAATTCCTAGAGCATCTACCATCTCAAAGTGCTTGATCTATTGAACTGTCTCAGGGGTCTCCCACGCTTTTAGACCACCGCAGGGTCTGTCCGGGTTTTGGCGGACGACCCTGGTGTCAAATGCCTTTGGCGCATTGAAACACCGTTTCAATCTGCTACTACGAACTGACCTTGACCGACCACCTCGCCTTGAACATTGAAGCAACGGAAATGGTATGCTCCCACCGCATAATCTGCGGTGTTCAGGTGTATGATGTCGACCTTCTGTGTATTAAGTCGGTTTACTACTTCTCCTGTAGCGTTGAGTATTTCAACACGGACAGCCGCTACTTCATTTGGGCGGATACTTACCATGCCGGTCAAGGATGGTACGGGGTAAGCCAGAGCTTCTGTGGGTTCCATCGTTCCATTCAACACTCCTGTTTGGCTAGTGCTTGAATTGTACAATGCGTAATCGCCATCACCGGATGTTTCAGCAACTACTGCCGGAAGCCCATTCTGAACGTACAGGTACCAGGATGATGTATCTCCTAACGCCTGGGTACTGGTGAAGGTCCAAGGCCCATTACCGGTTCCAGAAGCATCAGTGAATGTACTGTCCATGATATGCACGGTGTTCAAATGAATGCGCAGCACGCTTGCGCCTAATGGATAGGCGGGAGTTGTTAAGGTACCCCACGCGTCACAATTGAAATCAGAGGTCTGATACGACACGGACCTACTTGCATCATTACCGTTTCCAGGTATCACTACTGTCGTGATGACCACCTCCGTGCTGCGCGTGCTGTTCATAGTGAAAGGCGTAGGTAGTACAAGCCCACCCTCCGAGTACTGGATGCGCACAAGGTCATTGTCCGTATAGTAACTCCCAACTACGGATAAGCCATCCAGCCCTACGTTGTAGAAGGCTGAACTTCCGTCAGCGGTCCATGCTAACGTTGCCGATGGGAACAGATCATTACCAGCGTTATCTTCCGGTGAATTCCAATCATACGTCAAGGTTTCATCGACGGAGAAGGCATTGGTCCAATTCCAGTATTGATCGGCACCGGCCGGTGTTGGCCCAAAATCAGGGCCACCATCATTATCCCAATGTGCTTGCCATTGCTCTCCAACTATCGGCAGATCATCACTTGTAATGGTTATTTGCCCGAATGCGAGAGTGCCTATGGTAAGACCTAGGGCTGCTAAGAGGTGCTTTGTGATCATGATGATCCGAAAGTATATGAAAGATCCAACGTGTGATCAACCGGATCAGAACTTGACGAATGTTCTGGGCGCTGCGCCCGGTTGAATTTTTCTGCAACGTGCCTTCTGAACCTTTGAACCATTGATCTCTTCTAAACCCACGCAGGCTCATCTGCTGTCCGACAGAGACTCTGCGAACTGCTAGTGCATCAGTGGTCCACCGCACGGTGGAAACTCTTTAGTAATTGAACTTCCGCGTGTTCCTGCCTTAGTCCGTTGAACCGGATAGCGCCATTACGAATTCCGCGGACTTGATGGATGCCACTATTATGAGCGGTGTTTCGCGTGCTATTTTCTGACCCGTGGGGCTGCTGTAGAAGGCGATGAGGTCGCCGAGTTCCGCGTAGGTGAACTGTTCCCGGTAGATCGCAGTTATGGCATTGTCAAGCAGCCGTTTTCCATTCCCGCTTTCGATGTAGGTACTGAGGGCCTGGTAGGTGGAATCGGAGATCTCTTGCTTACCCAAGGCTTCGGTGAGTTTATAAGCCATGGCTTCCTGTATGTTGAAACCGCCCTTCAATGCGCGCAATTCGCGGATCCTATACGTAACACTATCCACGGGCACGTTCGCGGTATCGGGTACGAAGTGCTGTATCTGTTCATTGATCCGGGCGAAGATCGTTGTGTCAACTTGCTGTGCGTAGGTGGTGTTGAGCAGCACCATCAATTGCAGTGAGAGCAGGAGGTATTTCATGGGGAGTGGGAAGAGTTCAGTTTCGTCCGGACAAGGTTAGCATTAAGTTGGTTTACTACCTCAACGCTGGGCGCGTTCCACTGTCCTTTCCGGAACTGCGATCTTCGAATAACTGTCCGCGTGCGTTACTGCTTTAGCACCATCCGTGTAATGGTGTTGTTCTGGTTGTGTAGTTCAACGAAGTAGATGCCCGGCACCCCTTCAATGGGCAGTGTAATGGGTTGCACATTGTTGTAGGTGGTGGTATTCAATGCACGGCCTTGTGCATCGCGTAAGGTAACGCGCACGGGTGTATTGTACGTGCCGAGGTTGATGGTAAGCATGCCGTTGGTCGGGTTCGGTTGAATGGAGGTGGTGGTGCCGAACGTGTTGTCCATTGAAGTGATCGTGGAGAGCGAATAAACGCGTACATGCCCGGAATTGCTGCCATTGCCATCGTTGTACATGCCACCGATGGCTACCGTGTTCAGATCGGGCATGCTGATGGCAAGATCACCGGATCGATCTCCAGTGGCTTCCCCATCAATGTCCACGCCCGCTTGTACCCAGGCGGAACCGTTGTATTGAAAGATGCGCACATGGCCGGCGTCGCTTCCATTACCATCGTTGTTGCCGGTGCCGATGGCGATGGTGTTCGCATTGGGCATGCTGATGCCGCCACCACCCATGAGGTCATCTTCCGCTTCACCGAAAATGCCGTTCCCTTTTTCTACCCAGCTAGTACCGTTCCAATCGTAAATGCGCACGCTACCAGCGTTGGTGCCATTGGTGTCATCGTAAGCTGAACCCACTGCAAGGGTATTTGCACTTGGCATGGCAAGTCGGGCACCCCATCCTGTGAAAGTGGCTTCACCTTCGATTGCACTTCCCTTTTGTATCCAAGCACTACCATCCCATTCGAAGATACGTGCATGACCGGCATTAGTTGCGGCGCCATCATTGTAAGGTGCACCTATAGCAACCGTGTTCGCATCAGGCATGCACACATCCCATCCGGCATTATCGCCTGCAGCTTCGCCGTCAATGTCAGTTCCTTTCTGCTCCCAATCCATTCCGTTCCACGTGTATATGCGAACATGGCCGGCATTGGCGCCGTTACCATCATTGAACGTCGCGCCAATAGCAACGGTAAATGCATCGGGCATGCTCACCTGTCCGCCAAAACCATCACCCAGCCCTTCGCCTAGTAGGGTCGACCCTTTCTGGAGCCAAGCTGATCCGCTCCATTCAAAGATGCGCACATGTCCGGGACGGGTACCCAACAGGTTGTATTCGGTAGCACCAATTGCGACCATATCCGGATTCGGCATACTCACGGACCAACCGTCGTTATCAGCAATTGCAGGACCATCGATGTCCGCTCCTTTTTGTACCCATGAACCGGAAATCCACGCATACACACGTACGTGACCAGCATCTGAACCAGCATCACTATTCCCTGATGCACCAATAGCAACTGTATACAGATCCGGCATGCTTACTACCCTCCCAGATCTATCCCCTTCTGCCTCGCCATCAATGTCATTTCCTAGTTGCACTTGCGCCTGCACGCCGAACGCGAATAGCACGGCCACGGAAAGCAATGCATTGGAAAAAGTTGGGATCACGTTCATGTGCATTCCGTTGGTGGCGTGTTGAGTGAATGATCGCAGCGCATGCTGGAATAACCAAACCAAGGTAGTGCATTTTACACGGGTGCAGGATCTTCACCGAACGGCGGAAGTTCGCACACCGGTTCCTTGCGCTTGCGGAACATGCGTAATTCGGAACAGAAAATTCGACGGTGTCAACGAAGTTCGAAAACAATCAGATCCGTTTCGCTACATTGCATTTTAATGGGACGTTCCGTTGTGCATTTGATGATGCTGTTCTGTTGTATCCTGCTCTTGGGTACAGTTGGCATTGCGCAACCATCCGCAGCATCTTCCTTGAACCGCATACAGACGTTGGTACACGGAACGGTTTCGCCGCAGCACGCCCACCAAGCCGCCATGATCCTGCGCGCACGACCCGGAGTGGTCCTATGCAGAGTTGATCATAACACACATAACATTCTACTGCATGTGGATCCTGCATGCACCATCACCTTGGCGGATATGAACCAGTTACTTGCACCGGTAGCGATGTCCGTTTCCTGCTTCATTCGCACTCCCTCCATTACCGCTCCGTTCAAACACCTCGACCCTGCACAATGTGGGGAAGCCCCTATTCGCAGATGAGGGCATCGGTGATACGCACCCTCGCTATTCTGTGTGCTTTGGCACCGGCCAGCGTGGTGTACGGGCAATGCACCAACTACACCATTACCGTTGGCGGTGGGTTCTATGACTATGAGATCGATTGGGAGCTGGTGAATGATCTGGGTGTGGTGGTCGCTACCGGGTTGGCGCCTACTACCATAACCACGTGCCAACCGGACGGGTGCTATCAATTCAACCTCTACGACACGTTCGGTGATGGTTGGAATGGTGCGACCTATACCGTGGCCGTTACCGCAACGGGTGTGGTGGTCGGCACAGGCACCTTGGGCAACGGGAGTTTCGGTACCATGCAGGTCTCCTTGGGTGGCGGTTGTTCCAGCGGAAATTGCGATCAGTACACGATGGTGGTCACTGCAGGGTTGTATCCCACAGAGATCAGTTGGAATCTGATCAACGGAGCGAATACCGTAGCGTCGGGTTTTGCACCCACAACGCTTTCGTTGTGTTTGGATACGGGTTGCATAACACTGCAAATGTTCGATGATTTCGGTGACGGCTGGGATGGCGCAACATGGACCCTGAACGACGACCTTGGCAATCCCGTACAGACCGGGCAGTTGTCCACGGGCGCTTTTGGGCAGTCCACTTTTCCGTTAGGTGTGCCGGCTACCAATTGCACGAATTCGGGCCCTGTTACCGCTAGTGATTGTCCGGATGCGGTGAACATCTGCACCAATGTCAGTTTCGCAATAGACCCGAATGGTATCGGTACCATGAATGAGATCCCACCACTCGGTTCCTATGGCAATCCGCTCCTTACGTGGGGTGATGGAACACTCAGTCCTTGGGGTTCCGACAATGAAGGATGTTTGCAGAACAATGAACTGAACAGTACGTGGATGGTGGTGAACATTTCACAAGGTGGTCTGCTGGAATTCACGTTCGGTGGGTTGGGTACGCAAGCAGGTTTTTATGATTGGATCATGTACCCCTATTCGGCCGGTACGTGCAGCGATATTCCTGCGAACGCACAAGCACCGGTGACCTGTAATTGGAATTGGGTCAGCTTCGGTGGAACAGGATTGGCTTCCACGGTTCCCGGCGGAGGCGATCCAGGGAATTACGAACCTCCGTTGGCCGTGCAGACCGGCGAGCAATACCTTATCTGCTTCAGTAACTGGAGTTCCGTTTCTACGGTTGTGCCACTGCAGTTCGGTGGCACGGCGGTGGTCAGTTGCGAGCCGGTGGTTCTTCCGATCGAACTGCTTTCATTCGAGACAATGACCATAACCGATGGCGTCGAATTGAATTGGGTAACGGCCTCGGAAATGAACACTTCGCATTTCGTTGTGCAACGCTCCGCGGACCTTATCGATTGGCAACCCATAGGCGAGCTCGGTGCGGCAGGTTCTTCATTTACGACGTTGGATTACCGCTTCATGGATACCGATCCGAAGGACGGCGTGAACTATTACCGCTTGCGCATGGTGGACCTTGACGGCACGGAAGAGTTCACTCCAATAGCACAAGCAACATGGGGAGCAAAGGAGCTGTTCGCGTACCCGAACCCGAACGATGGCACATTCCGCGTGCATGGAGTTGGTGGCACATTCGAGGTGATCGACGCCACCGGAAGATCGGTGCACAGCTTGGTCCTGAATCCCGGTTCTGCTGACCCGATCATGCACTTGAATGCACCGGGTATTTACACGCTGGTGAACTCGGACGGATCAACTAACGCTACTACGCGGATAGTGGTGTTTGAATAGGAGTGGTGGGGTGTGGTGTGAACCGTTGGTGTTGCAAGGTCCACTGTGAGAAAGCCCTCATCGGTCCAGATCTATTGTTAGCGAGACCCAACGTAAAAAAATGTATGTTGCATTATTACGGACAGTGTTCTTGGTACAACTTCAAACCAGATCCATTTGAACAATAAGTAACGGTATTGGGAAATTGGTGCGGTCTTTCTTACGGCAATGGGCAAGTTCGTGTTCATGGACTTTCTAGATCTTAAGTTCCTCTTTATTTCCGTGATCATACTTGCTTGGACAGTTTACGTGGTCCGTGAAGCACGCACTGATCCACCGCGCCTGAAAGCTTGGGGATACAGAACGGACAATCTCCGTGCATCGATCAAAACGTTGCTGCCTTTTGCGTTGGTTTCGCTTGTTGCTTGCATTGGCATTGGTGCGTACAACGGCACGCTGAACGTATCATGACACATCCTGCCCATATTGATCCTGTATCCGATATGGGGCATCATCCAACAATTCCTTTTGATCTCGTTGGTCGCAGGAAATCTTCACGACATGCGCCCCCCGAACTTAACGAACTGGCAAATAATTGTGCTTACCGCTACCCTCTTCTCGCTGGTACATTATCCTTTTGTGTGGCTCATGATCCCCACGTTCGTACTTGCACTTGTTTACGGGTATCTGTTCCTTAAAGAAAGGAACATCTATGTACTTGGGTTCTTCCACGGCTGGCTCGGCGCCATTTGCTTTTACACCATAGTGGATCGGGACCCGTTCGTGGAGATCTTTCTTCGTTGAACCCGTACAGGATCTCCGCCAGAAAACCATGCGCTTCCGATGCACTAGGATCAACGAATAAAGTTGCAGTGACTTCCGCCTACTCCTTTACGAATGAAGCAATGCTTGATCCCTCACGGTGGATCATACGCAGCAGATAATGTCCAGGCGAAAGTTCATTGACATCCACTTTGTTCTGACCGTGGATCCAATTAACGATCCTGACCATACGGCCTGTATGATCAACGATCTCCAATGCAATGACATTGAGTTCGGCCTTGATAGTAAATTCGTTCGTAACTGGGTTCGGAAATAGTGAAATACGTTGGGTGCTTTCAATATCCTGTGTACCGGTGAATGTGGGGCACAATTCAACCCTCTCGGATCCCTCTCCAACTACGGTGTTCGGTATTCTTACCGCACCGAATGAGCCGACCGACACCAATGGAGCGGACAATGCAAATGCTGGTATTTCTACTATGATCGGCGGGGTCTTTGGCAGGCAGGTAGTAGATCCATCGGCATCGGTCCGTAAGTGGAGCATCCCTTGCACTGTCGGTTCAACGATCTCACCACCAACGGCAAAGCCACCATTATTGGTGATCACCACCTGATTGTAATTCTTATAGGTCTCTGCATAGGTGTATTGCCAGACCAGTTCTCCACTTGCATCAGTTCTCACTAACCAGGCATGTAGATCGGTATCGCCGGAAAAAACGAAACCACCATCTGCAAGTTCCCGAACAGAATACGCTTTGTTGCTGCAATTCTGTTTGTAATACATGTTGGACCACATGAGATCACCATCGGAACTCAAGCGGAGCAGACAGGCCGCTACACCGACTCTTCCGGCTACAATGAAACCCCCATCGCTGGTCGAAGCGCATGAGAATGCATCGGCAAGGAGCGTATCCGTAGTCTTACTCCAAACGACAATACCGTTGTCATCGATGCGGATCAGCATCATTCCATTGATCAACGGCGATGTCAAGCCCATTGTACCCGAAATGAGATAACCACCACCTGATGCAGGACAGATCCAACTCGCGCCATTGCCCGATCCCGTATCATAGGTATTAGTCCAAAGTGTATCGCCACTAGCATCGATGCGGATGACGTAAGCACTCGCTCCCGTGCTAGGGTCGCTGGTCGTTACAGCGGTCCCAGCAATAATGGCACCACCATCACTGGTAAGCACCATCGCCGAACCATCATCATCGTATGGCCCGCCATAGGTCCGGGACCATAGGACATTGCCTGTTGTATTGGTCTTCACTACGTAGACATCTCTGCCCAAAGCTCCAAAGCTCTCTGTTGAGCCGACCATCATGGATCCACCGTCATTCGTCTCTTCAACTGCTGCACAATAGTCACGCTCCGATCCGCCAAAGGTTCTCGACCATTGAACTTCTCCGTTCGCGTTCGTCCGCACCAGATACATGTCACCCGTAACACTGTGGGTCCAATTAATTCCAGCAAGAACGAACCCACCATCCGCAGTATTCGCTATTGCACGCCCATTCGCATCTTCGATGGAATTCTTGAAGGTCTGGGAGTGGGAAAGGACACCGTTAAGCAAGACTGCGCTAATAAAAGTAAGTGAACGGTTCATATGCAATTCTACTAAAGTTCGACCAGTGCGATCTGGTCCGGTGACACAAGGACATATCATACAATTGGGCCTATGGTCCCTTTAGAGACGTGTAAAATACTTTAGGTTGCCGCTATTCGCAGCGCATTTTTTAATGTTCAATGATCCGGGTATTCGCTTCGAACGAGAAATCCCAACAAGCTGAAAGCGCTCAGCCTGTTATTGACGCTGTCAGAGTTCCCGAATTCGAAGAACTTTGAATGATCGGGGAGTTTCTTCTACGGTCCCGTCCGGAAATTAGAAACCACAGATCATTTATGGGCTTTGCAGCGGGGCGTAACAGAGGAATATTATTTTAGGCATGCCTCTTGCAAGGAGTCTGGTATGCAGCTCTTGAAAACCATCAGTCGGTTCCTCTCCAACAAGGAGGAGAACACCCATAAGGAGGTTGGTGAATTCGATCAGTCTCCTGTCATTCACCGCGATGCCTACATCGCTCGTCGGGACCGCCTTTCACAATGGCTGGATGAACAACGTGATGTTTCCCGCAGGCCATTCTTCGTTCCTACGGGAGACGCTGAGGTGCGACCCGCTACCGTGGACATTAAGAGAAAGTAGGTACGCTCATGATAGCGGATAACACCTATTAACGTGCTAGCACGAATTCAATTCACCGGACCTGCTTACCTTCGCCGCGGATGTACCGCTGGCTTGTCATAGTTCTCCTTGGCTCCTACGTCTGCTCGATCACTGAATTGCATCAGTTGATCAAGCTACCCGGTCTTATTGCCCATTACGTTGAACATGCACAGGAAGACGCGGATGAGACGATCCTCTGTTTCTTGGCCGATCATTATTTGAGCGGCTCGCATAAACACACGGACAGTGGACATGGAAGCGAACTTCCGTTCCAAGGTGATCACGACTGCACTTCGCACACGGTGCAGATCGCTGTTCCGATGCCGCCGAACACACCTGTTTTCACTTGCTCTGTAAGCATTCCCGATCCACCTGTGATCGATGACATGTCGTACTCCTTTCTGTTAAGCGACGACGTGTGGCAACCGCCAAAAGCGTAGTTGATATTCGCCCGGATGTGTCCGGGCAAAGTCGTTGACCCCGTTTCCCCGTATTTCCGTGGGGGATGATCCCGATCCAAACGTCCAATAGCGGTCTACCCTGCCATCCCGGCCTAGAGCCGGGAGGGTCGACGTTACAGGAGCCATATTCCATTTCGCATTTCAATGATCGATCGCATAATAACATTCAGTGTACGCAATAAACTGATCACCGGTCTGCTGCTCTTGGCCCTTATCGGCTGGGGTGCTTATTCCGTGAGCCGATTACCCATCGACGCACTGCCCGATGTCACCAATAACCAAGTGCTGGTGAATACCATTGCGCCCAACCTTGCCACGCAAGAGGTGGAGAAATTCATCACCTTCCCCTTGGAACAGGCCTTCAAGAACCTGCCGGATGTAGTGGAACTACGCAGCGTTTCGCGCAGCGGCCTTTCGGTGATCACCGTAGTGTTCAAGGATGCCTTGGACCCGAACCTTGCACGGCAATGGGTAGGCGAACGCATTCTACAGGTGCAGGCCAACATACCACCGGGTTATGGCACACCGGAGATCGCACCGCCAACGACGGGTACGGGCGAGATCTACCAATACACACTGGCCGTGGACAGTGCACACAAGGATAAGTACGACCTGATCGAACTACGCACCTTGCAGGACTGGGTGGTGCGCCAGCACTTGCTCGGCGTGCCCGGCGTGATCGATGTGAGCAGCTTCGGCGGTCTGTTGAAACAGTATGAAGTAAGCGTGGATGCACGGCGTTTGGCAGGAGCGAAACTTTCATTGTTGGATGTGTTCGCCGCCTTGCAGAACAACAACAGCAACACCGGCGGTAGCTACATCGAGAAAGGACCGAACATCTACTTCATCCGCGGCGAAGGATTAGTGACCTCGCTGAAGGACATGGAGAACATCGTGGTGAGTTCACGTGGCGGCAGTCCGGTGCGGATCCGCGATGTGGCCGAAGTGCGCTTTGGGCACGCGGTGCGCTACGGTGCACTTACCCGCAATGGCGAGGGAGAAGCAGTAGGTGGTGTTGTACTGATGCTGAAAGGAGCGAACGCCTTGGCGACCGTTACCGCTGTGAAGGAACGCATGGTCGATGTACAGCACAGTCTACCGGAAGGCGTACACATTGATGCATTCGTGGATCGCGCGAAATTGGTGAACAAGACCATCGGTACCGTAGAGCACAACTTGCTGATGGGTGCGTTGATCGTGATCGGTGTGCTGATCCTCTTGCTCGGCAATTGGAGAGCCGGATTGATCGTTGCTACGGTGATCCCCTTGGCGTTGCTCTTCGCGATCTCATGCATGGTGGTGGCCGGGCAAAGTGCGAACCTGATGAGCATGGGTGCGCTGGATTTCGGATTGATCGTGGACGGTGCCGTGATCGTGGTGGAAGGAATGATGTTCGCCTTGCACCAACGCTTCGGAGGTCAACGACTTTCGCGCGAGTGCATGGATGATGAAACGATCACCAGTGCGGGCAGCATCATGAAGAGCGCCGTGTTCGGGCAGGTCATCATCCTGATCGTGTACGTTCCCATTTTCGCGCTGATCGGTGTGGAAGGAAAGATGTTCCGGCCGATGGCGTTCACGGTGAGTTTCGCGATCATCGGTGCACTGATCCTTAGTCTTACCTATGTGCCTTGGGCAACGTCGATCTTCCTAAGCAAGGACATTCCTAAAGGGGAAAGCTGGAGCGAACGCATGATCCACCGGTTGCAGAACTGGTACGCGCCGAAGTTGCGTTTCCTGTTGCATCATCACCGCATGGTGCTCGGCAGTGCGCTGCTGTTGTTCCTTGTGGCCATGGTCGCTTTCGATCGCTTGGGAGGTGAGTTCATTCCGGAATTGGACGAGGGGGATTTCGCTACCAACGTCGTGATCCGGCAGGGCAGCAATCTGAGCGAGAGCATTCAGGTAAGTAATGAACTGGCACGGATACTTATGAAGAACTTCCCCGAGGTGAAAGAGGTGGTGGGCAAGATCGGATCCAGCGAAATACCTACGGATCCCATGCCGATCGAAAGCCAGGACCTCTTGATCGTGATGAAGGACAAGGACCAGTGGGTAACCACCAAGGACCGTGAACACATGGCCGATCTAATGAGCGAAAAAATGAACGTGATACCCGGTTTGAACTTGAGCTTTGAACAACCCATCCAAATGCGGTTCAACGAATTGATCGCCGGTGTTAAAAGCGATATCGCCGTGAAGATCTATGGAGATGATCTGGATCAATTGTTCAAGAGCGGGAATGAAGTGGCCGCGCTGATCGGCACCATCGACGGTGCCACGGATATCAAGGTAGAACAGGTGGTAGGTATGCCTCAATTGGTGGTGAACTATGATCGCGAACGCGTAGCGCAGTACGGTCTCAACATCGCCGATCTCAACCGTGTGCTCAATACCGCGCTGGCCGGTGGACATGCAGGTGTGGTGTATGAAGGGGAACGTCGTTTCGACCTTGTGGTACGCTTGGCGGATATGCGCGATGCGGATGCCGACAAGGTGAAAAGCATATTGGTTCCATTGCCCAATGGTGCGCAGATGCCGCTTGGCCAGTTGGCCGAGATCGGTTTCCAAAGTGCCCCTGCGCAAGTGAGCCGCGAGAACGGCGCACGGCGCATCGTCGTGGAGACCAACGTGCGCGGTCGCGATATCCAAAGTGTAGCCAAGGACATCCAGAAAGCGATCGATGCGAAGTTGAAATTACCGACGGGTTACTTCGTGGAATACGGCGGAACGTTCAAGAACCTGGAACAAGCAAGTGCGCGGTTGATGCTCACCGTGCCGCTTGCCTTGGCATTGATCTTCATTCTCCTGTTCTTCGCATTCGGTTCGGTGAAGCAAGCGCTGATCATCTTCAGTGCAGTGCCACTCGCAGCAGTCGGTGGCGTATTCGCACTGTCGATCCGCTCACTCGATTTCAGTATCAGTGCAGGCATCGGATTCATCGCACTCTTCGGTGTAGCGGTGTTGAACGGCATTGTACTGATCAGCTACTTCGATCAGTTGGAGCGATCCCGTGACGCAGCATTGGATGACGGATCCGGCATAACGGATGATGAAAAGGCTGAACGCATTACTGAACGTGTGATCAGCGGAACGCTCGCGCGGCTGCGTCCAGTACTCGCGACAGCGGCAGTGGCATCGCTCGGTTTTCTACCGATGGCATTAAGCAACAGTGAGGGCAGTGAAGTACAACGTCCCTTGGCCACCGTGGTGATCGGCGGTCTGATCAGTTCCACGCTGCTGACGCTCGTTGTATTGCCGGTGCTCTATCATCTTGTGTATACCCGCAGGCGCAAACGGTCATCCGGTACGTCAGCGACCGTCGTACCCGCATTGTTGCTCCTGCTCTTCGTTGGAACAAGTGCCCAAGCGCAAGTGCTTCCGCTGGACAGCGCAGTGAGCCGCGCGTTGCGAACGCATCCTACAATTACCGCAGCCGAGTTGAATGTTCAACAGCAGGAGGTCCTGCGCAGAACAGCGTTCCAGCTCAACCCGATCAATGCGCAATACCAGCACGGGCAGATCAATAGCGGGTATGCGCGCGACTTCAATCTGCAGGCCACTACCGGGATCGATTTCCCTACGGTGATCGCGCAACGTGCGGCCTACCTGAAAGAAAGTTTACGCTTGGCGGAAGCGGATCAGTTGACCACACGGAGCGTGGTGAAGGAGAGTGCAGGCGGTGCCTATTTGCAATGGACCATGGCCGCAGAGCAGATCGCATTGCTGAAACGCTTGGACACCATCTATTCACGACTTGCAACCTATGCCGACCGCAAGTTCGAAGTAGGACAGACGGGCAGATTGGAGAAGGTGAGTGCGCAAAGCAGTGCTGACCAGATAGCCATTGAATTGCGCAGGGCGGAAGGCGATCTTGCAGTCTACCAAGCCGAACTGGAACGCTGGACCGGTGGATTGAACGGCGCACTACCGGACACGAATTCGATGACCCTTCTTGCGCACGCACCGGATCCCGATGTTGGCATGGATCCCGTTCTACTGCAAGAACAACAGCGTGTCGCACTCGCAGAGAAAGCCTGGAAATTGGAACGCAGTCAGTGGGCACCCAGCTTGCAAGGTGGCGGATTCTACCAGAGCCTGGATGGTCTTTCACCCTTCAGCGGATACCTGATCGGTGCATCGATGCCACTACCCGGCAGCGGACAAGGAGTGCGCACAAAAGCTGCGCGCTTGCGCAGCGAGATCGCACAACAACAGTTCGAGGATGTCCGTCGCACCCGCAGTACGGAGCTGATACGAACGCGCACACGGCTGGTGCAATTGCGCGAGAACCTTGCGTACTACGAAGGCACCGGAACTGCACTGGCATCAACACTTCGCGGCGATGCCGAACGCGCATATCTCAACGGCGATGTCGGTTACATGGAATTCATACAAGGGGTCGATCGCTCCTACCGCATCGATAGCGAACACTTGCGCACACGATTCGAGCTCGCGCTTACACTGCTTCATTTAAAGAGTTTACTAGGCCAATAATTACGTGACCAATGAATAAGGGAATCAAGAATTCAACAAGGAACATGCGCTACCTCCTCCCCATCGCGCTGATATTACTGCTCGGTGCATGCAGAAGCGAACCCACCACGACCGCTGCACCAGAAGCAACGATGGATCATGCCACGGATCACGGCCCGGAGGTAGTGCTCACTGCAGATCAAGTGAAAGCGATCGGCTTGGTAACAGGAACAATGGAACAACGCGGATTGAAGTCGTCCTTGAAAGCGAACGGGCATCTTGCACTACCTCCGGACCAGAATGCGCAAGTGAGCATACTGATCGGCGGTCTGGTAAGGTCGGTGCTGGTGGAAGAAGGACAGCATGTGGAAAAAGGCACCGTGCTCGCCACTTTGGAGAGCTTGGAGCATCTGCAATTGCAACAGGACTATCTGGTAACGGTATCCGATCTGGACGTCTTCGATGCGGACCTTACGCGTCAACAGGATCTACAGACCGATCGCATCAATGCAACAAAAACAGTGGAACGCGCACAGGCCGATGCAAGCAGCGCACGTGCGCGCAAAGCAGGGTTGGCCGCCAAGCTGCGGCTCTTCGGAACGGATCCCGCGCGACTGACACCGGAGAACATGAGTGCGGCCTATTCCGTGCGTGCACCCATCACCGGTAACCTGAAACGCATCAACGTCAACCTCGGCCAATTCGCAGAACCCAACAAACCACTCTTCGAGATCGTGGACACGCGCCGGTTGCACATCGACCTGAATGTGTTCGAGCAGGATGTGGCCAAGGTGAAGATCGGTCAGCAGGTCGTCTTCGGACATGCAGGGGAACCGGTGGGCCAACATACCGCCGTTGTCTTCGCGATCAACAAAGCATTCGAGACGGATCAACAAGCCGTGTTGGTGCATGCACGCTTGGATGATACCGGTGAGGAATTGTTGCCGGGCATGTACATCGAAGCACTGATCAGGATCGACAGCACACAGGCATGGAGCCTACCGAACGATGCCGTGGTGAGCAATGGCGATGAACATTACATCTTTGTTGAGGAAGGAACAGGGGCGGCCTCTGAGGCTGGCACCGGCACGTTCCGGCAAGTGTCGGTGCGCATTGGTGCAAGTGAGTTAGGCTACACGGAAGTGAAACCATTGACCGCTTTGGAGCCGGATGCGCGGATCGTGATCAAGGGTGCGTACTACCTGCTGAGCGAACTAACAAAAGGTTCGGGGGAACACGGGCATTGATGGGCTCACTTCCAAACCAGCACCACCAACCCAGCGACCATCAACGAACCGCCGAGCGCCAAACGCCATGTGAGCGGTTCCTTCAGGATCCACACGGAGAGCAGGATGGTGATCACAATGCTGGCCTTATCGATCGTGGAGACCAACGCTACACTCCCCTCTTTCATAGCGCGGTAATAGAAGAGCCACGATAGGAATGTTGTAACGCCGGAGAGGCACAGGAACAACAGGTCATTGCGTGTGAGCAATTTCAATTCCGTTACCTGCCGGAACGCGAGTGAATTGATCCACACCAACGCAAAGATCAGCGTGGTGCGCACCGCGAGTGCCACATCGCCGCTCACGTTCTTCATGCCGAGCTTGGCGATCACCGCTGTAATACCAGCGAAGACCATGGAGATCAACGCAAAGAGCACAGAGCGTTCCATCGTGCTCTGATCAGAACAACGGCCGTACCGGTTCGTTGTCCAGCACTTTCGCGATCTTTTCCATCACCGCGGTGGTCAACTTGTCCTGCGCTTCCACAGCACCAAGGTTCTCTTTGAGCTGTGCTTCCTTGCTTGCGCCAAGGATCACCGTGCTAACGTTCGGGTTCTTCAAACACCACGCAAGCGACATTACAGGAAGTGAGAGATCCAGCTTTTCGGCGATCACTTTCAGCTTATCCACTTTCTTCAAGCGCGCTTCGGTCAGCTCGCGTTCACGCAACCAATCCAACCCTTCCATGGTGAGGCGGGTTCCTTTGCTCGCTTTGGTGTCACGGTGTTTTCCGCTGAGTATGCCGCTCGCCAACGGACTCCAGATCGTTGTGCCTAGTCCAACGGTCTTGTAAACTTGGCTGAATTCCACTTCCACTTTATCGCGGTGGAACATGTTGTATTGCGGTTGCTCCATGATCGGTCCGATCAAATGGTTCTGCTTGGCGAACATATGCGCTTCCATGATCTCCTGCGCACTCCATTCACTGGTTCCCCAATACAGGATCTTGCCTGCCATGATCAGTTGGTGCATGGTCCACACGGTCTCTTCGATCGGTGTGTTCTTGTCCAGCCGATGACAGAAGAAGAGGTCGATGTATTCCACTTGCAATCGCTTGAGCGCATCGTTACACCCTTCAACAACATGCTTGCGGTGCAACCCGACCTGTGTCGGCAATTTGCCACCCGCACCAAAGAACACCTTGCTGCTCACGATCCACGAATCGCGGCTCCACTTCATCTTCTTCAACACTTTGCCCATGACGCGCTCACTTTCTCCGCGTGCGTAGA
>Ga0209170_1000472_pt1 | contig 17963 bp, 16 predicted proteins | sample KloWWTKNB14_bulk_FD_187178 | JGI IMG/M metagenome (GOLD analysis project Ga0209170, IMG submission 187178) | Active sludge microbial communities from Klosterneuburg, Austria, studying microevolution and ecology of nitrifiers - Klosterneuburg... | ecosystem: Engineered > WWTP > Aerobic digester >...
TACAACCTGCTGCAGTCCATCGAGCTGCTGGCGACGGCCTCCACGAACTTTGCAGTGAAATGCATTGATGGGATCAAGGCCAACGAGGAACGCTGCAAGAGTCTCATCGAAGAAAGTCTCGCCATGTGCACCGCGCTCGCGCCGGTGATCGGCTACGAGGCGGCCGCAAAACTCGCCAAGGATGCCTATAAGTCCGGCAAGACCGTCCGGGAAGTGGCTCGCGAACAAAACGTGTTGCCGGAAAAGCGACTCACGCAACTCCTGGATCCGTGGCGTATGACGCAGGCCGGCGGACCGGTCGGCAGTGCAGGCGGGTAGACGACCGCCAGACCGGCTCACCGGGCGTGATAATCCGACCACACCGGGGTTCACCGGGGCGGTCGGCGATTTTGACAGCCCGAGGAACCCTGTGCTAACGTGCGCAAAATTTTTAAACTTTCGACCGTTCGACGGTCTTCGTCATTAATGATTCACTTTCGATATAGATTGAAGGGTAGATAATGAGCGCAACCGGTTCTGAGACAAGCGGACATGTCGTCATCGTCGTGGGCGCAGGCCCGGCTGGAATGGCCCTGGCCAAGAAGATGGCGGATGCGGGCCACGAGGTCATCATTCTCAATCGCGACATTAAGTTCGGCGGGTTGGCGGAGTACGGAATCTTCCCCAGCAAGCTCAAACTGCGTGGTGGGTTGAAGAAGCAATATTGGGACATGCTCGAGCAGCCCAATGTCCACTACTTCGGCAACGTCTCAGTCGGGCAGGGTAAGGACCTCACGGTTGAAGATTTGCGCGGATTGGGTGCCAGCGCCGTCGCCTTCTCCATCGGCGCGCAAGGGACAAAAGCCATCGGGGTTGAAGGGGATTCCGCCAAGGGCGTGTTCCATGCCAAGGACGTAGTGTACCACTTCAATCGCCTGCCGGGTTTCGGCGACCGTCCGTTCGACATGGGAAAACATGTCGCGATCATCGGCGTCGGCGACGTGATGGTCGACATCGCCCACTGGTTGATCAAGTATAAGAAGGTGGAGCGTGTCACCGCCATCGCCCGCCGCGGGCCGGTTGAGCGCAAATACAACCCGAAAGAAATCCGGGCCGTCTGCTCCAACATGGATCAGGAAGGCATCGCCACGGAATTTGCCCGCATCAAGGACCGGCTGGCTGCAGTCGGTCAGAATGCCGACGAAGTGCTGGCGAGTATGACCGCCGAATTTACGAAGTGTGAACCCACAGGCAGCCCCTCCAAGATGGGCTTTCGTTTTCTGGCCTCCCCGAAGCGCGTACTGGTCGACGCCAACAATCGCGTCCGCGCACTTGAGATGGAAGAAAATAAGCTGGAGCCGAAAGGTGAAGACACCGCCGCGGTCGGACTCAAACAATTGTATGAGTTCCCCGTCGATAGCGTCGTGTTTGCCGTGGGCGACCGGGTTGATGAAACCGTGGGGCTCCCCTATAAGAACGGCGTCTACGTCACCAACCCGAACAAGACCGGAAACGATCCGGACGATTCCCTCTTCCAAGCCTATGACGAGAAATCAGGGCAGGTGGTCGATGGCGTTTTTCTCGCCGGTTGGGCCCGCAAAGCCAGCGAAGGTCTGGTGGGGATCGCCAAGCGGGACGGGGACTGGTGCGCGGAAGTGATCTCACGCTACTTGACGACTCAAGCGACGCGCTCACGAGGAACGATGGATGGAGTGATCGCGAAACTTCACACCATCCTCAAGGATCGAAAGAGTCGGCCGGTGGATCTCGAAGGACTCAAAGTGTTGGATACGGTGGAAAAAGCTCATGCGGCCTCTCCCGAGGCCATCGGAGAGTTTAAGTTTGCATCGAACGCCGACATGCTGGCCCACATCGAACGGGGGCGCGGCTAGCCGCGCCCCACTCAGCCTCGCTTACCCGTCGCCCCATTTCAGCTTCTCTCGCAACACCTCATAATAGCTACTCTCAGGGAAACGGATCAGTCTGGTCATGTGCTCGGAGGCCCGGATCTCCACCGTGTCGCCCTGGGTCAATGCCACCCCGACCTGGCCGTCGAGCGTCGCCATCGCCCCATCATCTTTACTGGTCAGGACCACTTCAATTTCTGCGCTGGCAGGCACGATCAGCGGTCGATGTGTCAGCGTGTGCGGGCAGATCGGCGTCAGAATCAATGACGGGACCGCCGGATTGATGATAGGACCGCCGGCTGAAAGCGAGTACGCAGTCGATCCGGTCGGGGTGCTGATGATCAGTCCGTCCCCGCGCAGGTTCGTCACAAACTGCCCCTGAATTGCGATCTTGAGTTCAATCATCCGGGCGAGCGTGCCCTTACTGATGACGACATCGTTTAAGACCACGCCGCGGGCGACCGTTTCGCCGTGCCGATGAACATGCGTCTTCAGCATCAGTCGCTCGTCGAGCACGAAATCGTTCGCGAACATCCGCTCGAGCGACGGATACAAATTGTCCAAGACGACTTCGGTCAAGAATCCCAGACCGCCCATATTCACACCGAGAATCGGAATGCCGCGCTCGCCGGCCAATCGCGCCGCATTGAGCATCGTGCCGTCGCCTCCCAACACGAGCAACACATCGGCCTTGCTGGCGAGATGCGTTTTTTGAAACCCGCCTTGCTCGCCAAGCAGCGTCGTCGCGGTCGTATCCAGGAGAACGTCGATGTTCCGGGAACGAAGCCACGAGACCACGGCTTGCACCGTGCTTTTCACTTCCGGAAATTTTGGTTTCGTCAGGATGCCGATGCTCTTACTTTTCATACATGAGACCGCGTCGCGAGGAGATGAGAAGCCAATTGAAAGGTGCGGGATTGTATCGAGATGATTCTTTTACTGTCAAACGAGCGCGCAGCAAGAATGAGATTTCCTCCGCCGCGCACGCCGCTGTTTCAACAGTCGCCGCGCGGCTCTCGCGTTTCGCTCAATACCTTGACACCCCATATTGCGCTAGTTAGAATCACATCATCAGTATTTTCGAGCCTTTGACCTGCATTGAATCACTCAGCTAAGGCTTCTCTTACAGACCCCATCACCATAAGGAGGCGGGATGTTCGAACGGTTCACGGACAAGGGTCGCAAGATCATCATCCTGGCACGTGAAGAAGCCGAGCGCCATCAGAACGATTACCTGGGCACCGAGCACCTGGTGTTGGCCATCCTTCGCGAGACGGATGGGATTGCGCTGATGATCCTCAAGAAAATGGGGCTCTCCACCGAGCAGATTCGACTCGAAATCGAGCGGAATCTCCCGGGCGGGGGCACAACGATGACCTTCGGGGAAATTCCTTTCAGCCCGCGGGTCAAGAAAGTCATCGAGTACGGGGTTGAAGAAGCCCGGTTGCTCGGTCATAACCACATCGGCAGCGAACATCTGTTGCTCGGTCTCCTTCGTGAGGAAGAAGGCATCGGCGGGAAGATTCTCCGGAGTCTTGGCGCCAACCTCCTGACCGCCCGGCAACTCACCGTCACCTTCCTGCGTAAGTCTGCGCCGCGTGAGCGGGACCGCAAGAGCAATACGCCGGCCCTCGACGAATTCGGACGCGACCTGACCCAGCTGGCCCAGGAGGGGCAGCTGGATCCCGTCATCGGCCGCGCGGACGAAATCGAGCGTGTCCTGCAGATTCTCAGCCGACGGTCGAAAAACAATCCCGTACTCATCGGTGAATCGGGGGTGGGGAAAACAGCCATCGTCGAGGGACTCGCCCAGCGTATCATCGCGTCGGAAGTCCCGGACAATCTGCTGTCCCGTCGCGTCATCGCGCTCGACCTGGGCTCACTGGTGGCCGGCACGAAATACCGCGGCCAGTTTGAAGAGCGCCTCAAGGTCGTGATGAAGGAGATTGTGCAGGCCGGGAATATCATTATCTTCATCGACGAGTTGCACACGTTGGTTGGGGCAGGGGCGGCAGAAGGATCCATCGATGCCTCCAACATGCTCAAGCCGGCGTTGTCCCGCGGCGAGATTCAATGCATCGGCGCCACGACGCTCGACGAATATCGTAAACACATCGAGAAGGACGGCGCGCTCAAACGTCGGTTCCAACCCATCCACGTACAGCCCCCCAGCACGGATGAAACGGTGCGGATCATCCAGGGCTTGCGGGACCGGTACGAGGAACACCATGGGGTGGAAATTACGGAAGACGCCATCGTGGAAGCCGTCAAGTTGGCGGATCGCTATATTACCGACCGGTTCCTGCCGGACAAGGCGATCGATCTGATCGACGAAACCGGCTCGCGGGCGAAGTTGCAAACGTACGCGCTCCCGACTGAACTCAAAGCGCTGGAGCAGGAGCTCAAGAAAATTTCTCGCGATAAAGAGCTGGCGATCTCGATGCAAAACTTCGAGGAAGCCGTCCGCCATCGCGAAGAAGAGGAGCGCCTGCGAAAGCTCCTCGATGAATCCAAGCGGGAGTGGAAGAAGAACCAGGAGAAACACAAGCCGACCATCGGCAAGGAAGAGGTCGCGTATGTCGTGTCGAAGATGACCGGCATTCCGCTCTTCAAGTTGGAAGAAGAAGAATCCAATAAACTGCTCCGCATGGAAGAATTCCTCCACAAGCGGGTCATCGGACAGAACGAGGCTATTTCGGCAGTGGCGCGTGCCATTCGTCGATCCAGAGCGGGTCTCAAGGAAGCGAAGAAACCCATCGGGTCCTTCATTTTCCTCGGCCCGACCGGTGTCGGAAAGACGGAATTGGCGAGGACGCTGGCGGAGTTCCTCTTCAACAGCGAAGACGCGCTCATCCGGATCGATATGTCCGAGTATCAGGAAAAGTTCACGAGTTCACGCCTCTTCGGAGCCCCTCCGGGATACGTCGGTTACGAGGAAGGCGGACAGCTCACGGAAAAGGTTCGACGTCGTCCCTATTCGGTCGTGCTGTTCGACGAAATCGAGAAAGCGCATCCGGACGTGTTTAACGTCCTGCTGCAGGTGCTCGACGACGGTGTCCTCACGGACAGCCTGGGTCGAAAAGTCGATTTCAAGAACACGGTCGTCATCATGACCTCGAACATCGGCACGAAGATGATCCAAAAAGGCGTGTCGCTCGGATTCCAGAATGATGAAAAGGGCGGACAGGCCTTGCGCCGAAAAGAAGACGTGATGGGAGAACTCAAGCGTTCGTTCAGCCCGGAGTTTTTGAACCGGATCGACGAAATCGTGATCTTCCATTCCCTGGAGAAGGAGCACTTGATCCACATCCTGGATATCCTGCTGCACGAACTGAATCTCCGCCTGATCGACAAGAGCGTCAGCATCGAGGTGGACGACGAGGTGAAGCAGTGGCTCATCAAGGAAGGATACGAGCCGCTCTACGGTGCGCGCCCGATGCGCCGCATCATCCAGCGGGCGATCGGTGATCCCCTGTCTGAAGAACTCATCAAGGGTCGCTTCAAGGAAAACAGGAAGATCAAAGTCGTGCTGCGCGACGGTGCGCCGGCCTTCATCGAACAAGAGGCTATGGCAGGCGTCTAGCGCGAGCGAAGACCATTACGAGAGGATCGACTCGTCGTTGAGATCCTAGAGACCACCCGGCAACCCCCGCGGTCCGCAACCGGATCCGGGGGTTGTCGCATTTTACAGCAGGATCAGTTGTTGTCCGGATTTCCTTACGAACAGCACCAGTCACAGTGTGCGCCCACTACGACTGATCTCGCCCCTTGGAATGGCGCGCGCATGCATAACCAGGTTCACATGCCGTCACCCTGTCGGCAGTTTTCTCTATGAAGCCTCCTGCATCCACGACGATTCTCGGCATCGAAACATCCTGCGACGAGACTGCCGCAGCGGTGCTCGACGGTGAAGGGCATGTCCTGGCCAACGTGATTTCTTCCCAGCAAACCGTCCACGAACGGTTCGGCGGGGTAGTGCCGGAATTGGCCTCACGTGCTCATATTCAGAATGTGGATCACGTCACACGTCAGGCTCTGGACGCAGCAGGTCTCACCTGGCAGGATCTCGGCGCCATCGCCGTCACCCAGGGACCCGGCTTGGCCGGCGCCCTGCTGGTGGGTATCAGTTATGCCAAGTCCTTAGCCTACGCGCTTGGCATTCCACTGGTCGGCGTGAGTCACCTCGAAGGCCACATCGCCTCAGCCTGGATCGACCGCCCGTCATTCCCCAGAACCTGCGTAGTGTTGATCGCCTCAGGCGGGCACACGCATCTCTTCCACGCAACGGAACATGGCGGCTTCCACCTGATGGGACGAACGATCGACGATGCTGCAGGCGAAGCATTCGACAAGGGCGCACAAATGCTCGGGCTCGGATACCCGGGTGGACCGCTCATCGACGCCGCGGCCAGAAAAGGCAGTCCGGCAGCCGTGCGATTTCCTCGATCGCGCGTGAGAACCGGACAACTGGATTTCAGTTTCAGCGGTCTCAAGACGGCCTTGCTCTATCACCTCCAGCGCATGGATCAGGAAGCCATCGTCCGACAACAGGCCGACCTGGCCGCCGGGTACCAGGAAGCGATCGTGGACGTGTTGGTCCGTCAGACATTTGCGGCCGTGCGACAGGCAGGCGTCTCAGCCCTCGCCGTCGTCGGCGGCGTCTCGGCCAATTCCAGGCTGCGAGCACGATTGACGGAGCGGGCAGCTGGGGAGGGGATTGAATTGGGACTCCCGGCCCTCTCATACTGCACAGACAATGCGGCCATGATTGCGGCGGCAGGGCAACGGGCTCTGGAGCAGGGCAGGCTGGCATCCTTCGAGTGCGAGGCGATGCCGAATTATGCGTTACCGGCATCGTCGGGCGGCGAAACGATGCGTCGCAGATCCTAACGTTCGAGTACCAAGGAGCATCACCATCCCCGCGATTCACGGACACGTCACCGGGCTGAAAGCCAGTCACCTCGCGGCATTGGAGCGATTGTATCGACGCCGTGTGCCGTCCTCAGCCGTCCTCACGACCGAACTGGCGCGCACGACCAGCCAGTTGACACGTGAGATTCGCCGTCCCATCGGTCTCCTGATCACTCGCCGCGGGGTCATCGAACAGGTGCTCGTGGGAACCGGCTGCGCACCCACCTTCGAGTCGCTGGCGAAGTTCAGAGTTGGATCACATTCCCTCCGCGGTCTCCGGCTGATTCGCACGCATCTCCACGATGACCCGTTGAGCCAGGACGATTTGACCCACCTGGCGCTCCTGCGATTGGATCTGATCGGGATCCTGGGCGTAGACGAAAAAGGCGACCCCAGCCTGCTGCATCTGGCGCATCTGCTCCCACCCAACCAACAGGGAGAAGTCTGCCGCATCCTGAAACCGGTCCCGTTCCACGATCTGGACCTTCAACTGGACACATTCCTCCATGCGCTCGAAAGCGATTTGCAGCGATCGGATACCAAGCACGACGTCGCCGCCGGCACCGAATCGGCCATTCTTGTCAGCGCGGCACCCAAGAGTCACGCGGAACAAGAAGAGCATCTAGAGGAGCTGAATGAATTGGCTGAGTCCGCCGGGGTCCGCGTGCTGGATCGAATCGCCCAGCGCACTCACGAAGGGTACGAGCGATACTTGCTCGGGAAGGGCAAACTGAAAGAGGTTGTGATGCGCGCGCTCCAGAAGGGAGCCGACCTCGTCATCTTCGACCAGGATCTCGCCCCGGCGCAAGCCCGCGCCATTTCCGAGGTGACGGATCTGAAAGTGATCGATCGCACGCAGCTCATTCTGGATATTTTCGCCGGGCGCGCCCATACCCGTGAAGGCAAAGTTCAAGTGGAGCTGGCTCAGCTTCGATATCTTCTGCCGCGACTGTCCGGGCATGGCACCTCGTTGTCGCGCCTTGGAGGCGGAATCGGTTCTCGCGGCCCCGGTGAGACCAAACTGGAAACCGATCGCCGCCGCATCCGTGATCGCATCGCGCACCTGGAGCGGGAGATCGACGACGTGGCCCGCCATCAAGATCAGCGCCGATCCCGACGTGTGCGCCAGGGGCTTCCGATCCTCTCCATCGTCGGCTACACCAATGCAGGCAAATCGACGCTGCTCAACACCCTGACCCACAGTCAGATCCCGGCCCAGGATCGTCTCTTTGAAACCCTCGACACGACGAGCCGCCGCCTTCGTTTTCCTCATGACCGCGAAGTCATCGTGACCGATACGGTGGGGTTCATCCGGGATCTCCCCAAAGATCTGGTGGGAGCCTTTCGCACCACGCTGGACGAATTGCGGGATGCCGACATACTCCTGCATGTGGTCGATGCGTCGGCACCCAACGTCGATCAACAGATCACCGCCGTCGAAACCGTCTTGCAATCGCTCAACCTCGACACGATTCCCCGCGTCATGGTCCTGAACAAGTGTGATCGCCTCTCGGCACATGAGGCCGGCGTCCTCTGCCAGCGGTATCACGCGATCGGTATCTCGGCGCCGAACCGTGAGACGCTGCGCCCGTTGATCGCCCACCTTGAATCCCTCTTGCCCGCCATTCCGACACCCCCGGGATACGAGGAAGATCCTGACCAGCCGCCTCAGGACCTGGCGCTTGCATCTCACTCCTGACCTCTGCACAATTGGCCGCCACCACACCGCATCATGAAAGTCGCCACAACAGATCAACCGGCCGGCGTGACAACCAAACGCCGCCTCGCCCGGATGTTGACCGCATTACGCGCGACCTCACCGGCGATGAAAGTCGAGCTCGACCATCGCACGCCCTGGGAGTTACTGGTCGCCACGATCCTGTCGGCGCAATGCACCGATCAGCGGGTGAATCAGGTCACCCCGAATCTGTTCCGTCGCTATCAGCAGCCTCGCGATTACGCTTCGGCCGATCCCACGGAATTGGAAGCCCTCATCCGGCCGACCGGCTTCTTCAAAACAAAAGCCAGGAACCTCATCCACTGTGCGAAGGCCGTGGCCGGGCAGTTCCAGGGAGAGGTTCCCGATACGATGGAAGCACTCACCACGCTACCGGGAGTCGGGCGAAAGACGGCGAATGTCCTTCTTGGCAACGCATTCGAGAAGCCGGCCATCGTGGTCGACACACATGTGAAACGAGTGGCCGGACGGCTCGACCTGACCCGCCATACGGATCCCGAAAAGATTGAGCTGGACCTGCAACGCTTACTGCCGGCAGACCAGTGGACGGAAGGATCCCAACGGCTCCTTCTGCATGGCCGATACATCTGCCTCGCGCGCACACCGAAATGTCAGCATTGTCCGATCTATGCCGATTGCCATTGGAAGGGGAAAACCGCACGATGATTCGAAGCATGACGGGGTATGGGAAAAAGGACGGCACGTCACAGAAAGCCGGCGTCACCGTGGAGATCCGTTCGGTCAATCACCGCTTTCTCGAAGTGGCAGTCAGACTGCCCCGGTCGTTGGCGCAACTGGAGGACCAGGTTCGAAAAACCGTCCAGCAACGCTGCCTCCGCGGACGAGTCGACGTGTCGGTCTCGGTCCATTCCGCCGGCGGCAGCCTGAAGACGGTCCAGATCGATCAGGCGTTGGCCAAACAGTATCATACGGCCCTCAAGAAGCTGCAGAAAACACTGGGGCTGCGGGGAGCGGTGGATGTTTCCACGCTCGCGGGATTCCGGGACATCCTGTCTATTTCCGATGAGCCGGTCGATGCCGGGCAACTGACGAAAACCGTGCTGCGGGTACTGGGAGGCGCGCTCACAGACCTTGAGAAGATGCGCCGACGGGAAGGGGAGGCACTCGCCAAAGACCTGGCTCTCCATCTGGATGCGATCCGTGAGGCCAAGTCCCTCGTGGCGGAAAAGGCCCCGGTACTGGCCAAGCATGCATTTGAGCGCATGAAAGGCCGGATTGAGACCCTGCTGCAGGCCGAATTGCCGGATCCGGCCCGGCTCCAACAGGAATTAGCGGTGTTTGCCGACCGTTCGGACATCTCAGAAGAATTGGTCAGACTTGAGTCACATATGCTACAGTTCGACCAGCAGCTCCACAGTAAGGAGTCGGTGGGGAAGACCTTAGAGTTCCTGCTCCAGGAAATGGGGCGGGAAGTGAACACCATCGGCTCAAAGGCCAACGACGCCGACATCGCCGCGTTGGTGGTCCGAATGAAAGCCGAACTGGAAAAATTGCGCGAACAAGTTCAGAATGTCGAATAGTGTCGGCCCTGCGCCGGCATCGAACACCCTATGAATACCGCGCCCGTTTCATCCAACGATAAACCGCCCCAAGTACGGCGAGGCATTTTGTTTATCATTTCGGCTCCGTCGGGGAGCGGGAAGACGACATTGTGCAAACAGATCACGGCCAATGTCCCTGGATTGTGGCATTCGATCTCGTACACCACACGCAAACCGCGCCCGGGCGAGGTGGATGGGCAGGATTACCATTTTCTCGATGAGCCGGCCTTCCGCCAGATGATCGATCGGAATGAATTCGTCGAATGGGCCCATGTCTACGGCAATTTGTACGGCACACCGCGCAAGATGCTGACCGAGAAAATGGAACAGGGCATCGACGTGCTGCTCGAAATCGATGTGCAGGGCGCGCGCTCAGTGAAAAAAAAGTTTGAAGACGGCGTGTATATCTTCATTCTGCCGCCGTCGTTCGACACGCTGCGGACAAGGCTTCAAAACCGGGCTGGGGACTCGCCGGACGAAATTCAACGCCGCCTGCAGAAAGCCAAAGAAGAGGTCTGGAGCTACCGGGAGTACTACTACATCGTCCGGAACGACGACCTGAAGCAATCCTTGAAAGAGCTCGAAAGCATTTTCCTGGCGGAACGGATCAAAACCAAACGCCTGAACATGACGTGGTTGGAAGAAAAATTCATTCTCGACAAAGAGGGCAAGCAGGGGAATTCCTCCTCCGCCCCCGCATCAAAGGAGCACTTGCATCATGGGTGAAATGTTAAGTTTGTTACCGGAATACGCCACCGGGGAGTTTGATTCACGCCACCGGCTGGTGATTATCGCCGCGCAGCGGGCGAAACAACTCGTGCAGGGCGCGCGCATGTCCGGCCCGTCCAAATTCACCAAAGAAACGAGCATCGCGCTCGACGAAGTCCTTCGGCACAAGGTCAAATTCCTGATCGGACAGGAAGCCCGCGAGGCCATTAAAGAATCCAAACGGGTCAAGGAAGGTGAGACGGAACGCCTGGCCATGATGACCGGAGAGGACGCCAAGGAAATCAAGAAAGAGCTGAGCGTCTACGTCGACGATACCGTCAAGCCCGCCCCTGCTCCGGAGGGCGAGGAGTAGTCCCGCTTCGTGCAGACCGCCGGCCCCTCACTCACCGGTGTCCGCCTTGTGCTCGCCGTCACAGGGAGTATTGCCGCTTATAAGGCTGTCGGGCTCTTGCGCACGCTCCGTCGCGAAGACGCGACGGTGAACGTCGTCATGAGTGTCCACCTTGTGCTCGCCGTCACGGGGAGTATAGCCGCCTATAAGGCAGTCGGGCTCTTGCGCCTGCTCCGTCGCGAAGGCGCGACGGTGAACGTCGTCATGACGGCAGGGGCCTGCCGGTTCGTGACCCCGCTGACCTTCGAAGTGTTGTCCGGTTCCCACGTGGCCACCGACCTCTTCGAAGCCCACCAGGAAATGCTGCACCTCTCCCTGCCGGAGCAGGCGAAGGCTATCCTGATTGCCCCGGCTACAGCCAATTGTCTGGCCAAAGCCGCGCTCGGGCTTGCCGACGATCTCCTCTCGACCATGCTCCTCACTACACAATGTCCCGTGATTTTCGCGCCGGCCATGGACGGGGATATGTGGCAACACCCGACCGTCGTGGAGCACGTGGCAACGCTGCGAACACGCGGCGCAGTCATCGTCGAACCAGAAGAGGGCCCGCTGGCCTCAGGCCGTTCAGGGCAGGGACGGCTGGCCGATGAAGCACGAATCCTTTCGGTACTCCAGGCCACGCTCCACCCGCGTCGGGATTGGTCCGGTCGCCGTCTGCTCATTTCCGCCGGCCCTACGCAGGAAGCCATCGACCCCGTGCGGTTCATTTCCAACCGGTCCTCTGGAAAGATGGGATATGCGCTCGCCGAAGCCGCGCAGGCACGCGGCGCGGAGGTCCTACTGGTCTCAGGCCCCACGGCCCTGACCCCGCCGGCCGGCGTGGAGTTGTGTCCAGTGACAACGGCTGAGGAGATGCGCAAGGCTGTCATCAGCCGGTTTTCCTGGAGCGATACCGTCATCATGGCTGCCGCCGTGGCGGACTTTCGCCCGACACAACCCGCTGCACAGAAACTCAAAAAGCGACGGAGTCCCGTCACCAGCCTGGAGTTGTCGCCGACCGACGATATTCTCAGGGAATTGGGCGAGCGCCGGACGACACAGGTGCTCGTGGGGTTTGCGGCGGAAACTGAGGATCTGCTTGCTCATGCGCGGGAAAAGCTGCAAGCTAAGGACGTCGACCTGCTGGTCGCCAATGACGTGACGGCAGCAGGATCGGGATTCGGGTCGGACACGAATCGCGTGTTCATCCTGGATCGTGACGGCCGCGCGGAGGAACTCCCCCTGTTACCCAAGCGTGAGGTCGCAGACCGCATTTTGGACCGGGTCCTGACCCTACCGACCGGCCGAAGGTCGACGAAGCCAGCCGCAGGAACAGGGACACATCGCAAGGAGTAGGGCGTGGCTTCTTCATCGCGTATCGATCCATCGACCGCCGCCGAAATCGACCGCCTGGCCACCGCCGTCGCAAAAGACCCGCGCTCGAAAGAATTCCTCCCCCTCGCAGACGAATACATCAAGGTCGGCATGTGGCAGGAAGCAGCGGGCGTACTTGAAGACGGCCTCAAGGTGTATCCCGGCTTTGTCACCGCCATGGCGGCATTGGGCCGGGTGTACGATCAATTAGGGCAGGCGGTGAAAGCGAAGGCCATTCTTGAAGACGTCGTCAGACAGCGCCCGGACAATCTTCGCGCGCATCGTATTCTCGCCAAGCTCTATCACGCCGAAGGGAACGCCGACTTAGCGTTGCTGTCCTGCACAGCCATCCTGAACGCCAACCCGTTCGATGAAGAGGCGGCCTCAGTCAAACGCAGCATCACCGGAGCACCTGACAATCCTCCGGCCGCCAAACGCGAGAAGAAACGAATCGTCACGGAGCCTAGACCCGACGGCACAAAAGCTGGGGCTCACATCACGCCCGCTCCCGAGCCAACCGTATCCACGTCATCTATGGCATCTGAGCCGGTCACTGAAACACCGGGCCGGCCGACCCCGGATCTGCCTGTCGTGAAACATGCGGCCGCGATCGCGCGACTGGAAGCCTGGCTGCGAACCATTCAAGCCCAACGCGTTCATTGACTGCCCCCCCCAGGCGGACCCACGCTCGTCCCGCCCTCTGAACAACGTTTGACCCACTCCTGACACCCTGTTAGAATGCCGCCGCTGCTGGCATCTCTATCCATTGCAGCCTACTGATAACGGGGGCGCGCGACAGACACATGCTGCGGCTGCTAGTGCTTCATGGTCCCAATCTCAATCTCCTGGGAACGCGAGAGCCATCCGTCTACGGACAGGCGTCCTTGCCCGACATCGACAAGTCGATTGTCCGTCGCGCAGGCGAGCGGGGGATTGCGGTGCAGACCAAACAGACGAATGTAGAAGGGGAACTGGTCACCTGGATTCAGAACGCCAGGGGCCATTTCGACGGCATCATCATCAATCCGGCCGCGTATACCCATACCAGCATCGCGATTCGCGATGCGATCGCCGCCGTCGCCCTGCCGACGGTCGAGGTGCATTTGTCGAACATCCATCAGCGGGAGGAGTTTCGCCATCACTCCTTCATCGCCGGCGTCGCCCTGGGACAGATTTCCGGATTCGGTCCCACCGGCTATCTGCTGGCGCTGGACGCATTGGCCGCGCACCTCGAGGCCGTCAGCAAGGCATCACGCCCTCGGACGGCCCCGAAGAATAAACCCACGGCTTCGCGCCGTTGAACTTGTTGTACCAAGGAGAGTTGTTGTGATTTCGACCGCAGAGTTTCGGAACGGCAGCCCGTTAATGGTAGAAGGTCAACCCTTTTATATCGTGGAATTTCAGCACGTCAAACCCGGCAAGGGCGGGGCATTCGTCCGGACGAAGCTGAAGAGTTATCTCTCAGGCAACGTCCTCGACAGGACCTTTCGTTCCGGAGAAAAATTCGACACACCCCAGATCGAAGAATGCGACATGCAATTCCTGTATGCCACGAACGATTCCTACACGTTCATGGATACGGAGACGTATGAGCAGTCGACCTATGAGAAGAGCCAGTTGGGAAGCAACGCCGATCTGCTCAAAGAAAACATGATCGCCAAGATCCTGATCTACGAGCACCGGCCGATTACGGTCCTGCTGCCGAACTTCATCGAACTCAAAGTGGTCGACGGTGAACCGGGCGTGCGCGGCGATACGGCCTCGGGCGGCAATAAGCCGGTGATCGTCGAGACCGGTGCCACGATCAAGGTGCCGCTCTACCTGGAAATCGGAGAAACGATCCGCATCGATACGAGAACCCGTGAATTTGTGGAGCGCGTGCGTTGAGCTCATCAGGTAAAAAGACAGGAAAAGGCCGGGGGGCCGGGAAGCCGATCGTCCTGCCGAGCGCCTTTGCGCCTCGATCAACGGCCGCTGAGACACTGCTCTCTCCGGACCAGGCCGCGCAGATTCAACAGTTGGCCGACCTGCTCAAGCGCAACCATCTGACCGAGTTGGAAATCGAGCGCAGCGGAGTCCGTATCCGCATCAGACATGAGCCGGTAATCCGGACCACGACGGCCCAGACGGTGGAGACCGCCACGAACCAGTCGACCTCCACCGGAGCGACGCCGGCGGCGCAGACCCGTCCACCCGCAGAAACGGATGGCCAGGTCACGATTACGTCTCCTATCGTCGGCACCTTCTATCGCTCGCCCTCACCGGATGCAGACCCCTATGTGGAAGAGGGGGATTACGTGAGGAAGGGCCAAGTGCTCTGTATCGTCGAAGCCATGAAGCTTATGAACGAAATCGAGTCCGAGGCCGACGGACGGATCACGAAAATACTGGCGGAGAGTACCAAGCCTGTCGAGTACGGACAACCTCTCTTCTTGATAGACCCCAACGCCACGCCCTAGCCGACGAGATCATGCGGGTTCATGGCGAGACGATCCGGGGATACGTTCCTCAAGCATGTGGGTCCGACGGCAGACGGCACATGCCGGGATCCTGCAACAGAACCGGATCAGGTCTCATCCGTGGCAGAGCAAACCGTTTAGAACCAGGCGGACACAGAGAGTGACCCGCGCCGGAGTATCCTGTGTTTAAGAAAGTGTTGGTTGCCAATCGTGGAGAAATCGCCCTTCGGGTGATCCGCGCCTGCAAAGAGCTCGGCATCAAAACCGTTGCGATCCACTCCGAAGCCGATGCCGCAAGCTTGCACGTGCGGGCTGCGGACGAGCACGTCTGCGTCGGACCGCCGGAAGCCGCCCTCAGTTACCGCAATATCCCCAACGTGCTGAGCGCAGCCGAAGTCACCGGGGCCGATGCCATTCACCCCGGCTATGGATTCCTCTCAGAGAACGCGCACTTCGCGGAAGTCTGCGAATCGATCGGCGTCAAATTCATCGGCCCGACATCCGAAAACATCGCGCTGATGGGCGACAAATCAAAGGCACGGGAAGTGGTCGCCAAGAAAGGCCTCCCGGTCACCCCCGGCAGCCCCGGCGAACTCCGGAGCGAACAGGATGCGCAAGAGGCCGCCAAGACCATCGGCTTCCCCGTGATCATCAAGGCCTCGGCCGGAGGCGGCGGACGGGGCATGCGCGTGGTGAACAAACCGGAGGAGCTCGCGCGAGCGTTTCAAGCGGCGCAAGCCGAGGCGAAATCCACCTTCGGCCACGACGGCGTCTATCTCGAGCGCTATTTCCTCGAACCGCGCCACATTGAAGTACAAATCGTGGCCGACAATCGGGGCCATGTGGTCCACCTCGGCGAGCGTGATTGCTCCATTCAACGACGTCACCAAAAGTTGGTGGAAGAAACCCCGTCGCCTGCCATCGATGAAGGATTACGGCGCGAAATCGGCCGGGTGGCCGTCCAGGCCGTGAAAGCCATTCGCTATTGCAACGTCGGCACAGTGGAGTTTCTCCTCGACAAGGATCGCAACTTCTTTTTCATGGAAGTGAACACCCGCATCCAGGTCGAACACCCCATCACGGAAATGGTGACCGGGATCGACCTCGTGAAAGAACAGATCCGGATTGCCTCGGGCATGCCCCTCTCGTTCAAGCAGCCGGACATCAAGTTGAACGGTCACAGCTTCGAGTGCCGGATCAATGCCGAAGACCCGGAAAAGTTCACGCCCTGTCCAGGGCAGATCACCAAATATTCCGCCCCTGGCGGCTTTGGCGTGCGCGTCGATTCCGCGATGGAACCGAACGCCGTGGTCGTCCCGTACTACGACAGCCTGATCGCCAAATTGATCACGCACGGACGTGATCGCCAGGAAGCCATGGCCCGCATGCGCCGCGCACTCGATGAATTTGTCATCGAAGGCATCAAGACGACGATCCCGCTCCATCGGAAAATTTTCAACGATCCCGATTTCCAGAAGGGACACGTCTCCACGACGTTCCTCGACCGCTTTCTTGCCGGCCAGTCCTCGTAACAGTTTGCTGACAAACAGATCTCATATATCCATGGGGATCACCAGCAGGCCGTTCAAAATGGCCGTCCGGCAAGGCCGCAGCAAGCGACGTGGCGAATCGTACCCCTGTCGTACGGTGAGGCATGGAGCGACGCGAGAACGCCGCTGGCGGACTTTTTCAACGGCCTGCTAAACAGGGAGCCCGCCACGTCTCAGCCCACCCGACAACCGTTCCTCAAGGGCTTATACCTCGTGCTCGACCCCACGGTCCGGCCGGACCGCCCGCTGCCCGATCTCCTGCGCGAAGCAGCCGCGCACGGTGTCCGGCTCTTTCAATATCGAGACAAGCAGGCCACGATGAGAGACGCCTATGCGAAGGCGCTCGCGCTGCGTCAGGCCGCAACCGACGCCGGCGCCCTCTTGATCGTCAACGATCGTTGCGATTTGGCGATGGCCGTGAACGCGGACGGGGTGCACCTGGGGCAGGACGACCTTCCCATCTCCTACGCCAGACGCCTCATGGGGCCGGGAAAAATCATCGGACTCTCGACGCACAATGCAGCTCAGGTGCGCGAAGCCGTCACCGCACAACCCGACTACGTGGGGTTCGGCCCGATCTTCAGTACGTCCACAAAAGCGGATCACGACCCGGTGGTCGGTCTGGAAGGATTACGCGCGGCGCGCGCGTTGACCACGCTGCCGATGTTTGCGATCGGCGGCATTACGGCTGAGTCGGTTGGTGAAATTATGGCGGCAGGGGCGGATGGCGTGGCGGTGATCTCTGCGATCCTCAAGGCTCCGGACCTCGGCGCGGCGATCCGGACATTCCAACAGCATTTGCCCACACCAGATTCGCAAGCTCCCTGATCGGGCTGCTCTGTGCCAGCGCCTCGACGGCGCCAGACCAATCAGTGCCAAGTTGTGGCTGATAGGGCAGCGGTCCCAACACTGGAACACCGGCTCGCTCCCGCAACAGCGCGACCGTAGACGCACACTGCTCCTGCTGCGCGGGGGTGGTGGACAACGCCGTCTCGTTCAACACGACAGCCATCACCGCACAGTGACGTTGCCGAAGGCCCTCCAGCGTCAGCAGCGCATGATTGATCCCACCTAACCCGGCCCGCCCCACAAGTACGACGGGCAGCCCGATCCGGCCGATCAAGTCGCGCATATCCCAATCCTTCCCCATCGGCACGAGCAGACCACCGGCGCCTTCAACCACAACACAAGAGTCCCGGGCCGCAAGCCGTTCGTAGCGTCTCATGATCTCCTGCATCTCGATTACACTTCCTTGCGCGGATGCGGCGGCAAAGGGGGCGAGCGGCGCGGGGAACCGGTAGGGAGACACCTCATCGATCCCATCGGATACTCCCGCCGCAGCCATGAGTCGCCCCGCGTCGCTCTCACTCAGTTGCTCGGGAAG
>Ga0209170_1000477_pt1 | contig 17853 bp, 8 predicted proteins | sample KloWWTKNB14_bulk_FD_187178 | JGI IMG/M metagenome (GOLD analysis project Ga0209170, IMG submission 187178) | Active sludge microbial communities from Klosterneuburg, Austria, studying microevolution and ecology of nitrifiers - Klosterneuburg... | ecosystem: Engineered > WWTP > Aerobic digester >...
GGCCCCGCGGGGCATGAAGCGGGACAGCCACTGGAAGGCCGGCTGCAGCAGGGCCGCGAGGAGCAGGGCCATCAGCAGGGGGATGACGATCTCGGACAGCAGGCTGATCAGGTAGAGCACGGCCACGAGGGCGGCGGCGATGACCAGGCCGCGCCACGCCCACTCACTGGCCTTGCGCACCCCTGACGGCACCGACCAGTCGGCGTCGACGGTTGCGGGGACCAGGAGTACGGGGGTGGATGCCGGTGGGTTGGCTGGGCGGGGGTCGCCGGGGGTGGCCCCGACCTCGGTCGAAGCGGGACGGCGAAAGCGCATGGCGCGATGCTACGTCGCCCAGCGGTTTCGACGTCCCGAGTCAGCGGTGTTATCGTTGCGTCGCTCTCGGGGCTGTGGCGCAGTTGGTAGCGCGTCTCGTTCGCAATGAGAAGGCCAGGGGTTCGAATCCCCTCAGCTCCACCGACAGCAGAAGGACCCAGCATGCTTTTTGCTGGGTCCTTCTGCTTTGCGTTGTTGACGGGGGTCTCGTCGGCGTCAGCCTGCTCACAGGCTGCGCGTCACGCGGTGGCCGGTCCGTACGATTGACCTGTGGCTGAGGCACGCGCGGTGGAACTGACCTGCGTGGAGCAGGCCGCGAGGGTTGACGAATCCCTGACCCGGCTGACGTTCCTCGAGGCACCTCCACGGTTTCTCTTCTTCACCGGCAAGGGTGGCGTCGGAAAGACGTCCTTGGCCTGCGCGAGCGCCGTGCGGCTCACGACCCGAGGCGCGCGGGTCCTGCTCGTGAGCACCGACCCGGCATCCAACATCGGACAGGTCTTCGGTCTCCCGGTCGGCAACACGCGCACGCCGATCCCAGACGTCCCCGGCCTGTCTGCTCTGGAGATCGATCCGCAACAGGCTGCCGATGCCTACCGGGCCCGGATCATCGACCCCGTGCGCACCCAGCTGCCTCCCGACGAGGTGGACGCCATGACCGAACAGCTGTCGGGTGCGTGCACCACCGAGATCGCGTCCTTCAGCGAGTTCACCTCCCTCCTCGCGAACCCGGACGTGACCGCTGGCTACGACCACGTCCTGTTCGACACCGCCCCCACCGGCCACACGATCCGGCTCCTTCAGCTGCCCGGCGAGTGGACCACCTACCTCTCCGACGGCAAGGGCGACGTCTCGTGCCTCGGCCCGGTCGCGGGCCTGGACCGGTTCCGACACGACTACCGCGGAGCCCTGGACGCCCTGACCGACCCCACCCGCACCCGTCTGGTCATCGTCAGTCGCCCCCAGCGGTCCGCTCTCGACGAGGCCTCCCGCACCTACGCCGAGCTGCTTCGGGTCGGGATGAGCGACGCCCACCTCGTCCTCAACGGTGGCATGCCCCCCGTGGACGCCACTGACCCGCTCGCGTGTGCCGTCAGGGCCCGGGAAGCGGCTGCACTCACGGGGATGCCAGCCAACCTGCGACCTCTCCCACAGACCACGACCCCCCTGATGCCGTTCAACACCGTCGGTGTGGCGGCACTGAAGGCGCTGCTGGAACCGTCCCACGCACCGCTTCCGGACACCGCCGACGACCACCACCCACCCGTGCCTCCCGAGGGATTCGTCGACCTGCGCTCCCTCATCGACGGCCTCGAGGCAGCCGGGCCGGCGCTGGTCATGTGCATGGGCAAGGGCGGCGTCGGCAAGACGACCATCGCCGCCGCCATCGCGCTCGAGCTGGCGCACCGGGGCAATGACGTGCTGCTGACGACGACCGATCCGGCGGCCCACCTGACCGACACCCTCGACGGCGAGCACGAGAACCTCACGGTCTCCCGCATCGACCCCGCACACGCCATCTCCGAGTACCGGGAACGGGTCATGGCAGGCAAGGGCGCCTCGCTGGACGACGCCGGCAGGGCCGCGCTCGCCGAGGACCTGAAGTCGCCCTGCACCGACGAGGTCGCCGTCTTCCAGCAGTTCTCGCACGTGGTGTTCCAGTCCCGCAGGAGGTTCGTCGTCCTCGACACCGCGCCCACCGGGCACACCCTGTTGTTGCTCGATGCGACCGGCTCCTACCACCGCGAGATCGCTCGGCAGATGAGCGACGGGACGCGGTACACCACTCCACTGATGCGCCTCCAGGACCCCGCCCAGACCAAGGTGCTCCTCATCACCCTGCCCGAGACGACCCCGGTCCAGGAGGCCGAGGAGCTGCAAGGCGATCTCGCGAGAGCTGGGATCACCCCGTACGCCTGGGTGGTGAACAACAGCCTCGTGGCGGCCGCGCCCACGTCACCCTTCCTGCAGGCGCGAGCCCGGGCCGAGCGGCCGTCCCTGAATCGGGTTGCCGGGCTCTGTGCCCGGGTGGGGATCGTGCCGATGCTCACCCGCGAGCCGGTCGGGGCTGCTTCCCTGACTGCTCTCGCGTCCGCTTCTGTGCCGGGCCCGTGGTCACCCGAGTCGGGCGGACCCGGGCCGCGGCGACAGTGACAGGCTCGTTCGCATGAGCTCGAGCCCACCCGGCGCGCGCCCCCGTTCGGTGACGATCGTCGCTGTGCTGGCGGCCTTGCTGGCGCTGGCCGACATCGTGTCCGGGGTCGTCGTGGTGCTCGGGGCACCCAGCGCGGACCCTCTCGGAGGGATGACCCAGGAACAGAGCGTCCTGACCCTGCGCGTGGTCGGGGGCTGGTTCATCGCGCTCGGGGTGGCGCAGGCGGTCATCGCCTGGCTCATCACACGGCGGTCGACCGCGGCCCGGCTGGCGCTGAGCGTGCTGCTCGTGCTCCGGCTGGCGCAGTCGTGGTTCCTCGTCTCCCAGCTCGGAACCGAGGCCATCCAGGGATTCTGGGGGCTGGCGCTGGCGGTGCTGCTCGTCTACCTGCTGTGGAACTCGGCAGCCTCTCGGTGGTTCGACGGCGGTAGAGCACGCACCCTGGCCGACTCCCTCGACGACGACCCCGGCACCTCAGCGCCATCAGGTGCCCGGGTGCTCGACTTCATCTCCCGCCTCGCCGTGCTGGGGGCGACCATCGCCCTCATGCCGGGTGTCGCGGCATCCTCATCGTTCTCCCTCCTCGCCGCCGTGGTCATGATCGCGCTCGTCGGGTGGGTGCTGCAGCCGGTGTTCCTGCGGATCGCCCTGGTCTTCGGGTGGTTCGGCGCGGTGCTGCTCGCCCTGTTCGCCAACGCCCTCGTCATCGGGCTCGGGCTCTACCTCACGCCGGGCATCACGGTGGCGAGCCCGCTCAGTGCGTTCTTCGCCGCGTGGGTCTATGCGTTCGTCATCACGCTGCTCACCTGGGCGTTCAGCATCAACGGGCGTGACTACCTCACGGTGCACGCTGTGCGGATGGCGTCGCGCGGGGCACGGCCAGAGCCCTCCGGCGTGCCGGGCGTCGTCTTCATCCAGCTCGACGGTGTGCCGGCGCCGCTGCTGGAGAACGAGATCCGCGCCGGCAACATCCCCACGATCAGCCGGTGGGTGCGCTCGGGCAGCCACACGTGGACCGAGTGGACCGCCCGCGTCCCCTCGACGACCCCGGTGAGCCAGGCCGGCCTGCTCCACGGTCACAACGACGGCATCCCCGCCTTCCGCTGGTTCGACCGCGACCTCGGGCGCCTCCTCGTCGCCAACCGCCCGGCGGATGCCGCGGTGATCGAGGCGCGCATCAGCGACGGTCGCGGGTTGCTCGCCGACGACGGCGTGAGCATCTCCAACCTGTTCTCCGGCGACGCCCCGACGTCGTTGCTCACGATGAGCGGGCTCAAGCAGGGCAGGGCAGGGCTGGGGCCCTCACAGTCGTACGCCGCGTTCTTCACGCACCCCGCCGGCATCCTGCGGGCGGTCATCCTCACCATCGGCGAGATGGGCAAGGAGATCTTCCAGGCCCGACGCCAGGTGCGCCGGGGAGTCGAGCCGCGCATCCACCGGGGAGGGGCGTACGTCGCCCTGCGCGCGGCCACCAACGTGTTCCTGCGTGACCTCAACGTCGCGCTGGTCGTCGAGGCGATGATGCGCGGGTCGAAGTCCATCTACGTCGACTTCGTCGACTACGACGAGATCGCCCACCACGCCGGGGTGACCCGCTCGGAGTCACTCGCCGCCTTCTACGGCCTCGACGACGCGCTGCGCAGCATCGAGCAGATCATCGACTCGGGGGTGGCGCCGCGGCCCTACGAGATCGTGCTCGTCTCCGACCACGGGCAGAGCCAGGGGGCGACGTTCCGCCAGCGCTACGGCCAGACCCTCGAGGAGGTCATCCGCGAGCACCTCGCCGACGGCCAGAGCGTCGCCGCGGCGACCGACGAGGTGGAGACGTGGGGGCCGGTCAACATGTTGCTCGGGCAGTTGTCGGGGCAGGACTCGGTGTCCGGGCGGCTCACCAAGAAGGTGCTGTCGGATCGGGATCCGCAGGCACCCGTGGGCCCTGCCGGGTCGGGCGGCCCGGTCGGGGGCGACGCCACGTCGGATGCCGGCCCCGTCGAGACCCCCGCGGACCTCACCGTCGTCGGGTCGGGCAACCTCGGTGGGGTCTGGTTCAGCCAGCACCCGACCCGACTCACGGCCGAGGACATCGAGCGTCTGCACCCCGGCCTGCTCAGCGCCCTGGCCGCCCACCCCGGCATCGGGTTCGTCGTCGTGCTCACGGCGGGTGGGCCGGTGGCCCTCGGGGCGAACGGCACCCACGACCTCACGACGGGTGTCGTCGTCGGTGACGACCCCCTGGCGCCCTTCGGGCCGGATGCCGTGAGCGACTTCGTGCACGTGAGCGGGTTCGCCAACGCTCCCGACATCTACCTCAACTCGCTCTACGACCCCGTGCTCGACGAGGTCGCGGCCTTCGAGGAGCTCGTGGGCTGCCACGGAGGGCTCGGCGGGTGGCAGACCCGTCCGTTGCTGGTCCACCCCGCCGGGTGGACCGTCGACGAGGACCTGCTCGACGAGCGCGGGCGCCTGCGCGGGGCTGACACCGTGCACCACCAGCTGGTGCGCTGGCTCGAGCGACTCGGCCACCGCGAGAACCTCGCTGCCTGAGGAGGGACGGCGACGGCATCCGCGCGTTGGCTACCAGTGACGCCGATGACGCCGTACGCTTGGGGTGCCGCGTCGGTCGACGCGGGCGACATGCAGTGGCACGGGGATCTGGGCATGGTCCCACGCACGCGTTCGGCGTGAGTCCCGATGCCGGGTGGTCAGCACGGTGGGTCTTCCCCGTCGGACGCACTCGACACCGACGCCAACCCGTCGTGCCTGACTGAGGAGAAGGATCGCTTGTCACAGCGAGCTCCGCGCCGTGGAGGTGCGACCCGCACCGCACCGCGCGACCATGCGCGTTCCGGCACCCCCGACGGCGAGGGCGTCATCCCCGTGCTGGCCCGGACCGTCCGCCAGGTCGAGGCTGCGGCCCAGCGCGGCAAGGTCCGCCCCAGCCAGCGCACCGCCTACCAGGTCGTGGCGCTGCTCGTGCGTGAGGAGCGCGCCCGCGTCAAGGCAGACACGACCATCAGCGAGTCCGAGCGCACCGCGATGCTGACCCGTCTCGAGGGCATCGCCACGATCCTCGCGAAGACCGCCGCGCGCGACACCTCGCTGCTCGAGCTGCTCACCGACGGCGCCGTCGTGTCATCCGCCGCCATCGACCTGAAGAACGACCTGCTGCGTGCGGCCGGCCGCGAACCCGAGCCCGAACCCACCCCAGTGGTCTCGCCGACCGCCCCGTTCGCATCGGCGTCGCCGCGCGGAGTCGTGCCCAAGACCGTCATCGCCCGGCAGCTCGCGAATCCGTTCCTCGCGCCGGACTTCTCGGCTCTCCCCGCGCCCAGGCCGCGGACGAACCGACTCGGCGGGTGGGAGCTGCTCTCGCCGCTGTTCCGCGCCTTCGAGTACGGCGGCGACGCCACGTGCATGCCGCTGCCGGAGCCGACGCGAGTCGTGCACGGCATCAAGGGTCTCGAGCTGATGCACCACCAGGCCCAGGTGGTCGCCGCCGCTGCCGAAGGACACCGCACCTTCCTGCTGGCCGACGAGCCCGGTCTCGGCAAGACGGCTCAGGCGCTGTTGGCTGCCGATGCTGCTGGTGCCTTTCCCCTGCTCGTCGTCGTGCCCAACGTCGTCAAGGCGAACTGGGCGCGCGAGGCGGAGCTCTGGACGCCGCGACGTGCGGCGACGGTCATCCACGGTGACGGTGACACCGTCGACGGCTTCGCGGACATCGTCATCGTCAACTACGAGATCCTCGACCGGCACGTCGGCTGGCTCGGGGCGCACGGCTTCCGCGGCATGGTCGTCGACGAGGCCCACTTCATCAAGAACAAGTCCTCGCAGCGTTCCCAGCACGTGTTGGAGCTCTCCGAGCGCATCCGGTCCAAGCACGCTCGGGCCCTGTTCATGGCGCTGACCGGCACCCCGCTGATCAACGACATCGAGGACTTCAAGGCCATCTGGCAGTTCCTCGGGTGGATCGACTCCACGAAGCCGCGTCACGCCCTGATGGCAGCGCTCGAGGAGACCGGGCTGACCCCGGCCGACCACGGGTTCTACGCCGCCGCCCGAACGAGCGTCATCAACCAGGGCATCGTGCGTCGCCGCAAGGTCGACGTCGCCTCCGACATCCCGGCACGACGGGTCGCGGACCTGCCCGTCGAGCTCGACGACGAGGCGAGCCGTTCCATCCGGGCCGCCGAGCAGGAACTCGCGGCGCGACTGGTCAAGCGGTACGACGCGGCGCTGGCCGCTCGCTCGGTCTCCGTCGTCGTCGAGGGCATCGACCACGACATGGTCCGCAAGGTGGCGCAGTGGGAACGCAAGAACGCCACCACGGCGACCACCGGCGACAACGTGTTCACCGTCATGCGCAAGATCGGACAGGCCAAGGCCGGCCTCGCCGCGGACTACGCCGCGCAGCTCGCGCGCAACGTCGGCAAGGTGGTCTTCTTCGCCAAGCACATCGACGTGATGGACATCGCCGAGCAGACCCTGGCCAAGCGGGGCATCGGCTACGCGTCGATTCGTGGCGACCAGACACCGGCCGTGCGCAAGGCCAACATCGAGGCTTTCCTCACCGACCCCGAGATCTCCGTCGTGGTGTGCTCGCTCACGGCTGCGGGCGTCGGCCTCAACCTGCAAGTGGCCTCCAACGTCGTGCTCGCCGAGCTGTCGTGGACCTCGGCCGAACAGACGCAGGCGATCGACCGGGTGCACCGGATCGGGCAGACCGAGCCCGTGACGGCCTGGCGGATCATCGCGGCGCAGACCATCGACCCCCGCCTGGCCCAGCTCATCGACGACAAGGCCGGTTTGGCCGCTCGGGCGCTAGACGGGTCGGATGAGGAAGTTGGTTCCTCTGCTGACCTTCAGCTCGAGGCGCTCATGGCGATGCTCACGGACGCGCTCGAGGCCCGCGGGTTCCCGGCCTGATCAGGGTCTGGGGTGCAGGCGCAGGAAGGCTCCGAGCGCGATGAGCTCGTCGGGTGAGCCCGGCGAGAAGTCGGTGAGCACCCGCGAGCGCACGACGTAGGCCGCGTACTGCCCCCGCGAGATGCCCACATTGAGCCGGTGTCGGTCGAGCAGGAAGCCCATTCCGCGCGATACCTCGGAGTGCGACGACGCCGCCATCGACAGGATCGCCACCGGCGCCTCCTGCCCCTGGAACTTGTCGACGGTGCCCACGCGAACGTCCTCCAGCCCGGCACCACGAAGCACTGCTCGGATGCGGTCAGCCTGGCGGTTGTACGGCGTGATGACGATGAGGTCCCTCGCTGTCAGTGGCCGGCCAGGCGCTGGCGCACCCGGACCACCAGGCGCTGGCGCACGGGGGCCGTCCGTCGCGGAGGGGTCGTGCCACATCCGCCCGATGAGCGTCTGTGCCAGCGAGCAGACCGCCTCGGCCTCCTCCAGCGACTCGGTGGAGTTGTCGAGGTGGTCGACGACGACGACGTGCAGGCCGGGGCGGATGCCGTCCAGGCGCCGGGCGGCGGTCACCTGTTCGTATGAGGTCAGCGCCCCGTCGTAGGCGAGGTCGGAGACCACGGTGGTGAGGTCGGGGTGCATCCGGCGGGTGGTCTCGAGGAAGTAGCCGAGGTGAGCAGGCAGCACTGGTTCACCCGCGGCCAGCCACCCGAGCGCCGACTCGTCGACCGGTTGGGCATGCACCCCGGTCGACACCTGGGGCAGTTGCTGCGGGTCTCCCAGCAGCAGCAGCCGCCGGGCGCAGACCCCCACGGCCAAGGTCTTGGCCACGCTGAACTGACCGGCCTCGTCGATGACGAGCAGGTCGAGCTGGTCGCGAGCCACGCGACGCTCGTTGGTGAGGTCCCAGGCGCTTCCGCCGATGACGTAACCACGCCCCACCTGGTCATGTTGCGCGGCGAAGGCCGCGAGGTCGTCGGCCTTGGGCAGGGAGGTCCACGCCGGGTCGGGCGTCGCCTTGGCGACTTTGCCCACCTGGGCAGGATCGAGCCCGGCGCGCACCACCGCTGACAGCACGTTCTCGACGGCGGCATGGCTCTGGGCGCAGACCCCGATCCGCCATCCCCAGGCGGCGAGTCGTGCGATGACGTGCCCGCCGACGTGGGTCTTGCCCGTGCCGGGCGGGCCCTGGGCCGCGACGTAGGAGTCGTCCATGGCGAGCAGCGCTGCCTCGATGGCGTTGATGACGCGGTCGTCGCCCGCGTCGGCCACCGGCGGCAAGGCAGCGTCACCCCTCAACCGCGGTGCCCGACGCAGCAGCACGTCGGTGCCCGCCGACACCGGAACCGCCCCCGACGCCAGCACCTCCTCGGCGACCTCGGCCAGGGCCCGGTCGATCGAGTCGGTCTTGATGGGGCCACCCGGGGTGAGGGCCACGGGGAGGTCGTCGTGGTCACCCAACGACCGGGTGTGCTGCTCGCTGAGGGTGACGACGAGGCGCGCCACTCCGTCGGCGGACAGCTCTTCATCAATGGACAGCACGGTGCCCTTGCTGGGGTTGACCGTGTTGGCATCCATGGGCGGTGCCTCGAACCCTGCAGGCCCGGGCGCCGCGTAGACGACGTGGCACTCGCCCACGCGTGGCGCTCCGCCAGCGGCCTCTCCGGTGAGGCGCAGGACCCGACGGGGGTTGTGCCGGGCGGACTGCTGCGCCCACGGCTCGACGACCTCCGCGCGGTCGACGACGAAGACGCCGTCGGCGCGGCGCCAGTCACCGACGGGCAGGCGCAGCCGCTCGTAGTGCTCCTGCCACGCCGGTTTGTCCTCACGGGCATGGTAGAGAACCGACGAGGCGATCATCGCCATCGCGCGCTGCTCGTCGCTCCACTGCGCCGGGGGGATGTCGTCGACCAGCGCTCGAACGGCCGCTTCGAGAGCAAGAGCAGCCGCCCGCTTGTCGCTGACCGGTGCTGCGGAGGCACCGTCGTCGTCGACCGGGCCCGCCGGGGAACCACCCGCGTCCCGGCACCGAGCGAGCAGCCAGTCGCGCAGCCTCAGGGTGGAGACGCAGTCGAGCTCGTTGTAGTCCGCGATCTCGGCCAGCAGTGACGCGGCTTCGTCGGTGCGGCCCTCGTTGGTGGCAGCGGAGAACTGGTGGTAGACCACGATGCTCTCGGCCCCGCCCTGCACCTCACCCTCGCGTGCCGGCATGTAGAGCGGCTCGAGCTTCTTGATGGAGTACGACCGCTGCGAGATGCGCACCCCGGCCTTGACCACCGCGTAGAGGTCGACGAAGACGCGGCGGCGCAGGAGGTCATCGACCTCGTCCTCGTAGACACCGTGCCTGGCGGCCATCCGCAGCAGGGCAGCCGGCTCATACGGCGCGTAGTGGTAGACGTGCAGGTCTGGCCAGGTCGCCAGGCGCGCGTTGACGTGGTCGACGAAGGAGACGAGGGCCTGCTTCTCCTCGCGCCGGTCGTGGGCCCAGAACGCCCGGAACCGTTCCTCCCCGCTGTCGACCTCGATCATCCCAAAGAGGTACTCCAACCCCCAGATGCCTGACCCCGGCTCCTGCCACAGCGGGTCGCCCTCGAAGTCGAAGAAGATGTCGCCCGTGCTCGGTGCGGGCAGTCGGCTCAGGGCCGCGACGTCGGTCACCTCGTGGTGCACCGCGCCGGTGGGGTCGGCCTCCTGCACGAGCTGCAGCCGGGCCTGGGCCCGCAACCGGTCGAGCGACTGCGCCCTGACGTCGGCCACCGGCCCGGTGCTCGATGCCAGGTCGTCGATGGTGCGCACCCCGGCCTCGTGCAGCCGTCGACGGGTGGGCCGTCGCATCCCGGCGACGAGCAGCAGGTCTCGTGCTGCCTCGACCTCGGCCACGCACGTCGCGCAGGACCCGCAGGCCGACCAGCGCTCATCCCCCCACGCCGCGGGTGCCTCGTCGGCACGGTGGTCGGCGAGGATGCCGTCGAGCCGGGCTCGGCGGCTGCGGTAGACCGGGAGCACCTCACCGAGCGGGTCGTCACGCGTGGCCCCGTCGCCGAGCACCAACCGCACGATCGGCGCGACCGGTGCCCCGGCATCCAGCAGGAGGGCGGCGTAGGCGCCGACCTGGAGCAGGGCGGAGACGGTGGCGTGGCGGGCCAGCTTGGTGTCACTGACCAGCCAGCCGGCCGGGGTGAGCTCGAGGAAGTCGGCGCGGCCGACGAACCCGCCGTCGAAGACGGTGGCCTGGCTGACCACCTCGGCTCCCGAGCTCAGCGTCTCGAGGGTGGTCGTCATCGCGGCGGCCAGGTCGTGCGGTGTGTTCGACGGTGTCGGCAGGTGGCGGACCCGGCCCGGGTGCTCGCGACTCAGCCGTCGCAGCTCGGCCTGTTCGTGCTGGTCGCCAAGGGCCTTGACCCGGTCGAGCATCGGGTCGCGGGGCTCCTCGACCCGCTCGGCGCGGCCGAGCAGCACGTCGAGCTGGCGCACGACGGCGAACTCGCACGCGGATGCCGTGCGCAGGTCGCTGGCGCTGATGACGAGCCGGGCGTCGTCGCCGAGGAGGAGCATGCACCGAACCTAACAACGGCGACCGACACGGCCTGCGGACGGCATCCCCACTGCGGAGTCGACGCGCAGGTGCACGGTTTCGCGGGCGGTCTCACCTCGACCGCGACCCCCCTGACGTCAGATCCAGCTCGGCAGCCACATCCGCCAGCGCCAGTGGTCGTAGGGGATGGTCTCCCCGACGTAGATGGGGTGGAAGAACGCGAACATGGCCAGGGTCAGCAGGAGGTAGCCCCCGACGATGAACCAGCGCGTGCGCCATCGCTGCGGGTCGTCCTCGCGCCGCCCGACGAACAGTGCGATGACGAACGTGACCGCGAGCACCACCCACGGCTCGAACGCCACGGCGTAGAAGGCGTAGATCGTGCGATCGGCGAAGGCGAACCACGGCAGGTAGCCGCCGACGATGCCGGCCGCGATCGCCCCTGCCCGCCAGTCCCGGCGCACCAGCCACCACCACACGACCACCGCGAGGGCGAGCACGCCGAGCCACCACACCGTGATCGTGCCGACGGGGTTGATGGCCTGCGAGCACTGGTCGACGGTGCACCCGGCGACCCCGCGCGTCGGGCTCTCGTAGTAGAAGGACGTCGGCCGCAGCTGCAGGATCCAGGTCCAGGGGTCGGACTGGTAGGGGTGCGGGGTCTGCAGCGTCGTGTTGAAGGCGAAGGCGTCCTGGTGGTACTTCACCCAGTTGCGCAGCACAGGGGGCAGCCACATGACGCCCTCGCCGGGATGGAAGGTGTTCCACTGCCGGTGGTAGCCGACGTCGCTGCGGAACCACCCGATCCACGACGCCACGTAGACCACGGCGGTGGTGCCGACCATGGCCAGCGCCGCGAAGGGGCCGTCCTTGAGCACCGCCCCGAGACCCCAGCGGCGCACCCCGGCTGCGCGTCGAGCGCCCATGTCCCACCACACGGTCATCAGCCCGAACGCCGCGAGGAAGAACAGCCCCGACCACTTCGTGCTTGTCGCGAGGCCCAGAGACAACCCGGCGACCCAGCGCCACGGGCGCCAGCCCAGCCACGGCCCCATCCCCTGCGGCCACGTGCCCCGCGGCAGCGCCCCCACGCGCGCGGCGAGGATCTCGCGGCTGCGGTCGCGGTCGATGAGCAGCGCCGCGAACCCGCACAGTGCGAAGAACGACACGAAGATGTCGAGGATGCCGGTGCGTGACATCACGAAGTGCGACCCCTCGAAGGCCAGCAGGAAGGCCGCGACACAGCCCAGCGCCGTGGAGCCGAACATCCGCCGGGCCACCCGCCCGAGGATGAGGATGGACAGCGTCCCGACGACCGCGGCCGACACCCGCCACCCGAACCCCGAATCGGACCCGAAGACCCACTGGCCGGCCGCCAGCATCCACTTCCCGACGGGAGGGTGCACGACCATGTCGCCGTCGACGGTGGAGAAGACGTCCGGGTTGCCGCCGGTGAAGACCTTGTCCGGCTCCTTCAACGTGCTGAGCACCCGCATCTCGACGCCGAAGCGCAGCATCGAGGCCGCCTGCTTGACGTAGTACGTCTCGTCGAAGACCATCGCCCGCGGGTGGTCGAGGTTCCAGAACCGCAGGAACCCGCCGACGAGGGCGATCAGGCCCGGGCCGAGCCACCCCCACAGCTTGTCGGTCATCAGTGACACCGGCCGTGGGCCGAGCAGGCGCAGGCGCAGCTCGTCGGTCCGGTTCACCGGGTCATCCTAGGTCGGGGCGGCCGGATCGGCCGACCTGGGCAGACCGGGGCTGAACGCTCGGCACCGTGCGAGGATCGCGCCCATGAGCGACCACAGCGGCAGCAGCGCCGGGAGCGGTGCGAGCAGCGGCGGCACCGGTGGCAGTGGTGTCCTCGTCCTGGCAGCCACCCCCATCGGCGATCCGCGCGACGCGGCGCCCCGTCTGGCCGAAGAGCTGCGCACGGCCGACGTCGTCGCCGCCGAGGACACCCGTCGGTTGCGTCGCCTCTGCCAGGCCCTCGAGGTCGAGCCCACCGGCCGCGTGCTGTCCTACCACGAGCACAACGAGGCGCAGCGCACGCCCGAGCTCGTCGAGCAGCTGCTCGCAGGTCGCCGCGTCGTCGTCGTGACGGATGCCGGGATGCCGTCGGTCTCGGACCCCGGGTACCGCCTCGTGAGCGCCGCGGTCGCGGGCGGGGTGCGTGTGACGTGCGTTCCGGGGCCGTCCGCGGTGCTCATGGCGTTGGCGGTGTCCGGGATGCCGGTCGACCGGTTCTGCTTCGAGGGTTTCCTCCCACGTCGCGCGGGGGAGCGCGCGACCGCGCTCGGGGTGCTCGGCGACGAGCGGCGCACCATGGTCTTCTTCGAGGCCCCACACCGTCTCGAGCGCACCCTGACGACGATGGCCGAGGTGTTCGGCCCGCAGCGCCGCGCCGCGGTGTGCCGTGAGCTGACCAAGACCTACGAGGAGGTCAGGCGAGGCACGCTCGCCGACCTGGTCACCTGGGCAGCCGACGGCGTCCGTGGGGAGATCACCGTCGTCGTGGAGGGGGCCACCCGACCGGCGGCCGATCTCGAGACCGAGGTGGCCGGCATCCGGGATCGGGTTGCCCGGGGTGAGCGGCTCAAGGACGTGTGTGGCGAGGTGTCACGGGCCACGGGACTCTCCCGAAAGGCGCTGTACGACGCGGTGGTCGCCCGGCCTTCCGCCGGATGATGTCCTGCTGAGAGCCCGAGGCGCCGAGGTCTTTACGGATCGGGGGGTTCTCCCTACTCTGGCGGGATCCACGGGTGCTGCGACGCGGTGCGCCACGCCACCCATCCCGGGCACCACCTCGGACACCACGGAGATCAGCACATGTCTCGAACCTCCCTGCGGATCGGCGCCGTCGTCGCCGCCGCCGCTGCCAGCGCGTTGTCGTTCACACCGCTGGTGCAGGCGGCGCCGAAGCCCTCCCCGGCGTGTGACACGCGGGTGAACAACACGCACGCCAAGCTCATGGAGTGCATCACCCTCGAGGGTGTGCGTGAGCACCAGAAGGCCTTGCAGTCGATCGCCGACGCCAACGGGGGCACCAGGGTGTCGGGTAGCCCCGGGTACGACGAATCCGTCGACTACGTCGTCGAGCGGCTCAAGAAGGCCGGGTACACCCCTCGGGTCCAGCCCTTCACGTTCCAGACCTTCATCTCGCTCAGCCCGCCGGTGCTCGAGCGGGTGGCGCCGCCGCCGGCCGGGCCCGTCGCCACGACGTTCCTCAGCTACTCCGGCAGCGGCGACGTCACCGCGTCGGTCAGCAGGCCGGCCGACGCCGGCAGCGGCAACGAGGGTTGCGATGCCAGCGACTTCGCCGGCTTCGCGGCCGGCAACATCGCGCTCGTCCAGCGGGGCACCTGCACCTTTGCCATCAAGTCGACCAACGCCTACAACGCAGGCGCCTCCGCCGTCATCATCTGGAACAACCAGGCGGGCGTCATCAACGGGACCCTCGGCCACGACTTCACCCTCGACATTCCCGTCATGGCGGTGACCCAAGCCGCCGGTGCGGAGCTCGCGGCCACGGCCGGCCTGACCATGCGCGTCAAGGCCGAAACCTTCCGCGGCCAGGCGACGACGTACAACGTCTTCGCCCAGACGAGCGGCAGCACCGACAACGTCGTCATGGCCGGCGCCCACCTCGACTCGGTCAACGCCGGGCCGGGCATCAACGACAACGGCTCCGGCTCGGCGGCCATCCTCGAGGTGGCCGAGCAGATGGCCAAGGTGCGGCCGGTGAACGCCGTGCGCTTCGCGTGGTGGGGCGCCGAGGAGTCCGGTCTCGTGGGCTCCAGGTACTACGTCACCAACCTCAGCGAGGCCGAGCGGGACCAGATCGCCCTCTACCTGAACTTCGACATGGTCGGCTCGCCCAACCACGTCTTCTTCGTCTACGACGGTGACAACTCCGACGGCACGGGTCTACCCGGAGACGCCCCAGCCGGGCCGGAGGGTTCGGCACAGATCGAGAAGACCTTCGAGGCCTTCTACGCCAAGGTCGGCGAGCCGTTCAAGGGCACCGACTTCTCGGGACGCTCGGACTACGGGCCGTTCATCGAGATCGGCATTCCGTCCGGCGGTCTGTTCACGGGCGCGGAGGGAGTCAAGTCCGTCGAGGAGGCGGCCCTCTGGGGCGGCACGGCGGGCCAGCAGTACGACCCGTGCTACCACCTGGCCTGCGACACCTACGCGAACAACAACGACCATGCCCTCGAGGTCAACTCCGATGCCATCGGGTTCAGCGTGCTCCAGTACGCGATGAACACCTCGGACGTCAACGGGCGCCCGGGCAAGGGCAACTTCCCGCCCGTCTCGGGCGACGGAGCGGGAACGTCGGGCGCTGGCGGCGATTCAGGCTCGTCCCAGGGTGGCCTGCACGACCACGACCACACGGCCGAGACCGAGTGACCTGACCGCACGGCGCCCGGCATCCCACCCCGGATGCCGGGCGTCGTCATGTCTACCGGCGGGTAATTGGCGAACCTCACACACGCCAAGGTTCACCTGACCTGCCGCCGGGCGGCGCGCCGCGCTAGGTTGCTGCCGTGGCCACTACGACAGCTCCCTCACGTCCGGCGTCGGCCCGCCGCACCACCATCGCCCTCAAGACCCTCATGGCGGGGTCCGGGCTGGTGTTCGTCGGGTACGTCCTGTTGCACATGTACGGCAACCTCAAGACCTTGGCGGGGGAGGAGGCGTTCAACACCTACGCCCATCACCTGCGCACCTTCGGCGAGCCGATCCTGCCCTACGAGGGGCTGCTGTGGATCGTGCGCGTCGTGTTGATCGTGGCGGTCATCGGCCACGTCTACGCGGCGTTCGCGCTGTGGAGCCGGGCCGGCACCGCACGGCGCACGAAGTACGCCGCCGCCAAGACGGCGATGCGCACCGCGTGGATGCGGTGGGGCGGGGTCTTCCTCATCCTCTTCATCGTCTGGCACCTGCTGCACTTCACGATCATGAAGATCTCGGTCAACCCCGACGCCCAGGGCCCGGACATCGAGAACAACCCCTACCAGCTCGTCGTCGCGAGCTTCCAGGTTCGGTGGATGACCCTCATCTACCTGCTCGCCCTCGGCGCGCTCGGCCTGCACCTCGCGCACGGTGTGTTCAGTGCACAGCAGACCCTCGGCCTCACGGGCACCCCGGCGAAGTACCGGCGCGCCAAGGCCACCGGGAACGCCGTCGCAGCGCTCGTCGTCGTCGGGTTCGCCATCCCGCCGCTCGCCATCCTCTTCGGCCTGATCAAGTGAGGCACTGACACCATGACCGATAACACCGTCAACGCGGGGGTCGCCCACCGCCTCTACACCGAGGGCGAGAAGATCGCCGACACCAAGGCCCCGGCCGGCCCCATCGGCGAGAAGTGGACCACCCGCAAGTTCGAGGCAGCCCTGGTCAACCCGGCCAACCGGCGCAAGCTGTCGGTCATCATCGTCGGCACCGGGCTCGCCGGTGGCGCCGCCGCCGCAACCTTGGGCGAGGCCGGCTACCACGTGAAGTCGTTCTGCTTCCAGGACAGCCCGCGCCGGGCGCACTCGATCGCCGCGCAGGGCGGCATCAACGCCGCGAAGAACTACAAGGAGGACGGCGACTCCGTTTACCGCTTGTTCTACGACACGGTCAAGGGTGGTGACTACCGGGCCCGCGAGACCAACGTCTACCGCCTGGCCGAGGTCAGCGCCGCGATCATCGACCAGTGCGTCGCGCAGGGCGTGCCGTTCGCCCGCGAGTACGGCGGTCTGCTCGACAACCGCTCCTTCGGTGGCGTCCAGGTGTCCCGCACCTTCTACGCCCGTGGCCAGACCGGCCAGCAGCTGCTCATCGGTGCCTACCAGGCCCTCGAGCGCCAGGTCGCGGCCGGAACGGTCGAGCAGTTCACCCGCCACGAGATGCTCGAGGTGATCGTCTCCGAGGGCCGCGCTCGCGGCATCGTCGCTCGCGACCTCGTCACGGGCGAGATCCAGACGCACCTCGCGGATGCCGTCGTCCTCGCCTCCGGTGGGTACGGCAACGTGTTCTTCCTGTCGACCAACGCCATGGGCTCCAACGTCACGGCATCGTGGCGGGCGCACCGCAAGGGTGCCTACATGGCCAACCCCTGCTACACGCAGATCCACCCGACCTGCATCCCGGTGTCCGGCGACCACCAGAGCAAGTTGACCCTCATGTCGGAGTCGTTGCGCAACGACGGCCGCATCTGGGTGCCCAAGCGGCGCGAGGACTGTGACAAGGACCCGCGCTCCATCGCCGAGGAGGACCGCGACTACTACCTGGAGCGGATCTACCCGAGCTTCGGCAACCTCGTGCCCCGCGACATCGCGTCTCGGCAGGCCAAGAACGTCTGCGACGAGGGCCGCGGTGTCGGCCCGATGGTCGGCGACTTCCGCCGTGGCGTGTACCTCGACTTCACCGACGCCATCGCCCGCCTGGGCAAGGCCGCGGTCGAGGCCAAGTACGGCAACCTGTTCGACATGTACGCCCGCATCACCGGCGAGAACCCCTACGAGGTGCCGATGCGGATCTACCCGGCCGTGCACTACGTCATGGGCGGGCTCTGGGTCGACTACGACCTGCAGTCGACCATCCCCGGGCTGTTCGTCACCGGCGAGGCCAACTTCTCCGACCACGGCGCCAACCGCCTGGGTGCCTCGGCGCTCATGCAGGGCCTGGCCGACGGGTACTTCGTCCTGCCGAACACCATTCGCGACTACCTCGCCAAGGGGCCCTTCGAGCCGTTGTCGGCCGATGCCCCCGCTGTCGTCGAGGCGCGCACCGCGGTCGAGGAGCGCACGGCACGCCTGCTCCAGATCCAGGGCGAGCGCAGCGTCGACTCCTTCCACAAGGAACTCGGCCACATCATGTGGGAGTACTGCGGCATGGAGCGCTCCGAGGAGGGGCTGCTCAAGGCCATCGACCTCATCCG
>Ga0209170_1000478_pt1 | contig 17836 bp, 17 predicted proteins | sample KloWWTKNB14_bulk_FD_187178 | JGI IMG/M metagenome (GOLD analysis project Ga0209170, IMG submission 187178) | Active sludge microbial communities from Klosterneuburg, Austria, studying microevolution and ecology of nitrifiers - Klosterneuburg... | ecosystem: Engineered > WWTP > Aerobic digester >...
GCCTTGCGATCGGTTGGATCGTAGGGCAAGTCAGACTTGCGGATACCGGCGGAAGTACGCTTCATGTTCATGGGGTTCATCTTCGCCGTCGACCCATACGAAGACGACGACCTTACCTTTGGCTAGGCCCAAGCTCACAAACCGCTGCTCCCCGTAGTCCTCGCGAGTGTCCTCCCGCGTAACCCTCGGTCAAATCGACCTTATGCTTACGCAGGCTGGCCTTGCGCTTCTTCGTGGACCACAGTATTTATTGTATATGCACTTAATCGCTTGTGCAACTTGCCGTCTAACAAATGGCTCGAGCACAGCCGTGAACGATAAACTGCCAGCCCAAAGGCTCAGCGTGCGGCGCGCTCAGCTCGTTCGTTATGTGGCTCCCTCAGCGTCCTGCAATGATTGAAGCCAGGTCGCGGTTCGATGCACCCAGCGCCAACAGCGACTTCACGAGCAGATCTAGAGACACGGTGGGATCTCCCGCCTCCATCTTGGCCACCCGCGACTGGCTGGACTTGAGCGATTCCGCCAGCGCCGTCTGCGATAGACCTCGGCGCTTACGCCGGGTCTTCAGTCCTTCCGCCAGCTTCAGTCGCAGTTCGATATAGGCCTCTTCCTCTGCAGTGAGTCCCAGAAACTCCCTAACGTTTCCGACGACCCACCCCTTGTTTTCCAGCCTTCTTCGCACGCTTGCTTTCATCTTGCCTGTCACGGTCATACTCCTTAAGGCGCTTCTGGCAGAGGCCAATCACTGCCTTCGGTGTCTTCTGGGTCTTCTTGGAGAAAACCTCCAGGATCACTACTGCGTTATCGTCTGCCCGATACATCAATCGCCAGTCAACATCCCCATCCTTGACCCGAAGCTCATGGCATCGGGCGCCAATGGACGGCATCGGTCTTGAAGCAGGCATGGTCAGTGACTTGCCTTGCTGCAACAGCCGCAGCAGGTATCCCATCTCCAGCCTTGCCGCATGGGACAAAGGTGGGGTCTTGATCTGCCCGCCCAGTCTGACCAGCGGCTTGTCATGCGGGCTCACAGATGCCAGTATATGTCAGCACAGACATGATTCCAAGAGCCACATAACAAGTTGCTGGAGCGCAGCGGTGAACGATAAGGTGCGACGACATGGCGCCTGCGTGCGGCGCGCTCAGCTCGTTAGACGCCATGCCAAGCACGAGGTCTCATGACTGAGGATTTTCAACCATTCTCATCCGGAGAAGCACGGGATCGATTTCTCGCGCACCTTGCGCTACTGGAAAAATCGTGGCCGATCCAGCACCAAAGCGAAATGGTGAGAACAAGATATGGTGATACGTTCGTTCGTATCGGTGGTCATACTGATGCACCGCCCCTCGTGTTACTGCCAGGAGGGCAATCCAGCTCGCTCATCTGGCGCCGGTTGATTGAGCCCCTCTCTACGCGTTTTCGCACGTATGCGATAGACGCCATCTACGATGAAGGGCGGAGCATACCGACGCGACGGGTACCAACTGTTGACGATCTTAGGCTATGGATAGACGACGTGCTCGATGGGCTTGGCCTCGGTAGTGGCATTACCATGGCAGGCCAGTCATACGGGTGCTATGCATCAGCAGAGTATGCGCTACACGCACCGCAGCGACTAAAGCAACTTGCATGGATTGCGCCTGTCATGATCGCTGCTCCCCTCTCCAACGAGTTCGTCGAACGCTTGATGTTGGTCACAGACGGAAAGCGGCAGTCGCTTGAAGAGTATTGCCGTTGGGTCATGCCCTTCATTGCCACAAATTACCCAGACGAGTTTGATAAGCGGATCGCCGAAATACTGCTGGTGCGGGAGTGTTACGGCAAGATGTTTCCCCCAGTGCGTGCGGCCATGATGTCTGATGACGATCTGCGGCGCCTCGCCACGCCAACGCTCCTCATACTGGGCGATAGAGACGGAGCGACAAGCGACGCGAGTAAAGCAGTCGAACGCGTCATGTCACTTATGCCGCATATCAACACAATGCTTGTTCAGAATGCGGGGCATGACATTGTGGCCACAGAAACCAACCTGCTAGCCGAGCGGCTGTTGAAGTTTTTCCGGACGAATATTTCAGTGGCGTCTGTAGAAGAGAATGCACATGGCGTCTAACAATTCATTCAAGCCGAAGCCGCTTCGCGGCACAGCCTAATTCAGGCGTTAGGCGCCATGGGCAAGGACGGCGAGCGTTGCTACCACCGACCCATCATCAGGGCGTCGCCGCGTACCGACATTTGGCTCGCGGACGATGATGGCCATCTGGTGCAGAAGCAACTCGGCACTCTGGATACAAGCCTTTTACCGGGCCACTACGTTGTGGAGTTCGGGCTCGGCACTCAGACATACCCGATCCACCTTATGAAGGACAGCGAGTATTCACAGGCCGGAATGCAAGCCGGGCCGTTTTGCCCGCGCCCGGAGGCCAAGGTCGCTCCCCTGTACACAACGAAGCAAGGACAGTACCTCGCGTTTATTTACTACTTCACGAAGATTCATGGCGAACCGCCTTCGGAGGCAGAGATGCAACGCTATTTTCAGGTCACGCCTCCGTCCGTGCATCAAATGGTGCTTGGTCTTGAGTCAAAGGGACTTATCGCACGAACACCTGGCAAGAGTCGCTCCATCCGGCTGCTGGTTGATCGTGCGAACCTTTCGGACCTTGAGTAATCGATGAGCACGGGCTGCGATGGCGCCTAACAACACGATGCAACGGACAAATGAAAGTGACACGACTGCTGCATTCGCAAAAGCCGCGCCACTTTCATTTGCCGCTGATCGTGAGCGTTAGGTGCTCCGTGCCTTCGCTCGATAGCCAGTCAGAATACATGACCCGAATGCATCGGATACTGGCACACATTGACGAACATCTATGAACAACTCGTTCTTGCGACCTTGGCTGAAGTCGCACACTTTTCCCCATTTCACTTCCATCGTCTCTTTTACGCATGGACGGGCGAAACCCTTGGCGGCTACTTGCGTCGTCGGCGGGGGAGCGCGACAAGATATTCTGCGCCCTCGGCGCGCAGCAAAGGTCAGCGTGCGGTCGCTGATCGCAATCGTTAGCCGCGGCGAGATACTGGTCGACAAGTGACAGTCCAGCGATCCGCCCAATTCGAAGTAGACACGTCGCCATGGGACTCCTGACCTTCAGCATCAACGTTACCCTCGACGGTTGCGTCGACCACCAGGAGGGAATCGCCGACGACGAGACACACGCTTTCTTCACCCGTCTTATGGACGAGGGAGGGGCGATGCTGTGGGGCCGCGTCACCTACGAGATGATGGAGAGCTACTGGCCGGCGGTCGCTCGCGGCGACGAGGAGGCGCCGCGAGCGATGCGCGAGTGGGCGGTCAAGCTGGAGGCCAAGCCGAAGTACGTGGTGTCGTCGACGCGAACGCACTTCCCGTGGACCAACAGCCACCACATCGCCGGCGACTTGCGCACGAGCGTGCAGAAGCTCAAGGACGCGACCCCGGCCGGCGTGCTCCTCGGAAGCGGCAGGCTCGCGACCGAGCTGGACCGGCTGGATCTGGTCGACGAGTACAAGTTCCTCGTCCACCCCAGGATCGCCGGTCACGGCCCGATCCTGTACCAGAGCGGGCTGCCCAGCACGCGACGGCTCGAGCTAGCTTCGGCGACCCCGCTCCGCAACGGCGCGGTCGCTATGCACTACCGGCGTGCGCGCGGCTAACAACCGGTTGCAGTGAACGGTCCGGTGCGTGGTGCGCCGCTGAACCGGAGCGTTAGACCCCATCCGGCTATCGGTGCCAAAGCCCGACCGTCGTAGCCGATGGGCTACAATACACCGATGCGCGCCGATGCGCGCCGAGGCCACACGTGAGTTCCGCGACTGGATCGATGCGCTAAAGGATCTGGCCAGCCGCGCCAGGATCCAGGTTCGAATTGATCGTTTGCTTCACGGCAACGCGGGTCAACTCCAACCTTCGGAAAGCGCCGTCAAGTGACAAATCTGGATCGCCGTATCGGTTTACGTGCTGGTCACCACCTCCATCATCAAGAAGCGACTCAAACTCTCTCGCAGCCATTGGAAGTGCAGACTTCGAAATCACAAGTCGTTTGCATGAACGCGGGCTTGTCGGGAATCAGCGCAACAGGAACAGGTCCATCGTCTTGACCGGTGAGGGCATGACGCGGGCCCAACCCCCGAGCTGATACCCCACTACCCGGTTGCCGACACCATTGACGGTGCAGGGCCCGCTCGCCATACTGGCCCGATGGCTGTCCACGTTCACACGGCGCGCTGCTGGTGGTGGCGACACTCCTGACGGGGTGGGCGCTGACGTGACCGACTAGTCCTCAAGTCAACTAGCTTCGAGGTTTCGATACGGCAAAACCCATCTCCGTCCCTGACGGTGATGGGTTTTTCTATTGCGTACGGGTGTGGCGGCGGGTGAGACGAATGCGGAAGACCTACGATATTGCAGGAGACCTCGATACGCCGGTGTCGGCGTTCATGAAGCTGGGCGCGTTCCAGCCGCGCTTCCTGCTGGAGAGTGTCGAGGGCGGCGAGCGGCTCGGGCGCTATTCGTTCATCGGCTTCGGTGACAGCGTGGAATACCGGCTCGACAGCGATGCGCTGTACCTGAACGGCGTGCGGAGCGAAGCTCCCACCGATCGCGACGCGTTGCTCGCGAGCTTGCGCGACGCACTCGCACGGGTGGCAAGGCCGCAACCCGAGATCGCCCACGTCCCGCTCGCCGGCGGTCTTGTCGGGTACGCGGCTTATGATGTCGTCCGCTGGTTCGAGAAGTTGCCGGCGCACACCAGCCCCGTCGCCGGCACGCCGCTGATGCACTATGTCGCCCCGCGCTCGATGCTCGTGTTCGACCATCTGACACGCGGGATCGCAGTGCTGCACGCGGGCCCCGAGAGCGAGCGCGAGTCGCTGCGACGTGAGATCGTGCATGCGCTGCGCGGCGGCCTGCCGAACGGCGGGACTCGCGGCAGCCACGGTGCGCCCAGGCCCTCGTTGGCGCGCCGCGAGTACATCGAAAGAGTGCAGCGCGCGAAAGAAGCGATCGCCGCGGGCGACGTATACCAGCTCGTGCTGTCGGCGAAGTTTTCGGGCCGGCACGATCTCGACCCCTTTCAGGTCTACCGCGCGCTGCGTCTGATCAACCCTTCTCCCTATCTCTATTATTGTCGCCTCGGCGAGCACACGGTGGTCGGTTCATCGCCCGAGGCGCTCGTGAAACTGCAGGAAGGCAAGGCACAGCTGCGACCCATCGCGGGCACGCGGCCGCGCGCCGACGACCCCGCGATCGATGCCGCCCACGAGGCCGCACTGCGCGCGGACCCCAAGGAAAATGCGGAGCACGTGATGCTCGTCGATCTTGCGCGCAACGACCTCGGGCGCGTCGCCAGCGCCGGCAGTGTGCGGGTTGCACCGTATCGCGCAATCGAACGCTACAGCCACGTGATGCATATGGTCAGCGGCGTGCACGGCACGCTCGCACCAGGGCGCGATGCATTCGACCTGTTCGCGGCGGCATTTCCCGCAGGCACGCTGGTCGGCGCGCCGAAGGTGCGCGCGATGCAGCTGATCGACGAGCTCGAGCCCGTGCGGCGTGGACTCTACGGCGGCACGATCGGCTACTTCGGCGCGCAGGGTGACATGGACCAGGCGATCACGATCCGCACGCTCGTCTTCAACGGCGACGAGTACAGCTTCCAGGCGGGCGCCGGCATCGTCGCCGACAGCGACCCGGACGCCGAGTACGACGAGGTGAGCGCCAAGGGCGCGGCGCTCGTGCGCGCGCTCGCTCTCGCGGAGGAGGGGCTGTGAGCGCGCGGCTGCTGCTGATCGACAACTACGATTCCTTCACCTACAACCTGGTGCAGGCTTTCATGGTCCTCGGTGCGCAGGTCACGGTGTTTCGCAATGACGCGATCGACGTCGATTCGGCGCGCCGACTCGCGCCGACTCACCTCTGCATCTCGCCGGGGCCCGGCACGCCGCGCGACGCGGGAGTGTCGATGGACATGATTCGTGCGTTCGCGGGCCACATTCCGGTGCTTGGCGTGTGCCTTGGACACCAGTCGATCGTCGAGGTGTTTGGCGGCGAGATCGCGCGCGCGGAGCGGCTCATGCACGGCAAGACCTCCGGGATCGAGCACGACAGTCGCGGCGTGTTTGCTGGCCTGCCCACGCCCTGCGTCGTCGGCCGCTATCATTCGCTGATCGCGGTGCCCGCGTCGCTGCCCGCCGTGCTCGAAATCAGCGCGCGCACGGCGCAGGGCGAGATCATGGGCGTGAGACACCGGGAGTTCGATGTTGAGGGCGTGCAATTCCACCCCGAGAGCGTGCTGACACCGGACGGCCCGCAGTTGATGGCGAATTTTCTGGGGGTGCGCCATGCGTGAGCTGCTGCAACGTCTGATCGACCGAAAGGATCTCGATGAGGCGGGCGCCGGCGCCTTGCTGGCCGCGCTCACAGACGAGAACACGCCGCCCGCCGCGGCGGGCGCGCTGCTCGCCGCGCTGCAAGCGAAGGGTGTTGCTGCGTGCGAACTGCGCGGTTTCGCAATCGGCATGCGCGCGCGCGCGCGTCGCCCGGCAATTGCGCCAGGCGCGCCCGCGATCGATATCGTCGGTACTGGCGGCGACAATTCAGGCAGTGTGAATCTGTCGACGGGCAGCGCACTGCTCGCTGCGGCGTGCGGCGTGCGCGTCGTCAAGCACGGCAACCGTTCGATCTCGAGTCGCACCGGTAGCGCCGACGTGCTGGAGGCGCTCGGCCTGCCGCTGCCGCTCGATGAGCGCGCTGCAGGCGCACTGCTCGACGCCTGCGGCTTCACGTACCTTTTCGCGCCCCACTACCATCCCGCAATGAAGGCTATCGCACCCGTGCGCTCGGCGCTCGGCGTGCGCACCGTATTCAATATCCTCGGGCCGCTGATGAACCCGGCCGAACCCGCTTATCATCTGCTCGGAGCCTATAGCCCCGCGGTGGCAAAGCTGATGGCCGAGGCGCTCGCGGGTATGCCCATCGAGCGCGCCTTCGTCGTACACGGCGCCGACGGTTGGGACGAGCCGACTCCGGTGGGCGCCTTCCTGCTTTACGACGTGCGTCCCGGCAAGGTCGTCGAGATGGTGCGCGATCCGGCGGACGCGGGCATCGTGCGCTGCGCACCCGGCGCGCTCGCGGGTGGTGACGCGGTCTTCAACGCGGCGCGGCTGACAAGCACGTTGCGCGGGGAGGATCGCGGCGCAGTGCGGGACGCCGTGACACTCGGCACCGGTCTCGCACTCGAGCTGATGGGCGAGGCGCCTGCGCTGCGCGACGGGATTGCGCGTGCGGCGGCGGCCATCGACGACGGACGGGCGGGGCGCACTCTCGACTTGCTCGCCGCGGGCAGTGCACCGAACCGCGCCGGAGCACGTGAATGAGTACGGACTTTCTCGCGACCATGGCGGCCTCGAGTCGCGCCCGCGTGCAGAACGCGCTCGCCGGCTGCGTGCGAGCGGAGATGGAGCGGCGCGCACTGGCCTCTCCCGTGCCGCCGGCACTCGTCCTCTCGCCGCGCGGCTTCGACATCATCGCCGAGACGAAGCTGCGGTCACCGGCCCTGGGCGCGCTGCGCGCGGCCGTGGATGAGGATACCGCGGCGCGCGTGCAGACTTATGCTGCCGCGGGCGCGGCGGCCGTGTCTGTGCTCACCGAGCCGAGCCGCTTCGATGGCTCGCTGCAGCATCTCGCGCAGGCGGCCGCAGCGCTCGCGGTGGCGCGCGTGCCCGCCATGCGCAAGGACTTTCTTGTCGATCCCTATCAGGTAATGGAAGCCCGCGTCGCCGGGGCGGGCGGCGTGCTCGTGATCCTGCGCATGCTCGCGCGCACGGAGATCGTGGCGCTTATGGAAACGGCGGCCGCACTCGGTCTCTTCGTGCTGCTCGAGGCGTTCGATGAAGCGGACCTCGACCTCGCGGGTGAGCTCGCAGAAGGAACTGGCGAGCGTGTTACCGGCATTTCCCTGCCAGTGCTCGTCGGCCTCAACTGCCGGGATCTCGCGACTTTGCAGGTCGTGCCAGGACGCCTTGAAGCACTCGCTCCGCGCCTGCCGCAAGGGTTGCCGCGCGTGGCCGAGAGCGGCCTCGACGACGCACAGGATGCGGCACGGGTTGCCGCGGCGGGCTACCAGCTCGCACTCGTCGGAAGTGCGCTCATGAAACACGCGACGCCCGGCGCGTTGCTGGCCTCGATGCTTGCGGCAGGACGTGGCGCGTGCGCACAGCGGCGATCACATGGTTGACGCGCCCCTGTGGGTGAAGATTTGCGGTTCGACGACGGCCGTCGCAGTGGCCGCCGCGATCGAGGCGGGCGCGGACGCCGTGGGGTTCGTTTTTGCACCGTCGGTACGGCGCATTTCGCCCTCGCAGGCAACGAAGCTCGCGGCGCCGGCTCGCGGCCGGTTGCGCTGTGTCGCGGTGATGCAGCACCCGCAGCCGGATGAGGTCGCTGAAGTCCTCGCGGAGTTCCGGCCTGATGTGCTGCAGACCGATGCGGGTGATTTCGCCACACTCGAATTGCCGGCGTCACTTGAGCGGCTGCCGGTGCTGCGAGCCGGGCAGGAATTCCCGTCCTCAATGCCGCGGCGCGCCTTGTTTGAAGGTCCGGTGAGTGGCGCGGGCGCTGTCCCCGACTGGGCGCGCGCGGCGGTGCTGCGCGCGCAAGGTATCGAACTCGTGCTGGCGGGCGGCCTCACCGCAGCCAACGTCGGTGCTGCGATACGCACCGTGCGTCCCTGGGGTGTGGATGTATCGAGCGGCGTCGAGAGTGCGCCGGGGATCAAGAGTGCGGAGATGATCACACGTTTCGTGGCGGCGGCGCGGGTCGCCCGTCGGGAGAACTGAACGATGTCATTGCTGAAGAAGGCAGATCGCGCGCGGCTCCTTGCCGACTCGATCGCAGGAAAGTTTCCCGACGCGCGGGGTCGCTTCGGGCCATTCGGCGGGCGCTTCGTGCCCGAGACGCTGATACCGGCGATCGAGGGCCTCGAGGCGGGCATGCAGATTCACCTGCACGCGCCTGACTTTCAGCGTGAGCTGGCAGAGGAGCTGAAGAGCTGGGTAGGGCGGCCGACTGCGCTCACGCATGCCCGTCACCTCGGCGCGCGTTGGGGTGCTGACGTGTGGCTCAAGCGCGAAGATCTCGCCCACACCGGCGCGCACAAGATCAACAACGCGATCGGCCAGGCACTGCTCGCAAGGCGACTCGGCGCAAGGCGCGTCATTGCCGAGACTGGCGCCGGCCAGCACGGTGTCGCAAGCGCTGCCGCTTGCGCGCGCGTCGGCCTGCCGTGCACCGTCTACATGGGTGCGGTGGACATGGAGAGGCAGGCGCCGAACGTCGGACGCATGCGACTGCTCGGCGCCGAAGTCGTGCCGGTCACTGCGGGAGATGCGACCCTTCGGGCGGCGGTCGACGAGGCGCTGCGTGACTGGGTCACTGATCCACTCGGCACGTACTATCTGCTTGGCTCCGCGATCGGACCGCATCCCTACCCGTATCTCGTGCGCGAACTGCAGGCGATCATTGGCCGCGAGGCGCGCGCGCAGTTGCTTGAAGTGGCAGGGTCCCTTCCCGATGCGCTGATCGCCTGCGTCGGCGGTGGCTCGAACTCCATCGGCCTCTTCCATCCGTTCATCGCGGATGCCTCCGTCGAGATCATCGGCATCGAGGCCGGTGGTCGCGGTCGCGCGCTCGGCGAGAATTCGGCATCGCTCGGTCTTGGGCGCCCGGGCGTGTTGCAGGGCGCGTATTCACTGTTGCTGCAGGATCAGCACGGTCAGATCCAGGAGACACACTCGATTTCCGCGGGTCTCGACTATCCCGGCGTCGGCCCCGAACATGCGCTGTTGCAGGCAGCAGGCCGGGTGCGCTACGAGATGGCGAGCGATGACGAGGCGCTCGCAGCAGTGAAGGAGTGTTGCGAAGCGGAGGGCATTCTGCCCGCGCTCGAGAGCGCGCACGCACTCGCCGGCGCGCGGCGCTGGGCGGCCACGCATCAGGGCAGGCGGATCCTGATCGGCCTTTCAGGCCGCGGTGACAAGGACATGCCGACCTTGCAACGCACGCTCATTGCGCAGCTCGAGGCACAGGCAAAACGGGGGGTCGCATGACAGTTGCTGCCATCGCGCCACACGAGCGCATCAGTGCGGCGATCCGCAGGGCTTGCGGGCGCAATCCTGCGCTCGTGGCGTTTCTGACTGCGGGCTTTCCACGGCGGGAGCTGTTCCGCACGCAACTCTCGGCCGTGGCAGGCGTTGCCGATGTGGTCGAGATCGGCGTGCCCTTCACCGACCCCATGGCCGACGGCCTTACGATCCAGCGCTCGAGCCGCGAGGCGCTCGCGCAGGGCGTCACCCTGCGCTGGATTCTCGACGAACTGGCCGCGATGCAGGCGGTCAACGCGCCGCTTCTCCTGATGAGCTATCTCAACCCGCTGCTCGCATTCGGCTTCGCGGAGCTCGCCGTGGCGGCGGAGCACGCGCGAGTCGCGGGCTTCATCGTGCCCGACCTGCCGTTCGACGAGGGCGGTGAGCTGCAGCGCGCGCTCGAGGCGCGCGGCATCGCGCTCGTCCAGATGGCGACGCCCGTCACGACGCCGGAACGCCTTGCGAAAGTGTGTGGCGCGAGCCGTGGCTTCGTGTACGCCGTGACGATGACGGGCACGACCGGCAAGAACGTCGCTGTGCCGGACAACGTGATTGCATACCTCGATCGTGTGCGCGCCGTCTCGCCAGTGCCCGTTTGCGCGGGGTTCGGCATCCGCTCACGCGAGCAGGTCGCGCGGCTCGCCGGCCACGTCGATGGCGTTGTCGTCGGCTCCGCGCTCGTCGAAGTCCTCGAGCGCGGCGAAGATCCGGCCGCCTGGCTGCGCACGCTTCGACCGGGCGCCGGGTGACGCATCACCCGGACCCGCGTCCCACGCTTGGCCTCGCGGCGCTGCTTGCCTTTCTCTCGATGCTGAGCCCGTTCTCGATTGACACGTTTTTTCCGTCATTTCCGGCGATTGCCCAGGAGTTTTCGCTTACCGCGCTGCAGTTGCAGCAGACGCTCACTGCCTACCTCGTACCGTACGGCGTCACGATGCTGCTGCACGGGCCGCTGTCGGATGCCTACGGTCGGCGGCGCGTGATTCTCGTCGGCGTGAGCCTATTTACCGTCGCGTCGCTCGCCTGCGCGCTCGCGCCGGGATTCGGCACGCTGCTCGCATTTCGCGCCATGCAGGGTGCAACTGCTGGCGCCGGACTGGTAGTTGCGCGTGCAGTCGTGCGCGACCTGTACGCCGGCCACGAAGCGCAGCGCCTGATGTCGCTGATCACGATGCTCTTCGGCTTCGCACCCGCCGTTGCGCCAGTGATCGGCGGTTGGGTGCACGTGGCGTTCGGCTGGCGTGCAGTGTTCGTGTTCCTCGTCCTGCTCGGGCTTGCGATGGTGTTCGTCAGCTGGTGGCGGTTACCCGAGACCCATCCGCCCGAGCGGCGCCTCGTGCTCCAGCTCGGCACGCTCTTCTCGCTCGCATGGCGCATCGCTTCGCATCGCGAGTTCCTGCTGCTCTCGTTCGCGTCGGGGCTGCACTTCGCGTCCGTGATCGCATATATCGGCGCGGCCCCCGCCATCGTGCTTGAGCAATGGCATTTCGGCGAAACACAGTTCGCGATGCTGTTCATTCCGGTCATCGGCGGCTTTGTCGCGGGTGCCTTCACTTCCGGACGCATGGCCGGGCGAGTCACGCCAGGCGCGCAATGTCGTGTGGGCTACGCGATCTCCGGGCTGGGGGGGCTCGTCTCGAGCATCGCGTTCGCCTTCTTCGCGCCTGTTCCGATCCTGGTGCAACAGCTGCTGATCTTCACGATCGCGTTCGGGGTGCAAGTCGTCGCGCCGATCCTGACGCTGCGGCTGCTCGACCTTTTTCCCGATACGCGCGGCGCCGTCTCCTCGGTGCAGGCCTTCGTGGCGATCATGATCGCCGCCGCGACGATGGGGATTGCAGTGCCGGCGCTGCACGGGTCGCTGCTGCTGCTCGCGCTCGGCTCGCTGGTCGGGGCCTTTTCGGGCTGGGGGCTCTGGCGCATGGCGTGGACAGCCCCGGCGCGGTAGATTCCGCCTCCGGGGGACCGTCCCGCAGAGGGGCAAGGCGGCATATGAACGAGGTCGAAGTCATCACTGTTGCGAGTCGCTTTCGCGGCCCGGACACGTCCGCGAACGGCGGTTACTTCGCCGGCCTCGTGTCGGCGTATTCAGCCGGTCCTGTGACCGTGCGGCTCCTCGCCCCGCCGCCGCTCGATGAATCGCTGATCGTGCAGCGCGATGGCGCGATCCTGCGCATGTCACACGAAGGCACGGTGATTGCCGAGGCGCGCGCGATGGATGGCGGCTTGCCGTCGCCGGCGCCGGCGCCGCCCTACGACGTCGCGCTCGAAGCGTCGCGGCACTTCGCGGGCTTTCATCGCCACGACTTCCCGGGTTGCTTTGTCTGCGGCACGCAGCGCGAGCGCGGCGACGGGCTGCGTATCTTCGCAGGTCCCTGGGGAGACAGCCTCGTGGCCGCACCGTGGGTGCCGGATGCGTCGCTCGCGAGTGAGGACGGCAAGGTTGCCGGTGAGTTCATGTCGGCCGCGCTCGACTGTCCCGGCTATTTTGCGGCGCGGGTCGATCGCAGGATGATGCTCGGCGAGTTCACCGTGCACGTGGATCGGCGTGTGCACATCGATGAACCCTGCGTCGTGATCGGCTGGCGATTGGGTTCCAGTGGCCGCAAGCACGTAGTCGGCACGGCGCTCTTTGACGAGGATGGCGAGTTGTGCGCCCGGGCGCTCGGCGTGTGGATCGAGACACGGGCGTAGCGCGTCGCCCCGTTCAGCGGCGCGAAAAGAAGGCGCCAACCGAGGCAGCCGCGACGAGCGCCCAGCCGGGCCAGGCGGGGTCTCGCCCGATCGCGAGCCAGACGATGCCGCCAAGGAGCACCGCGGCTGAGAGCAGCATCAAGTCGCGGCGCCGCTGCGTCTCGCGGATCGTCTGGCGCAGTGCCTCGACGCTGTCGGTCTCGACCTGCAGGCGCAATTGCCCGTCCTGCGCACGCTGTACTGCGCCCTTCAGGAGCGGCGGCAGGCCACGCAGCGCGGTCACGAGTTCGGGCAGCTGCGTGCGCAAGTCTTCGATGAAGCGACGGCCGCTCACGCGCTCGCGCATCCATTCCCGCAGGATCGGGCTCGCGGTCTGGAACACGTCGAGATCGGGGTAGAGCTCGCGCCCGAGCCCCTCAATGTTGAGCAGCGTTTTCTGCAGCAGGATCAGCTGTGGCTGGATCCGCATGTCAAAGCGCCGCGAGATCTCGAAGAGGCGCAGCAGCACGGTGCCGAAGGAAATGTCCTTGAGCGGCTTCTGGAAGATCGGTTCGCATACGGTGCGTACGGCTGATTCCATTTCGTCGATGCGTGCATGGGGCGGCACCCAGCCCGACTCGTGGTGCAGCTCGGCGACGCGGCGGTAATTGCGATCGAACACCGCGAGGAAATTCTCGGCGAGATAGTGCTGGTCGCGCGGGTCGAGGGTGCCGACGATGCCGAAGTCGATCGCTGCGTAGCGCGGCTGCGCGGGGTCGTCGACGAGCACGAAGATGTTGCCGGGGTGCATGTCGGCGTGAAAGAAATTGTGCCGGAAGACCTGCGTGAAGAAGATCTCGACGCCGTTGACCGCGAGCGCGCGGATGTCGGTGCCTTTCGCGCGCAGCTGCGCCATGTCGCTGATCTGGATGCCGTGGATGCGCTCCATCACCATCACATCGACGCGGCACAGGTCCCAGTGGACTTCCGGCACGTAGAGGAGCCGGGAACCGGCGAAATTGCGCCGCAACTGCGCGGCGTTCGCCGCTTCGCGCATGAGGTCGAGTTCATCGACGATCGTCTTCCTGTATTCCTGCACCACTTCGACGGGGCGCAGCCGCTCGCTGCCCGGCCACCAGCGTGCGGCGAGGGCGGCGAGGGCGTCGAGCACTTCGAGGTCGCGCTCGATGACCTCGCGCATGCCTGGCCGAAGCACCTTGACGACGACCTCGCGACCGTCAGGGAGGCGCGCGACGTGGACCTGCGCGATCGACGCGGCGGCGAGTGGCGTCTCGTCGAACGCGCCGAACACGGCGGAAAGCGGCTTGCCGTAGGCCCTCTCCGCCGTCGCGCGCGCGATCGCACCGGGAAACGGCGGTACGCGGTCCTGCAGCTTCGCGAGCTCGTCGGCGATGTCGAGCGGCAGGAGGTCGCGCCGCGTCGATACGGCCTGGCCGAACTTGACGAAGATCGGGCCGAGTTCCTCGAGCGCGAGCCGCAGGCGCTCGCCGCGCGAGGCGCCGTGGCGACGCTGAAACCAGGTCCAGGGCGAGGCAAACACAAGATACCGGAGCGGCCGGTAAAGATGCGTGGCGCGCACGAAATCGTCGAGTCCGTGCCGCACGAGCACGCGCTGGATCTCGATCAGCCGCGCGAGTACACGCAGCTTCAAGAGGGCCCCCCGGAGGTGATGATCGCGATGCGTGCGGCGAGCCGATCGAGGTCCTCGCGTGTGCGGTCGACGCCGGCGAAGAATGCATCGGCTTCGGCGCGGGGCACGAGATCGGCACGCTCGTGTGCGAAGTACTCTGCGACATTGCGCGTGCCGGTCGAGGCGAAACGCCGGCCAAACTCGAGGCAGGCGGATCCGAGCCTGCCGAGCCGGTGCGCAGCGGCATCGCCCAGGAGCTGTGACATTTCCTCTTCGATGTCGGGTCGCAGCAGGTACAGGAGTTCGCGAAAGCGCTGGGCGGCCTCCGCGTCGCCCGCGATGCGCACGTCGCCGCGGCGAATCACGCCCTCGGCGTCGGGCCCCGCAAGTGCGAGCAGATTGAGCGGTGTGCCGTGGAACTCCGCATCGGCGGGCGTGGGGTCAGGCGACGGCGCCACCTCGCGCCCGAGCGACAGCCGATTCCCATCGCTGCCGAGAACGAATCGCAGCGCAAAGCCATCGATCGAAAGCGCGACACACTGTCCGGCAAGCTCCGCGCACAGTGTACGGGCGCGTGGCGAACGAGGCAGGTTGCGGTTGAGCAGGCGCTCGGCGGCTTCGGTGAACATCGGCAGCGTCAGTACCGGTAACCGCGATGCACCGCGACGATGCCGCCAGTGAGGTTGTGATAGCGGCAATCCTCGAGTCCCGCCTCGCGCATCATCGCGGCGAGGGCTTCCTGGTCGGGGTGCATGCGGATCGACTCGGCGAGATAGCGATAGCTGGCCTCGTCCTTTGCGACGAGCCTGCCGAGGAGTGGCAACAGGCGAAACGAGTATGCGTCGTAGATCGGCCGCAGCGCGTCGGCCGGCTTCGAGAACTCGAGCACGAGCAGCTGGCCGCCGGGTTTCAGCACGCGACGCATCGAGGCGAGCGCCTGCTGCTTGTCGGTGACATTGCGCAGGCCGAAGGCGATCGTGACGCAATGAAAACTGCCGTCGGCGAATGGCAGTTGTTCGGCGTTCGCCTGCACGCATTCGACGCCGCGGACATGGCCGGCGTCGATCAGGCGGTCGCGACCGTGAGCGAGCATCGCGGCATTGATATCCGTCAAGACGACGAGGCCTTGCGTGCCGACCTGCCTTGCGAGCCCGAGCGCGATATCGCCCGTGCCGCCCGCGACGTCGAGCGCGACCTGGCCGGGGCGCAGGCCGGTGATCGACAGGGTGAAACGCTTCCAGAGCCGATGCGCGCCGCCCGACATCAGGTCGTTCATCAGATCGTAGTTGTCGGCGACCGAATCGAATACGCCGCGAACGCGCCGCGCCTTGTCTTCGCGGCGAACGCGCTCATAGCCGAAGTCGGTGGTCGTGTGTGAAGAGGGCTGGCTCAAGGAAACCTCGTGTGAACAGGCATTCTAGCGCGGTGGTACGTACCGCAAAACGGATGTCTGCCGTGGCGGCCGTCGCGCGTCTTTACAAGGCTGCGAAATATCGCTGACAATCCGCGCCACGTTCGAGCCCGAGAGGGCTGTTGAAACGGGGGTCTGAAGGCCGGGCGTCGCAAGGTGCCCGGCCTTTTTCTATTTCTCTCCTCCGGCGCTGTCGCGCTGGCGGCCGAGTTCGTGGAGATATTTCCAGGTGTAGAGCCCCGAGTCGTGGCCGTCATCGAACACGAGGCGCACGGCGTATTGGCCGACAGGCTCGACGGCCGTTATCACCACGTTTTCCTTGCCCGTGACCGTGACGCGCTGGCCCCGGCCGTGCCCCTGAACCTCCGCGGACGGAGAATTCACGCGCAGGTACTCGAACGGCAGATCGAAGCTGCGCCCGTCATCGAAATTGACCGTCAGGAGGCGGGACCTGGTGCGCAGGCGGATGAGTGTGCAGGCGAGCGTAGACATGGTGTCGACAGTATCGCGCAGTGGGGCGCCAAGAGCGAAGGGTGCAGGGCCACGGCCCCGCAGCCTGCCCGCTCGCGTCCGCGCCCGGTTGCCGTATACTCCAGAAACGGCCCGCCGATCCTGGCGTCGTTGTCCCCGTCCGTCGAAATGCCTCCCACAGACACGTCCCACCCCGATTACTACCATCGTGTTGTCGACTGCCAGTGGGCCTGCCCGGCCCATACGGATGTGCCCGAGTACATCCGGCTGATCGCGCAAGGTCGCTTTACCGATGCCTACATGGTCAATCGGGAAGCCAATGTATTCCCCGGCATCCTCGGGCGCGTGTGCGATCGCCCGTGCGAACCTGCCTGCCGCCGCTCGCGGGTCGAAGACAAGCCGGTCGCGATCTGCCGCCTCAAGCGCGTCGCAGCGGATCACAAGGACGAGTACGCCGACCGGCTGCCGCAGATACCGTCCGTGAAGAACGGCAAGCATGTCGCCTGCATCGGCGCCGGCCCCGTGAGCCTCACGGTGGCGAACGATCTGCTGCCGCTGGGTTATCGCGTCACGATTTTCGAGCAGCTCGGTGAGCCGGGCGGGTTGATGCGTTCGAACATTCCCTCATTCCGCCTGCCGCAGTCGATCCTCGACGAGGAGATCGGCGTGATCGTTGGCATGGGCGCCGATCTCAAGCTCGGACATCCCGTGAAGAGCATGCAGGAGCTGCTCGAGCGCGGCGGCTTTGACGCCGTGTTCGTCGGGTCGGGCGCGCCGAAGGGCAAGGAGCTGAAGCTTCCGGGCCGGCAGGAGGGCGCGGCGAACATCCACATCGGCATCGACTGGCTCGAATCGGTCGCGTTCGGGCACGTGAAGGAGATCGGCCGCGAGGTGCTGATCATCGGTGTCGGCAACACCGCGATGGATTGCTGCCGCACTTCGCTGCGCATCGGCGCGAAACACGTGAAGGTGATGGCGCGCAAGCCGCGGCAGTTCTTCAAGGCCTCGGACTGGGAGCTGGAAGACGCGGAAGAAGAGCAAGTCGGGATCATCGTGAACCGCTCGCCGAAGCAGTTCGTCGTCGAGGGCGGCAAGCTGAAGGGCATGCTGTTCGACGTGATGGAGTACGACCTCGACGCGCACGGGCGCATTACCGCCGAACGTATCGCCGGCGAGGAGTTCTTCGCAGCAGACGACGTGATCCTGGCGATCGGACAGGAGAATGCGTTCCCGTGGATCGAGCGCGACCTTGGCATCGAGTTCGACAAGTGGAGCGTGCCGAAGGTCGACGCCAAAACCTTCCAGTCGACGAGGCCGGGCGTCTTCCTCGGCGGTGATGCCGCCTTCGGCCCGAAGAACATCATCTGGGCCGTCGAGCACGGTCACCAGGCCGCGATCTCGATTCACCGCCATTGCCACGGCGAGCCGGTGACCGGGCGCCTCGCACCGGGCA
>Ga0209170_1000480_pt1 | contig 17784 bp, 19 predicted proteins | sample KloWWTKNB14_bulk_FD_187178 | JGI IMG/M metagenome (GOLD analysis project Ga0209170, IMG submission 187178) | Active sludge microbial communities from Klosterneuburg, Austria, studying microevolution and ecology of nitrifiers - Klosterneuburg... | ecosystem: Engineered > WWTP > Aerobic digester >...
TGGATGGCTTCTTGCTCGAACTTGGCGTAGTCGAACGCCTTCTCTTTTTCAACTTTTCTCTTTTTCATGGGGCAAGTTTCTGAATGGTTTGTCAAACTATCCTTGACACACTTTTCAGAATACTCTCGAGCACCGAGGCCTCAAAGCTTAACTGGCTTTGCCGATACCGTCCGGTCACCGATCACTTTCCTCCGCTTCAACAGCGCCTCATACACCGTCACCGTCATCAGGAACATGAACAGGCCGTAGAAGATATCCTCCACGGGAATGGTACCGATCCGGACAGCGAGGTTCTGCCCGTCGTTGTACCATACCACGGCCTCTTCCAGAAAACTGCCCGTGAGGATCCCATTGACGACCAGGAAAGGCAGCAACAGGATGAGATAGGCGAAATAGGCGCGGCCGAGCCATTGGGGCTTCATCCAAAGCTGCAACAGGAGCAGCCAGAGCGCCAAGCCACCGAAGGCGCTACTGGTATAGGCTTTCCCAGGGAAGAAGATGTTCACGAGCAACAGCCCGGCGATCAGTGCCCAAGTGAAGATCGCGGTGTTCTTCCCCAAGTAGTCCTTCACCCCCAAAACGCGGAAGCAATAGTAGGTGAACAAGCAGGCATAGGGTATGCAGATGAAGAACAGCCACTCTTCCAGCGGTAGCCCGAACAGCTCCAAACCGGCTAAGTGATCGGTGTTGAAGTCCCAGATGCCGAGGTGCGTGAACCATGCGTCCCAGGGGATGAAGAGCAGCATCATGCATCCGATCGCGGGCCACAGCGCATGCCACGTCCGATCGAACCGCAGACGCGGATGAAAGCTGAAGAGAAAGGGGATGAGGAACGCGCCGAGGTCGATCCAGAGGTAAGTGGACATTTTTATACCGCTAAGAACGCGAAGGACGCAAAGATGGATGTCAACTGCCGACTGCTACTTCCGACTGCTCCTGCTTACTGCACCCGCTGAGTCTCTCCGTGGTTGCGTGCGTTGTGGTCGTCCCCTTTACCGAAATTCAATGCGTCACGGTAGTACTTGAAGGGCACGACAAGCATGCCGAAGCATTCGCCCTCCTCCCTGCCGAGGTGCTTGTGGTGCATCTTGTGGGCACGGCGCAAGGCGATGAAATAGGCGTTGTTGGATGTGCGCAACCGTTTGATGCGCTGGTGGATGAACACCTCATGCACCAAGAAGTATGCGATGCCGTAGAGGAGGATCCCCAGCCCGATCCAAAGCCAAGGGGTGCCCAAACCTCGGATGGTGCCGATGAGAAAAAGGAAGATCGAAGGCAAAGCGAAGATCAGAAAGAACGAATCGTTGCGCTCCAGCACATGGTCATGGTCGCGCTGGTGATGGTCCCTGTGAAGCTGCCAGAGAAATCCGTGCATGACGAACTTGTGCGTGGCCCAGGCAACGAATTCCATCGCCACGAAGCTGATGGTGATAATGCCGGTGACCTGCCAAATACCCATGTTCACGGACCGCAAAGTCCTTATGCAAACCTACGATGTGCGTGGCCTGTTGCATGTCCCGGACCAGGCGCGGGAAGCCTGTAAAGCGAAGCGCGGACCCATGCCCGGTATCGGGGCAGGTCCGCGCTTTTGAACTGATGGCGTGGCCTTAGTTGATGATCACGGCTTTGGGATAGCGCTCCTTCCACATCTCCAAGGCCTTCTTACTGGCAACAGTGATGATGGTGCGCGCATCCAAGCGCACTTTGATCGCTTTGACCCCGGGGCGTTCCGGTTGTGTAAGGATGAGCTGACGTTTCTTGCGTGGCATGTGTGCTTTCGTTTTTCGTATTAGGAGTGGTAGGGTTGTCGCTTCCGGCCATGAATCCTGACAAGCCGACGCTGTTTTCAGTATGAACGATGTTCAGGGCTGCATAGTTTGGCATTTCATCGCCGGGAACCCCGCGCTTAACATACCTTAACCGGGAAGAGACCCCGCTTTCCGGGCTTGAACGGGCCTTCCGAAGGTCTTCAGTTCACGGCGAACGCGCTCCCAGCAGATGAGCAGCCACGGTGTGAAGGTCTCGGGCGTTGCCGATACCTCCGCGCTCAGCTCCTCCGGCGAAAGCCAGCGCACGGCCTTTACTTCCGCGGGGTCCGGGTGAAGCTCGCCGTCGAATGCACCGAACAGTACATGGTCGAATTCGTGCTCCTGCAGGTCGTTCGCAAAACGTGCGTGGTAGGTGAACGCGAACCGTTCTTCCAGCTTGGAGGTGGTTCCCAGCTCTTCCTTCAAGCGGCGTTCCGCGGCTGGGAGCAGGCCCTCTCCTGGGCGCGGATGGCTGCAGCAGGCGTTGCTCCATAGCCCGGGACCGTGGTATTTGCCGTCGGCGCGTTGCTGAAGGAGCAACCGCCCCGTGTGGTCGACAAGGAAGATGCTGAAAGCCCGGTGCAACCTGCCCGTGCGGTGCGCCTCCATCTTCTCCATGGTGCCGATGGCCTCGTCGTGCTCGTTCACCAGCACCACCAGTTCAGTTCCACTGTGTGTGCCCATCAGAGAAGGCCGAAGCTGTTTTTTAGATAGCTGGCGGTGAGCAGGCGCACCTTCGTGCCCTTGCCGATGCGAATGCGCCCTTCCATGAACCGGCCCGTGGAAAGCCCTTGGATCTTGCGGAAGAGGGCGAGGTAATAGACGTAGGCCGTGTATACTCCGAGCCGTGAACCGGCAGGCAGTTCACGGATGCCTTCCAAGGCGGCCTCGAGATCGGCAGCCACGTCGGCCTCGGCCCGCTTCTTCATGGCGTCGTCCATGCAGGCCACGTCGATGCCCGGGAAATACGTCCGGCCCAAAGCGGCATGATCATCCTGAAGGTCCCGCAGGAAGTTCACTTTCTGGAAAGCCGACCCTAACCGCATCGCGGCGGGTTTGAGCCGTTCATACCTCGCTTCGTCCCCTTCGCAGAACACAAGCAGGCACATCAGACCTACCACTTCCGCGGATCCCCGTACGTAGGTGGCGAAGGTCCGGGCGTCATGCACCTTGCGGTCCAGATCCATTTCCATGCTGGCCAAGAACGGGTCGATCAGGGATGCATCGATCCCGTATGTGTTCGCCGTACGCTGGAAGCTGTGCAGCACCGGGTTCAGACTGATCCCGTCCCCGAGGGCCTGATGGGTGTCCTCCCTGAACCTGGTGAGCAGCCTGCGTTTATTGTGGTCGTGAAAGGTGTCCACGATCTCATCAGCGAAACGGACGAAGCCGTAGATGGCCTTGATAGGGTCGCGGAAACGGCGGTGCAGGAGGTGGATGCCGATGGAGAACGAGGTACTGTAGCGGCGGACGATCCTGCCGCTTGCTTCCGCGCAGACCGCGTCGTAGAGCTTGACGGTGTTCATTTCGGCTGGTGCTCCTTCAGAATGAGGTCGGCCGCCACCTGTCCGCTGATCAATGCGGAGGGCAAGCCGGGGCCCGGTACGCTCAATTGCCCCGCAAAGTACAGCCCCGCCACCTTGGCGCTTTTCATCTTGGGCCGCTGCGGCCCGGTCTGGCGCAGTGTGCTCGCAAGTCCATAGGCGTTGCCGCGATAGGCGTTGTGGTCCGCTTCCAGGTCCTTCAGGCAATAGCAGCGCTTCACCTTGATGTGTTGGCGGATGTTCGTCCCGAAGTGGCGTTGTATGCGTTCTGCAACGATCTCAAAGTAGTGTTTCCGCATGGCTTCATCATCCGCGGAACCGCTCGCGATCGGGATCAGTATGACCACATTTTCGCAACCGGCCGGTGCCACGCTGGGGTCGGTCTTGGAGGTGCAGCTCACATAGAACAGGGGTTTTTCAGGCCAGCGCCGGTGCTGGTAGATGTCCATGCCGTGGCGGTCCAGGTCCTCATCGAAGAACAGCGTGTGGTGCTTCATGTCCGGGATCTTTGTGTCCAGGCCGATGTAGAAGAGGAGCGTGCTGGGCGCCATGGTCGTTTTCTTCCAGAAGGCCCCGGAATAGGAGCGGTGTTCCGGTGGAAGCAGGTCCGTTTCAACGTGGTGGTAATCCGCCGTGGCCAGCACCGTGCTTGCCTCGTACGTCCCGCTTTCCGCTTCCGCGCCCACGGCCTTTCCATCTTCCACGATGACCCGCTTCACCGCGTCCGATGTGCGGATGACGGCTCCCTGCTCCTCCGCTACACGCCTCATCGCGTCCATCACCTTGCTCATGCCTCCCATCGGGTACCATGTACCCAGGTCGATGTCGGCATGGTTCATCAGGCTGTACAGGGCCGGTGTATTCTGCGGCGTCGCACCGAGGAAGAGCGCCGGGAATTCCAATACCTGGCGGATGCGGCCGCTCGTGAACTTCTTGCGCACGTGCGAACGCAGCGAGGAGAGGACCGAGGTGCGGAGCAGACCGGTCATTATCCGCAGATCCACGTATTCGCTCCAGCTCAAAGAGGGTTTGTACACGATATCCTGCATGCCCAGGCGGTACTTCACCTCGGCCTCGTCCAGAAACGCTGTGAGCTTTTTCCCGGCGCCCGGCTCCTCCTGTTCGAAAAGTGCGGCTACCGCCTCCCGGCCAGTGGGCATGTCCCATCGGTCATTGGGGCCGAAGATCACTGAGTAGGAAGGGGACAAGCGCTTCAGCTCGTAGTGATCGGACGCCGAACTGCCGAAGCGGGCGAAGAAGCGCTCGAACACATCGGGCATCCAATAGAAGCTGGGTCCCATGTCAAAGGTGAAGCCGTCCTGCTCCCAAGTCCGTGCGCGGCCTCCCACGGTGGCATTGCGTTCCAGCACCGTGACCTTCACGCCGCGTTGTGCCAGAACAGCTGCTGCGGCAAGACCGGAGATGCCCGATCCGATGATGATACAGGACCGGGCCATCAAAGCTGCTGGGTGCTCATTCGTCCGGTAAAGGAAGAGGAAAGATGGGCTAAGGACCGATAACCCTCCCATCGCGAAGAGCACCATGTACGCAACTTGCCAAGAACTCCTGCCAGACCTTGGGTCCGTGCGTCGCACCAATGTTCAATTCCTACCAACGGGCTGCTCGCTCAGCATGCCCATCAGCCTGTGCCGGGCTTGGTGGATCCTGCTTTTCACGGTGCCCACGGGGATGGCCAACCGGTCGGCTATCTCGTGGTATTTATAACCGTCGTGGTGCAATTGGAACGGTGTGCGGAAGATGGTGTCCAACTTTCCCAATGCCCCTTGGATCTCGCTCATGCGCACCGTGGCCTCCGCCGTGGCCGGGGTCTCCACCAAGCTGCTGCGTTCCCTTACACGCTCCACATGGTCCATCACGCGATCCGTTCGCTTATTGCGGCGGTGCGCATTGATGAACGTGTTCTTCATGATGGTGTACACCCACGCCTTGAAGTTGGTGTTGTCCCTGTATTTGTCACTATAGGTCAAAGCGCGGAGCATACTTTCTTGGAGCAGGTCGTCGGCGGTCTCCCGGTCGTGGGTCAGGCTTAGGGCGAAATAGTAGAGTTGGTGGCGCAGACCGACCAATTGTTGTTGAAAGTCATACGTGGACATGCTCAGCGGTTTTGATACACCACCTGCAAACCGCGGTCCCCGGCCCAAGGCAAGGCGTGACGGCGGAAGGACTACCATGGTAAATGCCGCGCTACGAGGCCAATGTAGCGGCCATGCCCGTTCCGGTCCGTCGGTGCGCAAGCACCGGCCGCGCCACCGTGACAAGGAATAATTTCCCCATTCCGTGAACACCGTGCCCCGCCAAAATGTTCTCCATGACGGTGCTCTGTAGATCGCTGCTGTCCGTGACGTAAGCCCTAAGGCAAAAAAAAGCCCCTTGACGGGGCTTTGGGTGGGAGCAGCCGGATTCGAACCAGCGACCCTCTGCTTGTAAGGCAGATGCTCTAAACCAGCTGAGCTATGCTCCCATTATTTCAACACTCAGACCAGCGATCCTCCCGCCCGAAGGCGGGATGCTCTAAACCAGCTGAGCTATGCTCCCGTGGTGGGACGTACTGGATTCGAACCAGTGACCTCATGCGTGTGAAGCATGCGCTCTAAACCAGCTGAGCTAACATCCCGATATTTCAACTTGCGAAACACATCACCCCTCGCAAACGGGCTGCGAATATAAAACTTCGCACCACACCGGGATATCCCGAACGGCATTTTACACAGGGATGGAAGTTCCCCCAGGCATCGGTGACCAAGCCCGATCGATCTTCAAAACACCTCGGCCACCACAAAGGCGCTCCCGGTCACCAACACCAAGTCTCTTTCCCGTGCCGATCGCCTTGCAGCGGCCAAAGCCTCTTTCACCGAAGGATAGGTCCTTCCGCGCAAGCCGTGCCCTGCCGCCAGTTCCATCAGCTTCCAGGTTTCCAGCCCACGTGGGATGTCCGCTTTGCAGAAGAAATAGGTCGCCCATTTCGGGAGAAGCGCCAGCATACGCTCGATGTCCTTGTCATTCACCGTGCCCAGGACAATGAGAAGCTGTTCGTGCGGTGTGCGGCCGAGCATGTCCGCCACGACCTTCAGCCCGTCCGCGTTATGCCCGATGTCCACGATGGTGAGCGGATGCTCCGCGATCGTTTGCCAGCGGCCGGCGAACCCGGTGTTGGCCTGCACGTTGGCCAAGCCTGCCACGATATGCTCTTCGCTGATGGCCCAGCCCTGCTGTTGGAGTTCGCGCAGTGCGGCCAGCGCAGTGCGTGCATTGCGCTGCTGGTGCGGGCCGTGCAGGTCCAATGCGTACGGCAGGGCGGGCTGCTGGTCTGTGAAATGGATCGGTGCACCGACCTCTTCGGCACGCTTCCGGAAAACCTCGGCAACGGCCCCTTCGGCCTCTCCGATCACTACGGGGATACCCAGCTTGATGATGCCTGCTTTCTCCGCTGCGATCTTCTCGAAACTGTCCCCGAGCAGGTCCACATGGTCCCAGCCGATGTTGGTGATGATGCTCACTTCCGGCGTCACCACGTTGGTGCTGTCCAGCCTTCCGCCAAGCCCGCACTCGATCACGGCGATGTCCGTGCGCTCCTCGCGGAACCAGTGTAAAGCCAAGGCCACTCCCCACTCGAAGAATGACGCTTCCACGGGCTCAAAGGCCGTGTGATAGCGCTCTACGAACGCGGTCACGATTTCCTGTGGGATCATCGCCCCGTTGATCCGGAACCGTTCGCGGAAGTCCTTCAGGTGCGGCGAGGTGTGCAGGCCGGTGCGGTAGCCGGCCTCTTGCAGCACGCTGGCGATCATGTTGGCGGTACTGCCTTTTCCGTTGGTGCCGGCCAGATGCACGCATTTCAGGCCCCGCTCCGGATGGGCGGTCAGCTTCATCAATACATGGGTGTTGCTGAGGTCCGCCTTGTAGGCGGCCTTCCCGACCCGTGTGAACATGGGCAGCCGGGCGTGCAGGTACGCCAGCGTCTCCGAGTAGTCCAACTTATTCCAGGATGAAGATGAAGGTCATGTCGCCTTTCTGCTCCGCCGGGCCGTCCGGTTTAGGGCTGAAGGTGCATTGCAGCGCCGCCTTCTTCGCGAGGTTGATGAGCGTCTGGCTGGTGGTGGTGCTGCCGTCAATGTTGAAGGCGGCGTGCGTCACGTGCCCGGTACGGTCCACGAAAATGTCCAAGGCCACTTTGCCGGCCTCCGTGGGCTTCTCGCTGAGGTTGGGGCCGCGCATCAAGCCCCGGCCCGCGAGGCGACCTTCGAAGGCCTTCCCTTTGAAGTTGCCGGAACCGCCATCGCCGGGCGTGGTGCTGGGCGGGCCGCCTCCGTTCTGGGCACTGGAGGAGGAGCTGTTCGGTGTGGAGGAAGGGGAGAAGAGGGAGTTCGGGTCCGGCTTGCGGGGCTGTGGTTTGGCCGGTTCGGGCTTCGGTTTCGGCTTCACCGGCTTGGGCACGGCCACTTCACTCGCTTCATCGGTGGCCACTTCCTCGCTTGTTGTCGGTGTGGGCTCTGCCGGTGTGGGTGGCGGTTGTGAGGTGGCGGGCTGGGCCACGGTGGCACCGCCGGTAAGCCCACCGGCATCCTCGAAAGCCAATTCGATCCCCTCCTCCTGCGGCAAAGGGTCCGGCTGCTGCAGGCCGATGTACAGGAACAGCACCAGCAAAAGGATGTGGAACACGACCGTGAAGATCACGCCCACCCGCTTGTCGTTGGCTTCTTGTTGTATCGTGAGGCTGCTCATTTCTTATCGCCCTTCACCTGTATCGGTCGACCCGGTGGGTCGACGTTACAGGTGCATTCCATTTCCGGCTTGTGCCGCGTTCAGATCTGCGATCATCTGCTCTTTTAGCGTCATCTGCGTTCCATCCTGCTCAACTTGGCTTAGTCGCCAAAATGATCTTCCACTTGTTCCGCTTGCAGATGTCCAGCACGCTCACCGTGATCCCTGTCGGAACGCTTTGGTCCACGTGCAGGATGATCGCCTGGTCACCGGTGGTCTTCGACATCTCGGAGGTCAGTACACTTTCCAGCTGGCTTGGATCGATCAGTTGGTTGTTCACGCTGTAATGCTCTTCCGCATCGATCCGCACCGCCACCTTCGCCTTTTCCTTGGTCTTGTTCGCACTGGTCGGCAGGTCAACCGGCAGCGCGTAAGGGCTTACCATGGTGCTGAGGATCACAAAGAAGATCAGCAACAGGAAGACCAGGTCCGTCATCGAGCTCATGTTGAACCCGGCGTCGATCTTATGTGAGCTGCGTAATCCCATGCGCTATTTGGCGGGTGATTCCAGTACTTCCATGAAGGTGACGGTGGTGGCCTCCATGTTCTGCACCACCTTGTTCACCCGGGCTACGAGGGTGTTGTACGCCACGTAGCCGATGATGCCGATGATGAGACCGGCCACGGTGGTGACCATGGCCTGCATGATGCCGCCGGAAAGCTGCCCGATCTCCACGCCCGCACCACTGATCTTCATGGTGTGGAAGGTGACGATCATACCGATCACCGTGCCGAGGAATCCGATCATCGGCGCCGCCCCGGCGATGGTGGCCAGAATGCTCAAGCCCTTCTCCAACTTGTAAACCTCCAGCTTACCGGCGTTCTCGATGCTCACCTCGATGTCCTTCAGGGGCCGGCCGATGCGGCTGATGCCCTTGTCCAGCATGCGGGCCACCGGGGCGGGATTCTGGGCGCAGAGGTTCTTGGCGGAATCGATCTTGCCATCATGGATGTAGTCCTTGATCTTCTCCATGAAGTCCTTTTCCTCGCGTAGCGCACGCTTGATGGCCAAGCTGCGCTCGATGATGATGTACACGGCGATCAGTGACATCAACGCCAATGGCCCCATGATGTACCAGCCCCCGTTCTGGATCAATTCCCAGACGGAGATGGTCTCCATGACCGGCGCGACCTCCGGTGTCGTCGCGGCCTGTTCCAGCATTTGCCGGGCGGCGTCGGCGTTGTCCTGTACCTGTGCGAGAAGCTCGAAGGGCATGTGTTGTGCTTGGGTTGGTAGATGAACGCGGTAGTGCGTCGGAAATTTTCTCAGGTAAGCTGGGCCAGTGCGATCTCGAAGGCGGTGCTGGTGACAAGGTTCTTGCCACTGTGCTTGGCATGGACTTTCTCCAACGCCTTTCCGATCACTTGGCTCACATCCTCGAAGATGGCTTTGTCGGTGAGTTCCGCACCGTCCTGCATGCAATAGGCGAAGACGCGCGCCATGCCGCAGTTGGCGATGAAGTCCGGGATCACACTGACCTTCTGATCGGCATGTTCGGCGATGGGGCCGTAAAAGATCTCCAGGTCGGCGAAGGGCACGTTGGCGCCGCTGGCGATCACCTCCAGCCCGGCGGCGCACAGGCAGTCCACCTGCACGCGGGTCACCAAGCGCGAGGCGGCGCAAGGGAGGAAAACTTCCGCACCGCAATCCCAGATCTTCTCGTTCACGGTGTCGAACGGCAGGATGTCCTGCATACGCAATGCGTTGCCGTCCTTTTCCAAAAAGAGTGTTTCCACCGTCTGAGTGCTTAGGCCTTCGGGGGCCACGGTACCGCCGTGCCGGTCTATGATACCGACGATGAGCGCGCCTTCACGGCTCAGGTAGTAGCCCGCTGCGGCCGCCACGTTCCCCCAGCCCTGCACGGCTACGCGTTTGCCTTTCACTCCGCCCCCGTGGATGCGGTAGTGGTGGATCACGCTTTGGGCCACGCCCCAGCCTGTGATCAGGTCCGCCACGGCGAATTTCCCCGGAACGGGGGTGAATTCGGGGTTTTCCACCCGTTTGCTCACACCCGTGCGCAGCTGCCCGAGGATGCGCACTTTGGCGCCTTGGTCCGTTGTGGCATGTCCATTGACCACGCCCTCCTGTGGGTGCCACAGACCGTGGCGCTCGGTGATCGGGATCACTTCGTGAAGCTCGTCCACGTTCATGTCGCCGCCGGTGCCGTAGTAGGCTTTCAGCAGGGGGATCACGGCCTTGAACCAGCGGTCCAACACCTCGCCCTTGCGCGGGTCCATCGGGTCGAAGTTGATACCGCTCTTGGCCCCGCCGATCGCCGGTCCGCTCACGGTGAACTTCACCTCCATGGTCTTCGCGAGGCTCATCACCTCGCGCTTGTCCAAGCCCTTGCGCATGCGCGTGCCACCACCGGCGGCCCCGCCGCGCAGGCTGTTGATCACCACCCAGCCCTTCGCATCGGTGGGACCATCATGCCATTCGAACACTACTTCGGGCTCATGCTCCTCGAACTTCTTCAATGCTTCCCTCATGTGCTCTTCTCAGCTTCCGAAGCCCAAAATTAGCCGGGGCGGACGGGGCGATCGGACCTGTTGGACGGGGTTATCCCTTACCCGGTGTTAATTGGGAAGGTGGACCGCTCCCCCGATGTTGTCCCGGGAAGCGCCGGTAACGCTCGCCAGGGTGTTCACCTCACCCCGGATGCGCATCAGGCCGAGAAAGGCGAAGATCACCGCTTCCTTGTAGTCGATCAGCTCAGCGGAAGGCAGCTCCGGCCTGGCCTTGCCCAGTGCGGCGATCCGCTCGATCAGAAACCTGTTGTGTGCCCCGCCGCCGGTGAAAAGTGCGCTTTCCACCTTGGCCTTGTCCAGTTCCTGGGCGATCAGCAGGGCGATGTGCTCGATCACCGTGCGCAGCCGGTTCTTCAGCGGAAGGTCCGAGACGATCAATGGCTTCAGTTGTTCATCGAACCACTCCCGGCCCAAGGAACGCGGCGGTTCCTGCTTGTAGAAATCCAAGGCGTTCAGCTTTCCGAGCAGCTCCATGTTCACCTCTCCCGTGCGGGCCAAGGCACCATTCGCGTCATAAGCCATGCCGGCCTCGCCCGCCAGCAGGTCCAAGGCTTGGTTGCAGGGGCAGACGTCATAGCCAGTGGTCTGCTTTCCGTGGTGAATGGCGATGTTTGCGATACCGCCCAAATTCACAAAAGCCTTGTGGTCCGGGAAGAGCATGCGCTCACCGAAGGGCACCAGCGGAGCACCTTGCCCGCCCAAGGCCACGTCCATGCTGCGGAAGTCGCAGACGGTGGGAAGACCGGCAAGCGCCGCAATGCGCGCGCCGTCTCCCACCTGTACCGTGAGGCCTTCGCCCGGCTGGTGAAAGATCGTGTGGCCGTGCGATGCGATGAGGTCGGCGGTGGTGCCCGGCAGCAGATCGTGACAAGCATTCCCGATAGCAATGCCGATGTCCCGGTGCAAACGGGCCAATTCCAAACCGCTCGTCCCCGTGGCGTGCAGAAGCCGTTCGTGCATGGCCCCATCGTAAGGAACGGTCACGGCCTTTTCAATGGTGAATGACCACTGCTTTCCATCCTTGGCAAAATGGCACAACGCCAGATCGATCCCGTCCAACGAGCTGCCGCTCATCACGCCGATCACGCGTGCGCTGTTCACGTCTTCCTTCATTCGTGCCTGCCAATGGGGCTGCCGGGGCGAAGGTATCCGCTACATTTGCGGCCATCACATCAATTGTCCGCATTCATGCAAACCACGACCACTTCCGGCTTCGATTTCGAACTCAACGAGGAACAGAAAGCCGTGCGCGATGCCGCCCGTGACTTCGCCCAGAACGTCCTGAAGCCCGGCGTGATCGACCGCGACCGTGAGCAACGCTTCCCCAAGGAAGAGATCAAGCAGCTCGGCGAGCTCGGCTTCTTAGGCATGATGGTGGACCCCAAGTACGGCGGCGGCGGCATGGACGCCATCAGCTACGTGCTGGCTATGGAGGAGATCAGCAAGGTGGACGCCAGCTGTTCCGTGGTGATGAGCGTGAACAACAGCCTCGTATGCTGGGGCCTGGAGGAATTCGCCAATGAGGAGCAAAAGCAGAAGTACCTCGTGCCCTTGGCGAAAGGAGAGGTGATCGGTGCGTTCTGCCTCAGCGAGCCCGAGGCCGGCAGCGATGCCACCAGCCAGCGCACCACCGCCATCGACAAAGGCGACCACTACCTGCTGAACGGCACCAAGAATTGGATCACCAACGGCGGCACCGCCAGCACTTACTTGGTGATGGCACAGACCGATGTCGCCAAAGGCCACAAAGGGATCAACTGCCTCATCGTGGAGAAGGGCATGCCCGGCTTCGTCGTCGGCGCGAAGGAGGACAAGCTCGGCATCCGCGGCAGCGACACCCACACCTTGATGTTCCAGGACGTGAAGGTGCCCAAGGCCAACCGCATCGGTGAGGACGGCTTCGGCTTCAAGTTCGCCATGCGGACCTTGGCCGGTGGCCGCATCGGTATCGCCTCACAGGCCCTTGGCATCGCCAGCGGCGCCTACGAACTGGCCTTGGCCTACAGCAAGGAGCGCAAGGCATTCGGAAAGCCCATCAGCGAGCATCAGGCCATCGCCTTCAAACTGGCCGACATGGCCACGGAGATCGAGGCCGCCCGCCTGCTCTGCCTGAAAGCCGCTTGGCTAAAGGACCAGCACCTGGACTATGACCGCGCCAGCAGCATGGCCAAGCTCTTCGCCAGCGAAGTGGCCATGAAGACCACCGTGGAAGCCGTGCAGGTGCATGGCGGCTATGGCTACGTGAAGGAATACCACGTGGAACGCCTGATGCGCGACGCCAAGATCACCCAGATCTACGAGGGCACCAGCGAGGTGCAGCGGATCGTGATCGGAAGGAGCGTGCTGAAGGAAGGGTAGGTGCCGGAAGTGCGTCTCTTGTCTTATGTTGGTTGTCTTATGTCCTATGCTTGCATCGGGTCAGCGCATGGAACATAAGACATAGGACAGGATTGGGGTTATCTACTCCGCTCGCTCCCGCAAGTCTTCCCGGCCAATCAGACTTTGCGTTCCAGCATGTTCAGCCGGGGCGACTTGTGGGTGAGGTAGATGCTTTCATCGATTCTTATCCGTGAAGTCTTCGGACTTCACACAGAGGAGGGCTGAACACCTCGAAAGGACTCAACAAATGGTCTTCGTTCCAATGTCTACTTCTCTGTAGGTAGTTCTGTGCAGCAGTCTGAAGACTGCCGAATGCTCCTGCGCCTTGGTCGACTACTGAGAACATCCCCACAAGTCGCCCCGACCATTTGAGTCAGGAGCTCACTTTGTCGTTAGGTCGGGAAGACTTGCGGGAGCGAGGGGCACACAGCCGAAGTTTCAACGTCCAGCCACACTTGCAGCAATACCAATGTTGTATGCCGTTACTTGTTAAACGAATAGCTGTATTGAAAGAATAAACAGAACTGTTACAATTGTCGTTATGATTGCTGTCTTCTTTTTAATTTCCATTGAAACATTGAAGAAGTCAGAAATATAGTTTCTCCATAAGAAGAAGACGAAGAGTCCTTTTATAATAATCTGTGTAAAAAACGAAACTGTGTCACCTTGATGATACTGTTGATATTTGAAAAATATATACGACTGGCTAATAAGTGAAATAAGTCCGAACAAAGTGTCTGCAAATAACAATATCCAACCCCAAAGTTTTCTTTTGAACAAGAGATAGAAAATGATTGGCACATAAATAAGCGTCACTATTTGAAAAAATACAAGTGGGTCAAACCGACTTGAAAAGCATGTCCAATAACTTACTGTTTCATTAGAACTGTCAAAGCCATACAATTTGCAATCAATTACGAACTTTACAAATCTTACTAAGTCGCTAATGTTGATGTAAAGTGTCCATAGGTATTGTAAGCCAATTACAAGAAGCAAAATATTTAGCCACTTTTCAGGTTTTACTTCGCTTGTCGGGTTAAGTACAGGTTCAAAAAAATCAGCAGTCTTTTCTTTGTATGAATTGATTTTGTCTGTCTTGCGTTTTGTTTCGGTATCTATTTCATCAAAATAGTTGTCCACTTGCTCTAACTCAGAATGTGTGACTTCTCTTGCACTCAGAATTTGTGTCGCTGCGTCAACCGCTGCAACTTGATATTCAGTTGGTCGCCTAACAATTTTTAGCAAGTCAATGTTAGAGTAATCTTTGTATTTGTCGTGAAAGTCAAAATTCATGAGCTGTCAAATGTAATGGCATACAACGGTTTCGGGCTTTGCGTTGGTGGGCTTTTGAAACCGAAAACTGTCTGCCAGCACCAACGTTTATTAATTGCTCAAATGTTTCTATTCGCACTGTCTGCCCACTAACGCAAAACCCGTGTTATGCGGTCGTTTTTCTTTTGTCGTCAAGGTTTGTAATATTTTACTAGCCATATAAAACTTGTCAAATATAAAAGTCGTTGTGCAATGCCTTGGTAATTTTTCAATAGTCCAAAAGTCGCTGAAAGTCCAATTACAAGAATGAAAAATGAAATATGAATATATTTTAAGTTGTTATCTGTCGTGAAAAATATTTGTGTCAAAATACCAACACTAAATGTCACACCAGCTATTTGAGCGAAGGTCGAGTGAAGTGTCGATTGTGTTGTCGAGTATGTGTCGAGGTCAACGAATGGTTTTGTGCAGAAAATACCTGTCAATGCTACACAAAGTCCGTAAATTAATATTGGTGTTGTCCGCCAAGTAAGACCATTAAGAAAAAGTCCAATAGATAAGGTCAGTCCGAACGCTAAAAAACCAATTTGCATAATTAGTTTCTTTTCATAACCCTGAGCCCCAAGGTCGCTAATTGTGTTTTTTGTCCAGTCGTAATTGTCTGTCGAAAAAACGTGAGCCACTAAAATGAACACTACAAAAAGTAATGTCGAAATAATGTTATAGTTTGATTTTAAAATGTCCACTTTCTTGTCGTTTAGTTGTCTGTTCTAAAATGCCGCATAACGTTCCAAGGGTTTGCGATGGCGGGGGTTTTTAGCACCAAATTTAATACGAAGCACTACACTTGCACCCAGCACAAAATTGTCTGCGAGGCACGTCACCCCCGCTATTGCAAACCCTTTGTTAGCGGTAGTTGTTCTCATTTCTTTGTCAGTTTTACCCAAGTCAAACAGTCGATAATTTTGTCTGGAACGTTTGCACTGTCAGTCTCAATTTTACTTGCCCAATAAAGTTCTTTCTTAGGCGTAAAGAACAAATGTTCAATAGAAACATTGTCAGTCGAAATTGAATACGGTCTGAATAGATTGTCTAAGTCAGTCCCTAATTTTGATTTTACAAGAAACTGTCCAACCGTTGTATAGTCGTCAAGTTTGTTACTTGTCCCGAAGGTTTGTCTATACTGATTTGTAATGTCAACAGCAAGGTCGCCACTTAAAATAAGTCGCCCAAAAGTGATTGAGGTTAGTGAGTCAAAGTTATAGTCTTTAGCTGCTTTGGGAACTATTAATTTTAGTTCGTCCATACGCTGTCTGTAAGTCATTGTCCCTTTTTCAAAACGAACACTCATTCCTACAGTCCCGCCTTCTGTTTCTTTTAACTTATAGAAAATGCAAGTAAAGTCTGAAGTGTCTTTGCCGACAACTACAAAATAACCAGTCGCCTTTTGTCTATAAGCAGAGCCAGCGATTTCGTCTGTAATGGTCTTGCTACCAATTACAGTATCATTTGTTTGAAAAGTTTTTTCAGTCGTCACGGTGGAATTGACTTGTCCACTGTCAGAGCAAGCAGTCAGAAGAAGTAGCAAAAGTCCGATGTTAATTAAGTGTCTCATGTGTGTCGTTACAATTACCGCTAACGGACCGGGGGTTTGCAATGGTGGGAGTTTTAGCACAAAACTTCATGTGGAGAACTGAACTTCCACTTTGCTCAAATGTGTCTGCGGAGCACGGAACCCCCGCTATCGAAAACCCCTTGTTTATGGGCAGCCAAGCTACTTGTCCGAAGTCATATTGTGTCAAAATAATGTGTCATTGTTGTTGGTAGCCAAGTCGTATTAGTTCTGCTTTTATGTCCGCCTCTGTTTTAAATTTTGCTTTCTTACTTGTCCCGTCACTCCAACTACATTCACAACCACCGTCCAGTTTTTCGCTAATGTCTTTTAGAAATTTTGCATTAAACCGTCCGTTTGCAGTTGAATGCTCATATACAAAAGTCCCGTAGAGTGTCCCGTCAACCTCATAATGTCGCTGTTCCCAAGATGCAACAATAATTAGTTCTGTTGCCAGTCCGGTGTTAGCATTAGCAAAAAACGCTGCTTCAATAGTCGGGTCGCCACCTTCAGTGTCAATTGTGCCAATGGGGTCTTTGCTATAACGATAGTTGCTAAGTTCAAAATAAATTGTCGCAACAATGCGATGATAGGTTTGTTGGTCGTCTGATAATTTATAAATCTGGTCGTAGAACGCGAGTATAACAGGAAAAGCGTTCCACTTTGTCTCTACGACTTTGTAAGTCAAAATAGAACTGTCGGGTTTAAACCTTGTCGCAAATTGAACTGCGGTTTCACCCTTCTGGCGTTGCACAGTTTGTCCAAACGAAAAAGTCGTCCAAAGAAGTAGTGTCGCTATGTAAATACAGTGTCTCATTTTATTTGCCTATGACGGTTTGCGGGTTTAAGAAGTTGGCGATTTCGAAGCACAAAACTGTCTGCCACTACAAAACTTGATACGAAGCACAAAGCTTCATTTAACCACTGAACCGCCAATTTCTTGTAGGTTCTGTTATAGGCTGCTCTTTTTGTCAAGTTAATAGTCAAATTTAAATGCGTAATACAGTGATAAAACTTTGTCATTTTTGTCGTATTCTTTAGTAGCAATGTAAATCGTGTTTTTGTCAGCCCAAAATATTGCGTTCTTAATTTCCTCGTTAATGTCAATAGAATTAAAGTCAAATGTAAAAATAGACCACACACCATTTTTTGAAGATTTACAAATTTCAATTTGAAGGTAATTGTCGCAATCACCTCTTTCCAAACCAACCCAAAGTCCGTCTTTTGACATTATGCCATAGTCGCCTCTAAATCTTTGATGTCCCGATGCCATTTCGTTTGTGCTCGCATATACAAAACTTGCTTTTGCGTAATGATAGTCTAATATTTCAAACAAATACAAGTCAAACGAAGGATAATAAGCTTTAAAGGAAGTAAGGCATCTTGGCGATTTACACAATTCGTGGCCCGCAAGTTCTTTTTCGCTGTCATTGTAAGTCTTTTCAATAGATGCAAATGCTTTTTCAAGTTTTGATGTGTCGACAATGCCAGTTAAGAAAGGTGCGTTGTAATTGTTTTTAAACTCTTTTTGAAATTCGTCTGCTGTAATAGGTGTAAAAGTGAAAAATCGTCTTGCTTGAGTGTTTATAGTGTCTACTCGGGTTGTCGGAATGCTTGTCAAATTGTTATTGTTGCAACTTGTCAAAAGTGAAGTTGCAACAAATGTCAAAGTCATTTGAAGTATTAGTGTCAATATGGAAGTTGTCTTGTTCACTGTGTGTTTTTAGAGTTGCCCATAACGGACATTGCTTGCCGCTGCTGGCCCTAATCACAAACACACTTAGAACCGATGAGTGACGAACTGAACGAATACACATCAAACAGAGTTGAGGCGGGCCAGTTGCGGCAAGCTGTAGTT
>Ga0209170_1000483_pt1 | contig 17741 bp, 15 predicted proteins | sample KloWWTKNB14_bulk_FD_187178 | JGI IMG/M metagenome (GOLD analysis project Ga0209170, IMG submission 187178) | Active sludge microbial communities from Klosterneuburg, Austria, studying microevolution and ecology of nitrifiers - Klosterneuburg... | ecosystem: Engineered > WWTP > Aerobic digester >...
CGAGGAATTTGCGCTGCGGACGCACGCGTACGGGTGAATGCCGTTGAATGCCGTCAGGTCACTGCGACTGCACTGGCAGGGGTACACAACACCAAGGGCCTGCAGGCGCTCGAAGCTCGCCTGATAAAGATCGAGGCGCTGGCTTTGCCAGACAACGGGCTCGTCGGATTCGAGGCCGAATGCGGCAAGCGTGGCCAGGATGTGCTGGCCCGCTCCGGGAACGCTCCGCGTGCTGTCGATGTCTTCCATGCGCACGATCCAGCTGCCCCGGCCGGAGCGGGCGTGCAACCAGCTGCCGAGTGCCGCGACCAGCGAGCCGAAGTGCAGATTTCCGGTCGGTGACGGCGCGAAGCGTCCGCGCGGTCCGGCCGGCAATGCCAGCCGTTCGGCCGGCAAAGCCTCAGGGTTTCGCATGAACGGGAACCGTTAGCATGGGCGACGGTCGACAAGTAGGGCAAGATGCTTGAATTGGCACGAAGTTTACCCAAACTTCGGGGCAGCCAAGTGTCATTCCTCCGCACCCTACCTGAGAGTCAGCCATGCGTCGTATCCTGCTTTTCATCGCCACCAACCTGGCCGTCATGGTTCTGCTGACGATTGTCGTCAAGCTGTTCGGCATCGACACCTACACTTACAGCAAGACCGGTATCAACTTCAAAGGTATCCTCGTCCTTTCCGCCGTAATCGGTTTTGGTGGCTCGTTCATTTCACTGGCCATGTCGAAATGGGTCGCCAAGTGGCAGACCGGCGCGCGGGTCATCGACAATCCGGCGAATCCGACTGAATCCTGGTTGCTCTCGACCGTGCGTCGCCAAGCCGAAGGTGCCGGCATCGGCATGCCGGAAGTGGCCATCTACGACGCCCCCGAAATGAATGCGTTTGCCACCGGCGCGACCCGCAACAACGCGCTGGTCGCAGTAAGCACCGGTTTGCTGCAACAGATGAGCCGCGACGAAATCGAGGCCGTGCTCGCCCATGAAGTCAGCCACGTCGCCAACGGCGACATGGTCACCATGACCTTGCTGCAAGGCGTGCTGAACACCTTCGTGATCTTCCTTGCCCGCGTCATCGGCACGGTGGTCGATCGCGCCATCAGCGGCAATCGCGAGGGCGGTGGCGGCGGACTCGCTTACTTCGCGGTCGTCATCGTCCTGCAGCTGGTGCTCGGCATGCTTGCCTCGATCATTGTCATGGCCTTCTCGCGCTGGCGTGAATTCCGCGCCGACGCCGGCAGTGCCCGCCTGTCCGGCAAGGAAAAGATGATCGCGGCGCTCGGGCGCCTGGCTCAGGGGCATGGAGAAAACAACCTGCCCAAGGCAATCCAGGCTTTCGGCATCACCGGTGGCAACATGCGCAAGCTGTTCTCGAGCCATCCGCCGATCGAGGAACGCATCGCCGCCTTGCGTGCCGGTCAATAGCTGAAAACAAGAGGCCCCGCATCGCGGGGCCTCGTCTTGCGGGAACTCGCGCGGCGCGGGATCAGCCGCCGCCAAAGTCGTAGGACATGACCTGTTCCGGTTCCTGCAGGAAGTTTCCCTGCACGAAATTGATGCCGCACGAGAACAGGATCGACATGCTCGCCGCATCTTCGACGAACTCGGCAATGGTCAGCTTGCCGGCATTGTGCGCCTGCTCGCACATGGCCTTGATGCGCTCCTGGTTTTCCTTGTTCTTCGGCAGTTCCGCCATGTAGCTGCGGTCGACCTTGAGGTAGTGCGCGGGAATGTGCTTGAGCAACTGGAAGGAATTGAGACCCGAGCCGAATTGTTCGAGGGCGAATCCGCAGTGCAGTTGTTCGAGGCCGCGGACAAAGGCGCGCGCCGGTTTGAGGCTGGTCACGACCTTGCTTTCCGGCATTTCGAACACCAGCGCGTCGCCACGCTGGCGCGCGTTCTTCAGTTGCAGGGCGATCCAGGGCAGCAAGGTCTGGTCATCCAGCGACTGCGGCGCGAGCTTGATGAAGAAGGTCGTCTTGCGGCCCCCCTGTTCGCGTTCTGCCAGCGCCTTGATCGCCGTGCCGATGACCCAGCGGTCGAGTTGCGGCAGCAGGCCATGCTGTTCTGCGATCGGCATGAAGAATCCAGGCAGGATCTCGCCACGCGGTCCCTTCATGCGCAGGAGGATTTCGTAGTAATCGCCCTCCGCGCCCTGCAGGCTGATGATTGGCTGGAAATAGAGGACGTAGCCGTCGTTGGTGAGGCCCTCCTTGATCAGTTTCAGCCAGTGCCGGTTCTTTTCCGCATCGGCCTTGTCCTTGGCCGCCGGATCGAAGACGCGGGCAAGGTTGCCGCCTTCGGCCTGCAAGGCGCGCAAGGTCGCCGAAGTCTGGTTGAGCAGGGCATTGCCGTTGGCGGTCTTTTCGCCGATCAGGCTGGCGGCGACGCTGACGGTCAGGTTGATCGAGTTCTTGCCGATTTCGAAGATGCGCTCCTCGAATGCCTTGCGCAGCGCCTCGGTGAGCTGGCCAACGGCCTCGGCATTGCGGTCATGGACGATGACGCCGAACGTGTATTCGGCCATGCGCCCAGGGATGTCGGATTCCTTGAGGTGCCGGCGCAGCAGGTTGGACATGTCGCCAAGCAGCAGGTCGGTGCTGCCGAGGCCAATGCCTTCGAGCACGTTCTTGTAGTTGTCGAGTTCCATCAGGATCAGCGCCTGATCGGATTTCCCGGCATTTGCCGCGGCCACCGTGCGATCGATTTCGTTGGTGAGGTACTGGCGATTGAACAGTTCGGTGACCAGGTCCTTGCGCCGCAGATCCTCGAGTTCCTCGCTCGTGCCGTGATCGACCACCTGCTGGCGGAAGACAATCTGCTGGCAGGGTTCGCCTTCGTACATGGCTTCGGCGAATTCCATCACCGCATCAAAAGTGCTGCCGTCCGCGCGCTGCGCCTTCAGGTTGAGTTTCTGCGGCGGCGGTTCGCCCTTGGACAGGCGCTTGAGCAGGGCCTTGAAGTCGTCGGCATCGTCGGCGGCGACCATGTCGAGGATCGACATGCTTTCGATATCCTCGAAATCCTCGTAGCCGAACGTTTCCAGGTAGGCGCGATTGGCCCGCACGTGCATGCCTTCGTGGACATAGGCGATCGGATCGCGCGAGGAATCAAGCAAGTCACTGCAGCGCCGCTCGGACTCGCGCAAGGCGTTTTCAAGGCGACGCACGCTACGGCGCATGATCAGCGCCTCGAATTCGCGGCGAACGATCATTTGCAGGTGATCGGGCCGGTTCTGCAGGGCGAGGGCGCGGGCACCGTCGCGGAATGCCTCGGCAACCCCGTTGTCGCTGACATTGCTGCCGTAGACGACAAGGGCAATGTCCTTGCCGGTGCGATTGACGGTCTCGGCGGCTTGCCGCAGCGGCAGGTCGCGACAGGTCAGGTTGGCCAGGATCAAATCCGGTGTCTGGCGTTCGATCAGGTCTTCCAGCTCGGCTTCATTGCCCGCGCGCGATGGCCGCACGGCGATGCCACCGTTGCGCAACATGCTGATGATCTGCTCGGCCTCATCGGCCGAGTCCTCGATCAGCAGCAGCTTGATCACATTGTCTGGTTTGGTCATGGGGATTGCGCTGTCAGGGGAGTGCGCGGTGCGCCGCTGGCCGTTATGCGAGTAACGGTCAACACAGAAACTTGTACCGGATTCACCCAGCTATTTCCATACTCTGGCGGATTTTAAGGCAAGTTCACGATTCAGACGGGTTGTTTGCTGGCCGCGCCGGCCGTTTCGCGCACAAGGCGCGGCACCAGGTAACCTGGCAACAGGCCGCGCATCTGTTCGACAAGCTCAATTGCCTGCGCATCGGCCACCTCGAAGTGGGCGGTGCCGGCAACGCGGTCCAATTGGTGCAGGTAGTAGGGCAGGATCGAACAGGCCAGCAGGCGCTCGGACAACTCGACCAGCGCCCCGATCGAGTCGTTGACCCGGCGCAGCAAAACCGATTGATTGAGCAGGGTGACGCCGGCCCGGGACAGTTCCGCGCAAGCTGCGGCCACCGTTTCGTCAATCTCGTTGGCGTGGTTGGCGTGCACGACGAGGATTTTCTGCATGGGCAGGCGTTCTAGCCAGGCCAGCAGCTCCTGATCGACGCGCTGCGGCAGCACGATCGGCAAGCGACTGTGGATGCGCAGGCGGCGCACGTGGGCGATGCCGGCAAGCGCATCGGTCAATTCGGAGAGCTTCGCCGTTGACAGGGAAAGCGGGTCGCCGCCAGAGAGGATGACCTCGTTGATCGAAGAATCGCCGGCGAGATGGTCGAGGGCGATCCGCCAGTGTCCGGCGGCGGCGGTCTGCTCGGCATAAGGGAAATGCCGGCGGAAACAGTAGCGGCAGTTGATCGCACAGGAGCCGGTCGCGATCAGCAGGGCGCGCCCTGCATACTTGTGCAGCACGCCGGGCACCGTGCCCGCAGCAAGATCTCCCACCGCATCAGTGCTGAATCCCGGTGCATCGAGCAGTTCGCCGATGCCGGGCATGACCTGCAGCAGCAGCGGATCGGCCGGATCGCCATGGCGCATTCGGGCGACGAATCCACGCGGCACGCGCACGGCGAACCCGGTATCGGATGCAGCCAGCAGTTCCTGCGCCTGCGCTTCCAGTCCAAGCAGGCGCAGCAGCTCGAGCGGATCGCTGATCGCTTCGCGCCAAAGCTGTTGCCAGCGCGGTGACTTTTCAGCGCAGCGGGGCAGGGGAATCTGTGAGAAAAGCGGGCTTGCAGGTATCATTGCCGATCGGTTCCGGGCAGTCCGGCCAACAAATTCCCCATTCTAGCTGCTTTGTATGGGCAGCTTGTCCACCACGCAACAGGAGCTCTCCATGGCCACACATGGAATGAACGACGTCAAGAACGGCCTCAAGATCATCGTTGACGGTTATCCGTGCACGATCATCGATACCGACTTCATCAAGCCCGGCAAGGGCCAGGCCTTCACCCGGGTCAAGTACCGCAACCTGAAGACCGGGCGCACGGTCGAGATGACGATGAAATCGACCGACACGGTCGAGTCGGCCGACGTGGTCGATACCGACATGGAGTTCCTTTATTCGGATGGCGAGTTCTGGCATTTCATGCACCCGACCAATCACGAGCAGATCGCCGCCGACGAGAACGCAGTGGCCGATGCCGCAAAGTGGCTGAAGGGCAACGAGATGGTCATCGTCACCTTGTGGAACGGCGCGGTGCTCAACGTGACGCCGCCGAATTTCGTCGAACTGCAGATTGTCGAGACCGATCCCGGCGTGCGCGGTGACACTTCCGGTGGCGGCGGCAAGCCGGCCAAGCTGGAAACAGGTGCAGTCGTGCGCGTGCCGCTGTTCGTCAACCAGAACGAAGTGATCAAGGTCGATACACGCACCGGCGAATATGTTGGCCGGGTCAAGTGATCGGAGCCGCATGACTTTTCCGACAGCGGTAGACCTGCAGATCGAGGCGCGCTGGGTCATCCCGGTAGAGCCACAGGGCGTGGTGCTGGAAGCGCATGCGGTCATCGTCGAGGCCGATTGCATTGTCGCCATCCTGCCGATTGCCGAGGCGCGGCAGCGCTTCGCGCCGCGCGAACGCGTCGAACTGGGCGAGCATGCCTTGATTCCGGGGCTGGTCAACGCGCATACGCACAACCCGATGACGTTGATGCGCGGACTGGCCGATGACCTGCCGTTCATGGTCTGGTTGAAGGAGCATGTCTGGCCGGCCGAGGCCAAGGTCATGGGCCCGGAGTTCGTCCGCGACGGCGTCGAACTGGCCATTGCCGAAATGATCCGCGGCGGCACTACCTGCTGCAACGAAAACTATTTCTTTCCCGATGTGCAGGCAGCGACGTATGCCAAACATGGCTTCCGCAGCCTGATCGGCTTGCCGGTGATCGAATTTCCCACGCCGTGGGCGCAAAGTCGCGACGAATATTTCGACAAGGCGCTCGCAGTCCACGATGAATTGCGCGGCGAGGCCTTGATCGGCACCGCGTTCGCGCCGCATGCGCCGTACACGGTTGCCAACGAGAGTTTCGAGCGCATCCACCTGTTGTCCGACCAACTCGACTTGCCCGTGCACCTGCATTTGCATGAAACCGCCGATGAAATCAACGACAGCCTGCGTGATTTCGGCATGCGTCCTTTTGCGCGGATCAAGCAGATCGGCCTGGTCAACGAGCGCCTGATCGCCGTGCACATGACTCAACTCGGCGAGGCCGAGATCCACGATTGCGCGGCCCACGGCGTGTCGATCGTGCACAACGTCGAATCGAACATGAAGCTGCTCAGTGGATTCTGCCCGGCCGAGGCGATCCGCCGTGCCGGTGTCAATCTGGCCATCGGCACCGATGGCTGCGCCTCGAACAACGATCTCGATCTGTTCGGCGAGATGCGTTCGGCCGCCCTTGTCGGCAAGCTGGTCGCCAACGATGCCGCGGCAATGAGCGCCGCCAGCGTGCTGCGGGCGGCGACGATGGGATCGGCGCGTGCGCTCGGCTGGCAGGATCGCATTGGCTCGATCGAGGTCGGCAAGCAGGCCGACCTGGCCGCGGTGGATCTCGGCACGATCGAGAGCCAGCCGATCTACAACGTCGTCTCGCAATTGATCTACGCGGCCGGCCGCCACCAGGTCAGTGATGTCTGGATCGCCGGCGTGCGCAAGCTGCGCAATCGCGAGCTGACCGGCATGGACACCAGCGAAATCCTGAGCAAGGCACGGCGCTGGCGCGAGCGCATTGCCACGGCATGAAGCGATGAACACGAGCAACGTCAATCCGGCCGAAGTGGCCAAGTTCGAACGCCTGGCCAGTCGCTGGTGGGACCCCGATGGCGAATCGCGACCTTTGCACGATCTCAATCCGCTGCGCTTTGCCTACATCGCCGGGCGCGTCGCCGTGAAAGGTGCGCGGGCGCTGGATGTCGGTTGCGGCGGCGGTTTGCTCAGCGAAGCGCTGGCGCATGCCGGGGCCACGGTGACCGGCATCGACCTGGCCCCGGCCGTGCTTGATGTCGCGCGCCTGCATCTGCTCGAAGGCACCCTTCATGTCGACTATCGCGAAACCAGCGTCGAAGCGCTGGCCGGCGAGATGGCAGGACAGTTCGATTTCATCACCTGCATGGAGATGCTCGAACACGTTCCCGATCCGGCCAGCGTCATCCATGCCTGTGCCGATCTGCTCAAGCCCGGCGGACGCCTGTTCCTGTCCACGCTCAACCGTACGCCGAAATCTTTTCTTGCCGCCATCGTCGGTGCCGAGCATGTACTGCGTTTGTTGCCGCGCGGCACTCATCGCTACGCGCAGTTCATCAAGCCCTCCGAACTCGCTGCCGACCTGCGCCGTGCCGGACTGGTCCTCGAGGATCTGCGCGGGATCGGCTACAACCCGCTGACGCGCAAGGCCTGGCTGGCCGATTCGGTTGCGGTCAACTACCTCGCGTGTGCGTTGAAGCCGGCATGATCGATCCGCGTCTGGCGCAAGCCGTGCTTTTCGATCTGGATGGAACCCTCGCCGATTCGGCACCCGACCTGGTCGCCGCGCTGGCCACCCTGTGCAAGGAGATCGGCCATGCCGCGCCGGACCCGCAGGTGGTCAGTCGCGTCGTCTCCGCCGGCGGTCGCGCCATCCTGCGCAGCGGCTTGCCGGGATTCGACGAGCCGCGCATCGAGGAGCTGCTGCCGCGCTATCTCGATCTGTATGCACGACGCGGCAATGCCGCCACCGCGCTGTATGCCGGCATCGAGCCGGTTCTCGCCGGACTCGAGGCGCGCGGCATCGCCTGGGGCGTGGTGACCAACAAGGTCGGCTGGCTGGCCGCGCCAATGCTGGATCATCTGGGCCTCGGCACGCGCTGCGCCGCGCTGGTTGCCGGCGACACTCTGGCCAGGCGCAAGCCCGATCCGGATCCGGTCCTGCATGCCTGCGCCATGCTCAAGGTCGATCCGGCCAGAACCTTGTTTGTCGGTGACGACTTGCGTGACATCGAGGCCGGTCGTGCCGCCGGAACCGCCACCGTGGCCGCGGCTTGGGGCTATCTCAACGGCGGCGATCCGCATGCCTGGGGTGCCGATCGGGTGGCCACCAGCGTGCCCGCGTTGCACGCCTGGCTGCTGCCGGATTGAGCGTGTCGGCCGACGCCGCAGCAAGTTTCGAGGCGAAGTGGGCACTTGCCCATCCCGAACTGCCGCTTGCGCTGCGTTTTGCCACCGCGCCCATGCGCCCGGTGGTTTCGGCGTTTGCCTGCCTGGCGCATGAAATCGGCCACGCGGCCTGGCACATTGTCGAACCCGAGGTTGCCCGCAGCAAGCTGCAGTGGTGGGCCGAGGAACTTTCGGCGTTCGCCGCCGGCAAGCCCCGGCATCCGTTGACCATGACCCTTTCGACCTGGCCATCGATGGCCCAAATCCCTGCCGACGCCTGGTCGGCCGTGATCGCCGGTGCATTGGCCCAGCGCGAGATGCTTCCGGCGGCAAGCCTGGATGCCTTGCTCGGCGGCTATCGGCGCGTGCATGGACCACTCGCCGCCATCGAGGTGATGCTGCATCCGAAGCTCGATGTCGAGGCCTCGACCCAGGCGGCGAACCTGATGCGTGCCCTGCACGAAGCGAGCTGGATGAGCGAGGCGCTGGCGCGTGATCGCCTGCCCCTGCCGCTGGAACTGCTGGCTCGGCACCAGCTTGCGCGGGCTGATCTTGGCCAGCCCGGTGCGCGCCGCGATGCGGCCTTGCGCGAACACTTCGCGCTGCTTGCCTCGCACATGCGCGCGCTTGACCGTCGCGGCCTTGCAGCGTTGACCGCGGCTGCATTGCAGGCTGCCTGCAGGCGCAGCCAGCGTGCGGCGCGTGCCGCGGATCCCCTCGTGGAAGCCGCCAGCAAGCTCGATCGCCTGCCGTTTTCGAGTGTCTGGGCAGGCTGGCGCAGCGCTCGTCGAATGCAGGCAAGTCCATGATTTTGTAAGCTTGCAGCCATTCGCCCTTGATCGCGGGGCGCGCTTCCCCCACATAGCGATGTCGGCTTGCACATTGGCCGAAGCGATATCCGACCTGAAACGGAAGTTTTGATGACGATGAGTCCGACCAGCGCACGCGCCATGCCCGATATCGCCAGAGATGCCGAACCGGGCGCGGCCGGCCAGCTCGACTGGGTAGGCATGGACGAAATTGCCGTGCCGGTGCGCCTTGCCAACCCGGACGGCATCATCGTGCAGTCGCCGGCGCGCGTGGCCGCATACGTCAATCTCAAGCGTGCGGATGCGCGTGGCATCCACATGTCGCGCCTCTACCTGCATGTGGATCGCCATCTGTCGAGCGAGCCGCTGACCCCTTGCTCGCTGCGCCGCCTGCTGCGCGACTTCCTCGATTCGCATGCCGATCTTTCCGATCGTGCGCGCGTCGGCATTCGTTTCGATCACATGATCCGGCGCCCGGCCCTGGCCAGCGACAACAGTGGCTGGAAGACCTATCCCGTTACCATCAATGCCAGCATGGACGCCGGCGGCTTTGCCGTGGAAGTGGAAACCGAAGTTTTGTATTCAAGCACCTGCCCATGCTCGGCAGCGCTCGCCAGGCAGTTGATCCAGGAGCAATTCGACGCTGATTTCCCGGAAGGACAAGCACTTGATCGGCACCAGGTCATCGCATGGCTGGGCAGCGAAGCGGGCATCCGTGCCACACCGCACAGCCAGCGCAGCAGCGCGCACGTGCGCGTACGCCTTGCCGCTGGTTTCGACCTGCCGATCATCGACTTGATCGACCTCATCGAGTCGGCCCTGCAGACGCCGGTGCAGACTGCGGTCAAGCGCGAGGACGAGCAGGCCTTTGCCTTGCTCAACGGGCAGAACCTGATGTTCTGCGAGGACGCTGCCCGGCGCATGCAGGAAGCGCTCGATGCCGACGAACGCATTGTCGATTTCTGGCTGCGCGCCGCGCATCTGGAAAGCCTGCATCCGCACGATGCCGTGGCTTATGCCAGCAAAGGCGTCGAGGGTGGTTATCTGGCGAGTCAGCTCGACTGACCGGCTGGGAGTTTTTGCCGCTTCGCGGCGGCTTACTTTTTTCAGCCTGGCGGCGAATTGGCATAAAAAGGCAACCAGTTCGCCGGGAGGCGAATGAAAAAAGCGGGGATGTCGGCCCGCGAAGGTGCCCACAAAAACCACTCCCGGTCGCGACGATCCACGGTCGGTATCCAACAAACTCCGGAAATCGCTGCCGGCTCCGTGGAAAAAAGTGGTCAATCGACAGAACCCGATCCGCATGCGAATCGTAGGGTTCTGTCACATCGATCCTAATATTTCTTGCGGGGCTTGCCCTTGTTGGGGCCGCTCGATGGATATTGCGCCATCGGCTTGGCGGGTCGCGGTGGCCGTGCGCTGCGTTCGCTGGATTCGTCGTTGACCGCGTGTGGCTCGCCGGCGGTGCCGCGGCTGATGCGCAGGCGTTGCCCGGCCACCCAGGATTTTTTCAGCAACTGCAGGATCTCGGAAGGCATGCCGACGGGCAGATCGACCAGGCTGTGATCCTCGTGGATGGTGATGCGGCCAATGTGCTTGCTGTCGAGTTCGGCTTCGTTGGCAATCGCGCCGACGATGTTGCCCGGCTTGACCCCGTGCATGTGGCCGACTTCGACGCGGAACGTTTCCATGCCCGCTTCCGGCGGGCGATGCTCGGATGCGGCATGGGCATGCGCACGCGGCTCGCGGGTTTCCATGCTGCGCTTGCGTCCATCTTCGGCCGGATTGCTGAAGGCTTCGGTGCGCGCTGCGCGGGGATGCGGCGGGCGATCGGCGCGCGGACGTTCGCTGCGTTCGGCTCGTTCAGGGCGTTCGCTGCGGGGCGGACGCGCGTCGCGACCTCGCTCTTCGCGGGTGGCGAATTCCTTGCGTTCGCGGCTGGCGGTCGGATCGAATTCGCGGCGCTCGGGCTTGGCCTTGGCATCCAGCAGCAGGGGTTTGTCGCCCTGCGCGAGGCGGGCCAGCGCGGCGGCAATTTCGATCGCCGGCACATCGTGTTCGCTTTCGTATTGTTCGATCACGCTGCGGAACATGGCCAGATCGCTGGCCGCAAGCGCGGTGGTGATGCGGTCCTTGAAACGCGTGATGCGGCGATCGTTGACGGTCTCCACCGAGGGCAGATCCATCATCTCGATCGGCTGGCGCGTGGCGCGCTCGATCTGGCGCAGCATGTTGCGCTCGCGCGGGGTGACGAACAGGATCGCGTCGCCCTCGCGACCGGCGCGGCCGGTGCGGCCGATGCGATGCACGTAAGATTCGGTGTCGTAGGGAATGTCGTAGTTCAGCACGTGGCTGATGCGATCGACATCGAGGCCGCGCGCGGCGACATCGGTGGCGACCAGGATGTCCAGCTTGCCATCCTTGAGTTGCTGGATTGCGCGCTCGCGCTGGGCCTGGGCCAGATCGCCGTTGATCGCCGCCGCGGCGAGGCCGCGTGCCTGCAGACGTTCGGCAAGCTCCTCGGTGGAGACCTTGGTGCGCGTGAAGATGATCATCGCGTCGAACGGTTCGGCTTCGAGGATGCGGGTCAGCGCATCGAGTTTGTGCATGCCGCTGACCAGCCAGTACCGCTGGCGCGTTTTCGCCGCCGTGGTCGTCTTCGACTTGATGGTGATCTCGACCGGCTCGCGCAGGTGGTTCTGTGCAATGCGCCGGATCTGCGTCGGCATGGTCGCCGAAAACAGCGCGATCTGGCGCGTCGGCGGGGTTTTCTTCAGCACCGCTTCGACATCGTCGATGAAGCCCATGCGCAGCATTTCATCGGCCTCGTCGAGCACCAGGCAGCTCAGCTCGGACAGATCCAGCGATCCGCGTTCGAGATGATCGATGACGCGGCCGGGCGTGCCCACGACGACGTGCACGCCACGACGCAGGCCACCAAGCTGCGGACCGTACGCCTGGCCGCCATAGATCGGCAGCACGCGGAAACCGGGGATATGCGTTGCGTAGCGCTGGAACGCCTCGGCAACCTGGATGGCCAGTTCGCGCGTCGGCGCCAACACCAGTGCCTGCGGCTTGCTCTTGCGCAGGTCCAGCCGATCGAGGATGGGCAGGGCGAAGGCGGCGGTCTTGCCGGTGCCGGTCTGCGCCTGGCCAAGCACGTCCTTGCCGGCCAGCAGATGCGGGATCGTCGCCGCCTGGATCGGCGAGGGCGATTCGTAGCCGACATCGGCAAGAACGCGTTGCAGCGGCTCGCCAAGGGCGAGTTCCTTGAAACTGGAAATGACGGGCGTGACCTGGGTCGCCGGATCTGACATGGAATTCTCGATGCGTCGACGGCCCGAAACGGCAGGTCGACGTGTAAGGAAGGCCGCGTATTGTAGCGATTTGTCGGGCCTCCCGCGCGTCGCGGCGGGAGTCGGCGCTGCTTGGGTCGGCGTGGATTCAGGACTTGCCGGGATGATGCGCGCGACCTGATCCGGATTTCCTGCCGCCGCCATCTTCCTTGTTCACGGTTGCCCATGCGCGCTTTTCCGCTTCCTCTTTCGGCACTCCCTTGTCGCGGTAGCCTTCCATGATGTGTTCGGCCTTGCGTTTCTGCGTGTCGGTGTAAGCGCTCTTGTCTCCGCGTGGCATGATGGTTTCCCGATAGTGAAGAGGCTGCCAGACTGGGCCTGGCCGACTGACGGGGTGCGGAACGTTCGGGCTATTGATTTCCATATGAATCATGGGTTTGCATTGATTCATCTTGTTTTGTGGCGAATCCGCCCCCAGTACGTGGGCCCTTAGTCCTCTTCCCAAGAATCCCGTCATGAGTGAAATGATTGCGCTGGCCGAACAGCGGCTGCTGCGCCCGGGCGGCCTCGCCACGAGCGACCTCGATCGCGTTTTCGCGCGCCTCATGACGCCCGCTGTGGATGCGGCCGACCTGTATTTCCAGCACTCGCGCAGCGAGTCGTGGATGCTCGAGGACGGCATCGTCAAGGATGGCAGCCACTCCATCGAGCAGGGTGTCGGCGTGCGCGCACAATCCGGCGAGAAAACCGGCTTCGCCTATTCCGATGACATCGTCATGCCGGCCTTGCTCGAAGCGGCCGGTTCGGCGCGGGCGATTGCGCGCGAGGGTGCCAACGGCAGCGGGCGACCGTTGGCGCTGGCCTCGTCGCGGGCGCTGTATCCGCCGATCGATCCGATCGATTCCATGTCGAGCGAGGCCAAGGTCCGCCTGCTCGGTGAAATCGATGCCTATGCGCGGTCGCTCGATGCGCGGGTCAAGGAAGTCATCGTCAGCGTTTCCGCCACGGTCGACACGGTGCTGGTCGCCGCGTCCGATGGCACGCTGGCCGCCGACGTGCGGCCGCTGGTGCGCTTCAATGTGCAGGTCATAGCCGAACAGAACGGACGCCGTGAAAGCGGCGGCTGTGGCGGCGGCGGGCGCTATGACCTGGTCGAACTGCTGGAAAACGATCGTGCACGACGCATTGCCCGCGAGGCGGTACGCAGTGCCCTGGTCAATCTCGATGCGGTCGAGGCACCGGCCGGCAACATGACCGTCGTGCTCGGCCCGGGCTGGCCCGGCGTGCTCCTGCATGAGGCAATCGGGCATGGTTTCGAAGGCGATTTCAACCGCAAGGGCACCTCGGCGTTTTCCGGCAGCATGGGCCAGCGCGTGGCGGCCAAGGGCGTGACCATTGTCGATGACGGCACCCTGGCCGGGCGCCGTGGCTCACTCAGCGTCGATGACGAAGGTACGCCGACGAACTGCACGGTCCTCGTCGAGGACGGCATCATGCGCGGCCTCATCCAGGACAAGTTCAATGCGCGCCTGATGGGCATGCCGCCAACCGGCAATGGTCGTCGCGAATCCTTCGCGCACCTGCCGATGCCGCGCATGACCAATACCTACATGCTGGCGGGCGACAAGGATCCCGAGGAAATCCTGCGCTCGGTCAAGCGCGGTCTGTATGCGGTCAATTTCGGCGGTGGTCAGGTCGATATCACCAACGGCAAGTTCGTGTTCTCGGCCAGCGAGGCCTACCTGATCGAGGACGGCAAGGTCACGCGGCCGGTCAAGGGTGCAACCTTGATCGGCGCCGGCCCCGAGGTACTCAAGCACGTCTCCATGATCGGCAACGACCTCAAGCTCGATGAGGGCGTCGGCGTCTGCGGCAAGGATGGCCAGAGCGTGCCGGTCGGCGTCGGCCAGCCGACCTTGAAGATCGACAACCTGACCGTTGGCGGCACGGCGGCCTGAGCGTTAGCCGGCTTCGGTCGGGCGCGATTGCAACTCGCGCAGGATGCGGAAGATTTCGCGCGAGGCGCGTGGCGGTTTCTGTTTTTTTGCTTCGGTATTGGCCTGACGGATCAGGTTGCGCAGATGCTGGCGGTCGGCCGATGGATGTTCGGCGATCACCAGGTCGAGCGCGCTGTCGCCCTCCGCAATCAGGCGATCGCGCAGGTTTTCGAGGTGGTGCAATGCGGCGGTTTCACGATGCGATTGCTGCTTGCTGATGTCGAGGACGGTGCGCACGGCGTCGATTTCCCCGCTTTCCAGGCGGCGCAGGAGTTTGGCGAGGTATTGGGTTTCGCGTTTGCGCGCAATCGGCTGGTGGATGGCGCGCGTGCGGCGGACCTCATCGAGCAGGTCGTCATCAAGCGGTATGCGCGTCAGTTGGGCATCGGTCAATGCGGCCAGCGTTTCGGCCAACTTGAAGATGGCGGTGGCATCACGACGCAGTTGGCTGCGACTCGGGCCGTCGAAGGCGTCATCGGTTTCATCATGAGACATCGGATTTCTGCAGGTAGTGGCCGTTCCCGCTTTGCTGGAACGGCAATCAACGGATAGTGAGGATAAGGCGTGGACCAGGCAATCACCAATCGCGACGACAGCCAGATTGAGCTCGATCGTATCTCGGAAATTGCCGAGGATGTGCTGCGGCGCTGTCGCACGCAGGGCGCCAGCGAAGTCGATGTAGGCATTGGCGTGGACGTCGGCTTGAATGTCAGCGTCCGCCTCGGGGAGGTCGAATCCATCGAGCACAACCGTGATCGCGGCCTTTCCTTGACCGTCTACTTCGGCAAGCGCAAGGGTTCCGCAAGCACTGCTGACCTCAGCCCGGACTCGATCGACAAGACCATCGAGCACGCCTGCGCCATCGCTCGATATACCGAGGAGGATCCCTGCAACGGCCTCGCCGATGCCGATCTGCTCGCCCACGAATTCGCCGATCTCGATCTCTGGCATCCCTGGGACATCACCACAGAGGAGGCGACCGAGCTTGCCCTGCGTTGCGAGCAGGCCGGCCGGGACTTCGATCCGCGCATCAGCAATTCCGAAGGGGCAACCGTGCAGATCGGTTCTTCGCTGGCGGTAGGTGCCACCTCGCATGGCTTTTTTTCACGTGAACGTGATACCCGGCACATGATTTCTCTGGCCTTGCTGGCCGAGGACGAGGCCGGCATGCAGCGCGACTACTGGTATGAGTCGGTGCGCAGCGCAGAGGATTTTCCGGATGTCGCGGCGATCGGGCGCACGGCCGCCGAACGCACCGTCGCCCGTCTTGGCGCACGCAAACTCGGCACGCGCCAATGCCCGGTGTTGTTCACGCCACAGGTCGCGCGCAGCCTGATCGGACATCTGGTCTCGGCGGTCAGCGGCGGTGCGCTGTATCGCAAGGCCAGCTTTCTCGTCGATCACCTCGGCAAGCCGGTATTCCCGGATTTTGTGCAGATTGTCGAGCGCCCGCGTATCCGCCGCGGCCAGGCGTCCGCCAATTTCGACAGCGAGGGCGTGGCCACGCAGGACTCCGACCTGATCAGCAACGGTCGTCTCGCACGCTATGTGCTCGGCAGCTATTCGGCACGCAAACTCGGCCTGCGCAGCACGGGCAACGCCGGTGGCGTGCACAATCTCATCGTCACGACCGGCGAGGAGGATTTCGCAACCCTGCTCAAGCGCATGGGCACGGGGCTGGTGGTCAACGAGTTGATGGGCCAGGGCGTCTCGCTGTTGACCGGCGATTATTCGCGCGGAGCCTCCGGGTTCTGGGTCGAAAACGGGGAAATCGCGCATCCGGTCGAGGAGATCACGATTGCTTCCAACCTGCGCGACATGTTTGCCAACATCGTCGCCATCGGCAGCGACGTCGACCGCCGCTCGCATGTGCAAACCGGTTCGATCCTGCTCGAGCGCCTGACCGTGGCCGGAGCGTGACTTTCAGCGCTTGAATCCCGGCGTTGGCGCAGCCATTCTGGAATGGCAGTCAACGCCACAGGAGAATCGCATGAACGATGAAGTCCAATCGCAGGTCGGCAGCGAAACCGATGTCGCTCCGGTGGGTGACGAGCGCACCTGGGCGGTGCTCGGGCACGTCTCGGCCTTGAGTGGCTTCTTCACCGGCGGCTTTGGCTGCGCACTCGGCCCGTTGGTAGTCTGGCTGGTCAAGCGCGACACCTTGCCGTTTGCCGGCGACCAGGCCAAGGAAGCCCTTAACTTCAACATCACCATGCTGATTGCCGGCGTGGCGCTGGTCTTCTTCACCCTGATCACCTTCGGCGTTGGTGCCTTGCTCACCGTGCCGCTGGGCCTGGCCGTGTTCCTCTATTGGCTGATCTTCACGATCATTGCAGCGATCAACGCCAGCAACGGCGTGCGCTATCGCTACCCGATGACCTTGCGCCTGATCCAGTAACGCGGCCGCGACACGGCGGAGTCGTCAACGACGATTCCGCCGTCGAGCCTGGGAACAGGGTGCAGAGGGCGGCGCGCAGAACTCCATATTTGGGTCTTTGGAGCCGTTCGCCCTGAGCCTGTCGAAGGGCCGTTCCGGATTTCCGGCTCCAACAGTTCAGCCGGGTTTGTGCCACGACGCAGCCAGAGCTCGCGCCTGAAGGCGCCCCACAGGACGCGACCTGCCTTTGCAGGAGCGCCTTCAGGCGCGAGCCTTCCGCATCACCCAAGCACAACGCAATGAATGGAGTTTTCTTCAGAGTCATTGATCATTGAATCAATGACCCCATTGACGCTTACTTAAGCCCCCAAAAGCACGAAAAGTCGTTCCCTTCTCCCCTTGCGGGAGAAGGTGGCGCGAAGCGTCGGATGAGGGGAGCGCCGCGTAGCTGCGGTTATCTGTCCAGAATTACCCCTCTCCCCAACCCTCTCCCACAAGGGGAGAGGGCACTGGTGACGCCAAATCGGCTTAAGTGAGTGCCATTCGACTCTGACCAAATTGATCGGTTAGGTTTCACTGCCCATGAACCCGGCAAAGAATGCATGATCCACCTCGTAGACTGTCTTCTCTTTGACGCCAAGTCGAGCACGCTCGAACATTGAGACAAGCCTTTCACCATCGACTAGCTCGACTGGTGGCGCACCCTCTCGCTCAGCCTCTGCTCTTGCATCTGAGCTGAAAGAGCCTGTGGTGAGAATTATACCTTTATCCGCACGACCGATCATAGCATTGCGGAAGTCACCGACCTGCGCGCGGGAGACTACACCCTTGTAGCGTTTGCATTGGAAGAGCACGCGAAACGAAACGAACGGGTTGATTTGCAACACTCCGTAACCGTCAATGCCGCCATCTTTTGGCCGACCCGTGACAGTAACTCGCTCGAAACCAGACTCGCGGAGCAAGCGCGCGCAAATGCGCTCGAACCCCTCAGGCGTGACCTTTTTCAGAATTTCTAGAAGTATCGCGCTATCCTCTTCTTCTTCGAGCTCCGGACTAGCTGGGTCATCCGCGTGCTCCGTGACGGGTATCGCGGATTTTCGCGCTGCAGCGTGAATCTTTACCCACCTCGCAACAATCTTCCTGGCATCGAATTCGTCT
>Ga0209170_1000486_pt1 | contig 17688 bp, 19 predicted proteins | sample KloWWTKNB14_bulk_FD_187178 | JGI IMG/M metagenome (GOLD analysis project Ga0209170, IMG submission 187178) | Active sludge microbial communities from Klosterneuburg, Austria, studying microevolution and ecology of nitrifiers - Klosterneuburg... | ecosystem: Engineered > WWTP > Aerobic digester >...
TTCATGGGTTCTCCTGTGGATGGATGGGGCGGGTCGCGCGATCGATTCTAGCCTCAATCCCCGCGCCCGCGGGGGCTTAACGCGCGCACCGGCGCGGCGGTTGACAGGCGTCTTCGCGGGGAGACAGCCCGCCTGCCCGCCAGATCAGGCACTTGCGCCGATGCGCCGTGCGCCGCGTCGGGCGGCGGCGACGCCACCCGGCCGGTGGGGCTCCGGCGCGGCGGCTGCCGCGCCGCGCCGGTGCTGGCTTGCGGGCCGGCCGGCCGGTTCTGGCACGGATCGTGGTTGCAGGAACTGTCCACCCCACGAAGGAACCGCCATGCGCTACTCGGAAGGCCTGTTCGGCCGCAAGGAGCCCCCGCGCGGGGCCGTCGCCCCGGCATCTCCCGCACCCGCACCCCACAACCCGGCGCACGCGCCGCTGGCCGCGGTTCCCCGGCCCGGGTCGCCGCCAACGACTCCCGCGCCGGCGGAGGCCGCGCACCGCGCCGACGAGGGCTCGGGCTCGCGCCTCATCGTCGGGCCCAACATCAAGCTGAAGGGCGTCGAGATCGACGACTGCGACACTCTGGTGGTCGAGGGGCGCGTCGAGGCGACGATGGTGAGCCGCGCCATCCAGATCGCCGAGCACGGCGCCTTCAAGGGCTCGGCCGACATCGAGGTGGCGGAGATCCGCGGCTCGTTCGAGGGCGAGCTCACGGTGCGCGGGCGCCTCGTCGTCCACGCCACGGGGCGCGTCGCCGGCAAGGTGCGCTACGGCAAGCTCCTGGTGCAGGAGGGCGGGGAGATCACGGGCGAGGTCGGCACGCTCGCCGGCCGCGCGGCGCCGGGCGCGGCCTAGCTTTCCCGCGCGAGGGTCGCGGCGAGCCCGACGTAGGTGGAGGGCGTGAGCGCGAGGAGCCGCGCCTTCGCGTCCTCGGGAAGGGGCAGCGCCGCCACGAAGCGGTGCAGCTCCTCCTTCGTGATGCCGCCCTTGCCGCGCGTGAGGTCCTTCAGCCTCTCGTAGGACCCCTCGATGCGGTGGGCGCGCATCACCGTCTGCACCGGCTCGGCCAGCACGTCCCAGCAGTCCTCGAGGTCGGCCGCGATGCGTGCGGGGTTCGCCTCGAGCTTGCCGAGGCCGCGCAGGCAGGCCTCGTAGCCCAGCAGGCAGTAGCCGAAGGCCACGCCCATGTTGCGAAGGACCGTGGAGTCGGTGAGGTCGCGCTGCCAGCGCGAGACCGGGAGCTTCTCGGCGAGGTGGCGCAGCAGCGCGTTGGCGAGCCCGAGGTTGCCCTCGGAGTTCTCGAAGTCGATCGGGTTCACCTTGTGCGGCATCGTCGAGGAGCCCACCTCGCCCGCCTTCACCTTCTGCCGGAAGTAGCCGAGCGAGATGTAGCCCCACGCGTCGCGGTCGAGGTCCACGAGGATGGTGTTCACCCGCGCCAGCGCGTCGAAGGCCTGGGCGAGCGCGTCGTGGGGCTCGATCTGGATGGTGAGCGGGTTGTAGCCGAGGCCCAGGCCGGTCACGAAGCGGCGGGCGAACGCCGGCCAGTCCAGGGAAGGCGCGGCCACCACGTGGGCGTTGAAGTTCCCGGTGGCCCCGTTCACCTTGCCCAGCATCTCGACGGCGGCGACCGCGTGGCGCGCGCGCTTGAGCCGCCAGGCGACGTTGGCCATCTCCTTGCCGAGCGTGGTGGGCGTGGCGGGCTGGCCGTGCGTGCGGGCGAGCATCGCCAGGCCCGCATGCTCGCGCGCGAGCTCGTCCAGCCGCGCGGCGATGGCGTCGATCGCGGGCAGCAGCACCTCCCCGAGCCCGCCGCGCACCATCAGCCCGTGCGCGAGGTTGTTGATGTCCTCGGAGGTGCAGGCGAAGTGGATGAACTCGCCGGCCGCAGCCACCTCCGCGTTGCCGCGGAAGGCTTCCCGCAGCCAGTACTCCACCGCCTTCACGTCGTGATTGGTCGTCGCCTCGATGGCCTTCACGCGCTCGGCGTCGGCCACCGAGAACGCGGCGGCGACGCGGTCGAGCTCGGCCACCGTGGCCGGCGAGAAGGGCGGCAGCAGCGCGAAACCGGGCTCGTCCGCGAGCGCCTTCAGCCAGGCGATCTCCACGCGCACGCGGTGGCGGACCAGCGCGAACTCGCTGAAGTGCTCCTGCAAGGCGCGCGTCTTGGCGGCGTAGCGCCCGTCGAGGGGGGAGAGGGCGGTGAGGGCGTGGGACATGGCGGAGCCTTCGGGGAAGCGCGAAATCTTATCACGCGGGCGCCGCCCGCCCGGCCGCCGCGGACCCCGGTGCTATACTCGGCGCCCGTCGCCCAGGTCGGGAACCCGCATGAAGCTCGTCGCCTCGAAGACCAGCCCGTACGCCCGGAAGGTCCGGGTGCTCCTCGCCGAGAAGCAGCTCGCCTGCGAGTTCGTCGAGGAGAGCGCGTGGAACGCCGGCACGACGGTGCCGCGCTACAACCCGCTCAACAAGATCCCCGTGCTGGTGACCGACGACGGCACCTGCCTTTACGACTCCGTCGTCATCGCCGAGTATCTCGACCCGCTGGGCGCTCCGTCCTTCATTCCCCCCGTGGGCCTCGAGCGTGCGTGCGTCCGGCGCGACGAGGCCCTGGGCGATGGGATCGCCGACGCCGGGATCGCGATCTTCCTGGAAAGGAAGCGCGAGGCCGCGCGGCAGGACCCGGCCTGGATCGACCGCCAGCGCGCCAAGGTCGACGCCGGCATCGAGGCGGTGGCCCGCGAGCTGGGCGGCAAGGCCTACCTGCGCGGCGACACGCTCTCGCTGGGCGACGTGGCCTGCGCCTGCGCGCTCCTGTGGCTCGAGTTCCGCATGCCCGAGATCGCCTGGCGCTCGCGCCACGCGGCGCTGGGGCGCTGGATCGAGCGGCTGGAGGCGCGGCCTTCGTTCGCCGCCACGCGCCCGCCCGCCTGAGGCGGCCTCCTCAGGCGATCACGCCGCCGCCGAGGCACTCCTCGCCCCGGTACAGCACGGCCGACTGCCCGGGCGTCACCGCCCACTGCGGGTCCGGGAAGTCCAGCGTGAAGCGGCCGTCCTCGCCTCCGGAGAACCGGCAGGGGGCGTCCGCCTGCCGGTAGCGGGTCTTGGCCGCGAGCGCTTCCCCCGCGGGAGGCGCAGACCCCGAGATCCAGCTCGCGTCCATCGCGCGCAGCGACGCCGAGAAGAGCCGCGGGTCGTCGTGGCCCTGGACCACGAGCAGGGTGTTGGTGGCGGGATCCTTGCCGGCCACGTACCAGGCGGCGCCATCGCCGCCGCGCCGCCCGCCGATGCCCAGGCCCTGCCGCTGGCCGAGGGTGTAGTACATGAGCCCCTGGTGCTCGCCCACCCGCTCGCCCGCGGGCGTGACGATCGGGCCGGGCTCGCGCGGCAGGTAGCGCGAAAGGAACTCGCGGAACGGACGCTCGCCGATGAAGCAGATGCCCGTGGAATCCTTCTTCGCGTGGTTGGGCAGGCCGGCCTCGCGGGCGATCTCGCGCACGCGCGCCTTGTGCAGGTGGCCCACGGGGAAGCGCGCGCGGGAGAGCTGGGCCTGCGAGAGGCGGTGCAGGAAGTAGGACTGGTCCTTGCCCGGGTCGACGCCCTTGAGGAGCCGGAAGCGGCCCTCCCGCTCCTCCACGCGGGCGTAGTGGCCCGTGGCGATGCAACCGGCCCCGAGGGCCAGCGCGTGGTCGAGGAAGGCGCGGAACTTGATCTCCGCGTTGCACAGCACGTCCGGGTTGGGGGTTCGCCCGGCGCGATACTCGGCGAGGAAGCTCGCGAACACGCGTTCGCGGTACTCCGCGGCGAAATTGACCGCTTCCACCTCGATGCCGATCGTCTCGGCCACCGACACCGCGTCGACGAGGTCCACGCGCGTGGAGCAGTACTCGCCGTCGTCGTCGTCCTCCCAGTTCTTCATGAACAGGCCCACGACCTCGTGCCCCTCGCGCTTGAGGAGCAGGGCGGCCACGGCCGAATCGACGCCCCCGGAGAGGCCCACGACGATCTTCATGGGGCGCTATTGTGAGGCATGGCGGGCGCAGGGCACGCGCCATGAAGAAAGGCAGGGCGGACGCCCTGCCTTCCGGGGTGCAGCGGGGACGCCGGGAATCAGGACTTCGGCGCCTCGGCCTTCTTCGCGGCCTTCTTCTTCGCGACCTTCTTCTTGGCCGGCTTGTCGGCGGCCTTCGGGGCCTCCGCCTTGGCCGCGGGGGCCTCTACCTTCGCGGCGGGGGCGGCCTTCGCGGCGGGGGCCGCCGGGGTGGCGGGGACGGCGGCCGCGGCGGGCTTGGCCGGCTCGGCGGGCTTCGCCGGCGCCTGGGCGAACGCGCCCAGCGAGGTGGCGGCGAAGACGGTGGCGATCACGACGGACAGCTTTTTCATTGGGGTTCCTTTGCGTGGAGTGGGGGAGTTGCGCTTCGACTGCGCTGGAAGCCAGCCTCGTCACGCCGCTTAACGCGCTACAGGCCTTCCGGGTTGACAGGCAGGTTCGCCGGCACCTCCCGCCATCGGCCCGGCGCGAGCCCCGCCAGCGACCAGGGGCCGACCCGGTAGCGCACCAGCCGGAGGGTGGGCAGGCCCACGCGGGCGGTCATGCGCCGGACCTGGCGGTTGCGGCCCTCGCGCAGGCCGATGTCGAGCCAGGCGGTGGGAATCGCCCGGCGCTCGCGGATGGGCGGGTCGCGGGGCCAGAGCCCGGGCGGCTCGCCGATGGGGGCCACCCGGGCCGGGCGCGTCACGAAGTCGCCAAGGTCGACGCCGCGGCGCAACGCTTCGAGGGCCTGCGGCGAAGGCGCGCCCTCCACCTGCGCCCAGTACCCCTTCTCCAGCTTGTGGCGGGGGTCGGCGATGCGCGCCTGCAGCCGGCCGTCGTCGGTGAGCACGACGAGGCCCTCGCTGTCGGTGTCCAGCCGGCCCGCGGGGTATACCCCCGGCACCGGCACGAGGCGGGCGAGCGTCGGCCGCTCCCCCGACGGGCTGAACTGGCACACGACGCCGAACGGCTTGTTGAGCAGGATCAACCGCGGCATGGCGGGGGGTATGGGGGCGCTTTGCTATAATTTCGCGTTTCGCCACGCGTCCGCGCGATGCGCCCGCGCACCCCACCCAGAGGCCCCACAGGAGTCGACAGCATGAGCAAGATCAAGGTCAAGAACCCGGTCGTCGAGATGGATGGCGACGAGATGACGCGCATCATCTGGCAGAGGATCCGCGAGAAGCTGATCCTCCCCTACCTCGACATCGACCTCAAGTACTACGACCTGGGCATCGAGCACCGCGACGCCACCGACGACAAGGTCACGGTGGACTCGGCCAACGCGACGAAGGAGTACGGGGTGGCCGTCAAGTGCGCCACCATCACCCCTGACGAGGCGCGCGTGAAGGAGTTCGGCCTGAAGCAGATGTGGAAGAGCCCCAACGGCACCATCCGCAACATCCTGGACGGGACCATCTTCCGCGAGCCCATCGTGTGCGCGAACGTCCCGCGCCTCGTGCCGCACTGGAACCTGCCGGTGGTGGTGGCCCGCCACGGCTTCGGCGACCAGTACCGCGCCACGGAGCTCAAGTTCGAGGGCGCCGGCACGCTCAAGCTCACGTTCCTGCCGAAGGACGGCGGGGCGCCCGTCGAGAAGGAGGTTTTCCAGGCCCCGGGCGCGGGGGTGACGATGGCGATGTACAACCTGGACGAGTCCATCCGCGGCTTCGCGCGCGCCTGCTTCAACTACGCGCTGGACCGCGGCTACCCCGTCTACCTCTCCAGCAAGAACACAATCCTCAAGGTCTACGACGGGCGCTTCAAGAACCTCTTCCAGGAGATCTTCGAGGCGGAGTTCAAGGCGAGGTTCGACGCGGCGAAGCTCACCTACGAGCACCGCCTCATCGACGACATGGTCGCCTCCAACCTCAAGTGGAACGGCGGCTACCTGTGGGCGTGCAAGAACTACGACGGCGATGTCCAGTCCGACACCGTGGCCCAGGGTTACGGCTCGCTGGGCCTCATGACCTCCGTGCTCACCACGCCCGACGGCAAGACCGTGGAAGCCGAGGCCGCCCACGGGACGGTCACCCGCCACTACCGCATGCACCAGCAGGGCAAGCCCACCTCCACCAACCCGATCGCCTCCATCTACGCCTGGACGCGCGGCCTGCAGTACCGCGGCAAGATGGACGGCACGCCGGACGTGGTGAACTTCGCGCACACGCTCGAGAAGGTGTGCGTGGACATGGTCGAGGCGGGCAAGATGACCAAGGACCTCGCCATCCTCATCCGCCCCGACCACCCGTTCCTCACCACCGAGGAATACATGGACACGGTCGACGCCGAGCTCAAGCGCCGCATGGCCTGAGGCGCCGCGCACCGTAGCGGTGCAAAGAAAAAGCCCCCGGGACACGGGTCCCGGGGGCTTTCCAATCGGTGGAGTCGGCTCTTAGGCGGCCTGGATGTTCGACGCCTGCTTGCCCTTGGGGCCTTGCGTCACGTCGAAGGAGACCTTCTGGCCTTCCTTGAGGGTCTTGAAACCCTGCATCTGGATGGCCGAGAAGTGGGCAAAGAGATCCTCGCTGCCGTCATCCGGCGTGATGAACCCGTAGCCCTTCGCATCGTTGAACCACTTGACGGTACCGGTTGCCATTCGCTTGCATACCTCTTGGAAAAACGGGTGGAGGCCCGCAACTCGTTCGGATCCAGGCCCGCAAGGCGACGTGGCGATGCGAAATCCTTGATGCCAAACTCCAACGCGCCTTTTACGCCCGTTGCCGGGTCAAGTCAATAGAATGGGCGGGGTCTTGAAAAAGGCCCGCCCTTTGCCCATATTGACCGGAGTCGGAACCGACTCAACGTTCGCCGCACCACTCGCGCCCACGGAATGCCCAGCAAGCCCAGCGGCTCCACTCTGCTCAAGCCGAGCGCGGCCAAGGTCAAGCCGCCGCCGATGTACAAGGTCGTCATGTACAACGACGACTTCACGCCGATGGAATTCGTGGTCGAGGTGCTGCAGGTGTTCTTTTCGCTGCCCCGGGAACAAGCCACCCAGGTGATGCTCAAAGTGCACACCGAGGGCCGGGGCGTCTGCGGCACCTACCCGAAGGACGTGGCCTCCACGAAGGTGGAGCAGGTGGTTCAATACTCGCGCCAGCACCAGCATCCCTTGCAGTGCGCGATGGAGGAAACATGATCGCCCAGGAGCTGGAAGTCAGCCTGCACATGGCCTTCGTCGAGGCCCGCCAGAAGCGCCACGAGTTCATCACCGTGGAGCACCTGCTTCTCGCGCTGTGCGACAACCCGTCGGCCTCGGAGGTGCTGAAGGCCTGCGCGGCGAAGATCGACGAGCTGAAGAAGGCGCTCGCCGACTTCGTCATGCAGCACACGCCCACCGTCGCCGGCACGGGCGAGGTCGACACGCAGCCCACGCTCGGCTTCCAGCGCGTGATCCAGCGCGCCATCCTGCACGTGCAGTCCTCGGGGAAGAAGGAAGTCACCGGCGCCAACGTCCTGGTCGCCATCTACGGGGAGAAGGATTCCCACGCCGTCTACTTCCTGCACCAGCAGGGCGTCTCGCGGCTCGACGTCGTGAACTTCATCTCCCACGGCATCACCAAGAACCCGCAGTCGGGCGGCCGCGAGGAGGGCGAGGGCGCCGAGGAGGCCCCGGAAGCCCCGGGCGCCGGCGGCGCGCTCGAGAGCTTCACCCAGAACCTGAACCAGCTCGCCGTCGACGGCAAGATCGACCCGCTCATCGGCCGCGAGCACGAGCTCGAGCGCGTGATCCAGATCCTCTGCCGCCGCCGCAAGAACAACCCCCTCCTCGTGGGCGAGGCGGGCGTCGGCAAGACCGCCATCGCCGAGGGGCTCGCGCGGCGGGTCGTCGACGGCCAGGTCCCCGAGATCCTCGCCAAGGCGCAGGTCTACGCGCTGGACATGGGCGCGCTGCTGGCGGGCACGAAGTACCGTGGTGACTTCGAGCAGCGCCTGAAGGCGGTGCTCAAGCAGCTGGTGGAAAACCCCAACGCCATCCTCTTCATCGACGAGATCCACACGCTCATCGGCGCGGGCAGCGCCTCGGGCGGCACGCTGGATGCCTCCAACCTCCTCAAGCCGGCGCTCTCCTCGGGCGCGCTCAAGTGCATCGGGGCGACCACCTACAACGAGTTCCGCGGCATCTTCGAGAAGGACCACGCGCTCTCCCGCCGCTTCCAGAAGATCGACGTGAACGAGCCCTCGATCCAGGAGACGGTCGAGATCCTGCGCGGCCTCAAGAGCCGCTTCGAGTCGCACCACGGCGTGAAGTACACCGCCAACGCGCTCACCACGGCCGCGGAGCTCGCGGCGCGCTACATCAACGACCGGCACCTGCCCGACAAGGCGATCGACGTGATCGACGAGGCCGGGGCCCTGCAGCGCATCCTGCCGAAGTCGAGGCAGAAAAAGGTGATCGGCAAGCCCGAGATCGAGGAGATCATCGCCAAGATCGCGCGCATCCCGGCGAGGAGCGTGTCTTCCGACGACCGCACGCAGCTGAAGAACCTGGACCGCGACCTCAAGGCCACCGTATTCGGCCAGGACGCCGCGATCGAGGCGCTCTCGGCCGCGATCAAGATGGCCCGCTCGGGCCTGGGCAACCCGCAGAAGCCGATCGGCTCGTTCCTCTTCTCGGGCCCGACGGGCGTGGGCAAGACGGAGGTCGCGCGCCAGCTCGCCTTCATCATGGGCGTGGAGCTCATCCGCTTCGACATGTCGGAGTACATGGAGCGACACGCGGTCTCGCGCCTCATCGGCGCGCCCCCCGGCTACGTCGGCTTCGACCAGGGCGGGCTCCTCACCGAGGCCATCACCAAGCACCCGTACTCCGTGCTCCTTCTCGACGAGATCGAGAAGGCGCACCCGGACATCTTCAACATCCTGCTGCAGGTGATGGACCACGGCACGCTCACCGACAACAACGGCCGCAAGGCGGACTTCCGCAACGTCGTCATCGTCATGACGACCAACGCGGGCGCCGAGGGCCTGTCGAAGAACGCCATCGGCTTCGCCACCGACCGGAAGGCGGGCGACGAGATGGCCGAGATCAAGCGCCTGTTCACGCCGGAGTTCAGGAACCGCCTGGACGCGGTCATCTCCTTCGCCGCGCTCGACGAGGCGGTCATCCTGCGCGTGGTCGACAAGTTCCTCATGCAGCTCGAGGCCCAGCTCGCCGAGAAGAAGGTCGAGGCCCAGTTCACCGAGGCGCTCAAGAAGTACCTTGCGAAGAACGGCTTCGACCCGCTCATGGGCGCCCGTCCCATGGCCCGCCTCATCCAGGACACGATCCGCCGCGCGCTCGCCGACGAGCTCCTCTTCGGCCGGCTCGCCGGCGGGGGGCGCGTCACGATCGATGTCGACGCCGAGGGCAAGGTGCGGCTCGACATCGCCACGGCGGCGCCCTCGGGCGAGCCGGTGCCCGCCGCCGGCTGACCGGGCCCGCTTCCTCCTACCCCCTTCGGGGGATACTCCCCCACCCCACGGGGTGGGTTTACAGGGGCTCGCGCACCCGGATACTCTCGGGAAGCGCCAATAACCCCAGGAGGAGCAAGCCCATGATGAAAACCGCGCGGTACCTAGCGGCGGTGGCAGCTACGCTCGCGACCGGCTTCGCCGTCGCGCAGCAGCCCGCCCCGCCCGCCTTCGCCGCATCCAACCTCAGCCCCGCGGGCGTGCGCGCCCTCGCCGCCAACTGCGCGGCGTGCCACGGCACGCACGGCAAGCCCGCGCCCGGCTCCACGCTCGCGGGCCTCGCCGGCAAGCCGAAGGACGAGCTGCTCACGGCGATGACCCAGTTCAAGCAGGGCAAGAAGCCGGCGACGGTGATGCACCAGCTCGCGAAGGGCTACTCCGACGAGGAGCTCGCCGCGCTGGCCGACCATTTCTCGAAACAGGCCCGCTAGGCGAGAGGAGAAAGACATGAGCATGCAAAGAAGGGATTTCCTCAAGGCGGGCGTGGCGGCCGCGGCGGCGGCGGGGCTCGCAGGCTGCGCCGGGATGCCCGGCGGCGGCGCGAAGGCCCGCGTGGTGGTGGTCGGGGGCGGCTACGGTGGCGCGACGGCGGCCAAGTACATCCGGCTCCTCGACCCCTCGATCGAAGTGGTCCTGGTCGAGCCCAACGAGGCGTTCGTCTCCTGCCCGATCTCGAACCTCGTGCTGGGCGGGTTCAAGACGATGGCGGACATCACGACGCCCTACTCGGGGCTCGCCGCCAATCACGGCGTGCGGATCGTGCGCGACATGGCCACGGCCATCGACGCGGACCGGAAGCAGGTCCGGCTGGCCAGGGGCGACACGCTCTCGTACGACCGCGTGATCGTCTCCCCCGGCATCGACTTCATCGCGGGGTCGATTCCCGCGCTCGCGTCGGCCGACGCGCAGGCGCGCGTGCTGCACGCGTGGAAGGCCGGGCCGCAGACGGTGGCGCTTCGCCGCCAGCTGGAGGACATGCGCGACGGTGGCGTCTACGTGCTGGCCGTCCCGCTGGCGCCCTACCGCTGCCCGCCGGGGCCGTACGAACGCGCCTGCCAGGTGGCCGCGTACTTCAAGGCGAAGAAGCCGAAGTCCAAGGTCCTGATCCTCGATGCCAATCCCGACGTCACCTCGAAGGGGCCGCTCTTCAAGAAGGCCTGGGCCGACCTCTACAGGGACATCGTCGAATTCCGCGGCAACAGCAGGGCGGTGGACGTGGACCTTCGCGCCGGCGCCGTGAAGCTCGAGTTCGACGACGTCAAGGGCGATGTCCTCAACGTCGTGCCGCCCATGAAGGCCGGCGCCATCGTCGCCCCGTTCATCACCGCCAACAACCGCTGGTGCGGCGTCGACTGGCTCACCTTCGAGTCGCAGGCGGCCAAGGGCGTGCACATCCTGGGCGATTCCACGCTCAGCGCGCCGGGCATGCCCAAGTCGGGGCACATGGCCAACGGGCACGGCAAGGCCTGCGCCGCGGCGGTGGTGGCGCTCCTGAACGGCGAGGCGCCCAATCCGGCACCCTCGCTCACCAACACGTGCTACAGCTTCGTGTCGGAGTCGGAGGTCGTCCACGTCGCGTCGGTGCACAAGTACGACACGAAGGACCGCACCTTCAAGGGAGTCCCCGGCTCCGGCGGGGTGTCGGCCGGCAGGAACGAGCTGGAGGCGGGCTACGCGCTCAACTGGGCGCGCAACATCTGGGCCGATACGCTCACCTGAAAGCCGGCGTTTGCGGCAAGGTGGACGGGCCGCCTGCGGGCGGCCCGTTTCACTTCGCAGGCGCTCAGGGCGCCGAGGCGAGGAACTCCGCCAGCGCCTTGACCTCGAACTCCGTGAGCTTGGAGGCGATGGCGTGCATGACCGCGTTGTCGTTCGTGCGCGTGCGCTTGTTGAATTCCTTCAGCTGCCCCTCGATGTAGGGCGCCTGCTGGCCCGCCAGCCGCGGCAGCGTCTCGGTGCCGTGCGCGGACGGGCCGTGGCACCCGGAGCAGGCCGCGACGCCCGAGAACGGGTTGCCCTTCGCGTAGAGGTAGCGTCCCACGGCCGCGAGCTCCGCGTCGGCGGGGGCATGGGGGTCGGCCTTCTGCGCGGCGAAGAACGCGCCGAGGTCGGCCATGTCCGCCTCGGTGAGCCCGGCGACCATGCCGTTCATCGTCGTCGCCTTGCGCGCGCCCGTCTGGAAATCGCGCAGTTGCTTGGCGACGTAGGTCGCGTTCTGCGTGGCGAGCCGCGGGAAGACCTCGCTCGAGCTCTCGCCTTCCATGCCGTGGCAGAGGAAGCACCGGCCGGCGACGATCTTCCTGGCGCGGTCGAGATCGGCTGCGGCCGCCCCGGGAGCGGCGAGGACGAGAGCGACGAGGGCGGCGCGGAGGAACGGGCGGGGCATCATCATGGCGGGGTCATCGGGACAGGGGCCTCACGATTGTAGCAACCGGACGGCGCGGGGAATACGGGGTGCCCCGCCGGTGTTGACCGCGTAAACTCACGCGTGGTGGATCCGATCGAACCCCGACAGCCGACGACCCGCGCCGCGCGCGAGCCCCTTTCCGCAAAGGGCGCGAGGCGCATCCTCGTCCTCTTCCCCGACGAGTGGGACCGCTCGATGGCCGCGCGGGCGGCGCCCGGCCACGAGTTCGCGTACGAGGGCTTCGACCTCTTCCGCTTCCCGGGCAACGCGCGGCTCTTCACCTTCGACGTGCGCCGCTTCGTCGACCGCCTGGCGCGGCGCTACGCCCGCGCCGGCCTGGACGGCATCGTCACTTCCGACGAGCAGTTCGGGCCCGTGGTTGCCGCCCTGCTCGGCGAGCGGCTCGGGCTGCCCCACACGCCGCTCGCCGCCGTCCTGACCGCGCAGCACAAGTACTACGCGCGCCGGGCGTTCGAGCGCGAGCTTCCCGAGTGCAACCCGCGCTTCGGCCTCATCGAGCGCGACTTCCGGCGCCGGCGCGAGGTCCCGCTCGCCTTCCCCTTCTACGTGAAGCCGGTGAAGGCGGCCTACTCGGTCCTCGCGCGCCGCGTGTCGAGCTGGGACGAGCTCGAGAGCCACGCGCGCTTCTCCTGGCTCGAGGCGGCAATCATCGAGCGGCTGGTGAAGCCCTTCGGCGACGCGATGCGCGGGCTGCCCGGGTTCGAGGTCGACCCCTTCAGCCTCATCGCCGAGGAGGTGATCGACGGCTTCCAGGTCACCGTGAACGGCTTCGCGCGGGCGGGGCAGGTCACCATGCTCGGGGTCGTCGACTCGCTGATGTACCCGGGCACCGACCAGTTCCAGCGCTTCCAGTACCCTTCGTGCCTGCCGGCGGAGCGGCAGGCCGCGGCCGAGGAGGTCGCGCGGCGGGCGCTCGCGGCCGTCGGCTTCACCCACGGGATGTTCAACGTGGAGCTGCGCCTGTGCGCTTCCACCGGGCACGCGAAGGTGATCGAGATCAACCCGCGCGCGGCGGGGCAGTTCTACGACCTCTTCGAGCGGGTGGACGGCTACAACCTCTTCGACGCGCTGCTCGCCCTGGAGTCGGGCGGCGAGCCGCGCGTGCGGCGGCGCGAGGGGAGCGACGCCGTCGCCGCGAGCTTCGTGATGCGCGACCTGGCCGGTGAGGGGCTCTCGCGTTGGCCGCAGCGCGGCGAGATCGCGCGGCTGCGGAGCCGCCACCCGCACGCGCGCATCATGGTCTACGCGAAGCGCGGCGCCGACCTGCGCCGCGAGCTGAAGTGGCTCGGCAGCTACCGCTACGCGGTGGCGAACCTGGGCGCGGCTTCTCCCGAGGCGCTCGCCGCGGCCTACCGCGCCATCCACCGCGATATCGGCTTCCACCCGCGCGGCCGCCTCGTCGTGCCCGAGGCGATGCTGGGCGAGGCCGCGGCGGACTAGCCCGGCGGCGCGCCTACTCCCGCAGCCAGGCCGCGTCGAAGCCCGGGTTCGTGCGCGCCGTGAGGACGTGGTCGCGCCACGCGCCGTCGATGTGCAGGTACTCGCGCGCGTAGCCCTCCTTCACGAACCCCAGCCGTTCGAGCAGGCGCGCGCTTCGCTCGTTCTCGGGCCGGTAGTTGGCCATCACGCGGTGCAGGCGCATCTCGCCGAACGCGTAGCCGATGGCGGCCTCCAGCGCCTCGCGCATGAGGCCGCGGCCTTCGTGCCGCCGGGCGACCTGGTAGCCCAGCACGCAGGCGCGGAACGGCCCGCGCGCGACCTGCGTGAAGCTGCACGTCCCGGCCACCTCCGTCGCCTCGCCGGGCACCAGGAGCACCCAGCGCGCGCTCGTGCCGGCGGCGAATTCCTTCTCGAAGCCCGGGAGCTGGCGTGCCCAGTGGTCGGCCCCAAGCCCGCCCGGCGGGGGCGTCGGCGACCAGGGCTTCAGATGGCCCGCGAAGTTCTCGGCGAAGAAGCGCGCGAGCGGCTCCTCCAGCCCGGGGCGCGCGATGACGAGCCGCAGGCGCGCGGTGAAGAGCGTGGGGAATTCCACGGCGCCCGGCGGCGCCTCAGGCCGAGAAGACGCGCCAGTGCGCAGGCCAGCCGTCCGTGGGCGGGCGCCTGAAGCCGCTCTTGGCGAAGAGGTGCCAGCGCCCGATCACGTAGGCGATGAGGGTGGTCGCATAGGCGGCCACGTCCCAGTCGGCGGGGAGCCTGCCGGCGGTGACCGCCAGCCGCGCGCTCTGGCGAAGGCTCGCTTCCAGGCGGTCGACCAGCTGGTTCACGCGCAGCTGCAGGCGCTCGTCCTCGTTCACCAGCGCGTCGCCCGTCAGCACGCGCGTCATGCCCGGGTTCTTCTGGGCGAAGGCGAGGAGCGCCAGCAGGATCGCCTCCACCTGCTTCATCGCGTCCGCCTCGTCGGCCTGGATGCGGTTCACGAGCGAGAAGAGCGACTGCTCGATGAACTCGATCAGCCCCTCGAACATCTGCGCCTTGCTCGCGAAGTGGCGGTAGAGCGCGGCCTCGGAGACGTCGAGGCGCGCGGCGAGCAGCGCGGTCGTCACGCGTTCCGCCTTGGGCTCCTCGAGCATCGAGGCGAGCGTCTGCAGGATCTGGGCCTTGCGCTCCCCGGTCTTCGCCATGGGTCCCCCTCGTGCCTACCGGCGGCCGCCGAGGATGGACCCCAGCACGCCGCGGATGATGCGCCGGCCGACCTCGCTGCCGATGGCGCGGGCCGCGCTCTTGGCGGCGGCTTCCATCGGCGACTCGCGCGTGCGGCCCTTCGGGGCCGCCTGCCCGCCCGGAAGTCCCAGCTTGCCGAGGATGCCGCCGAGCACGCCTTCGTCCTGCGCCGGCGCGGCGGCGCCCGCCTCGCCCGCCGCGGCGCCGGCGCGACCGCCCGCGCGCTCGGCGAGGACCTCGTAGGCGGACTCGCGGTCGACGGCCTTCTCGTAGTGCCCCGCCACGAGCGAGGCGGCGATGACGGCGCGCCGCTCCTCGGGCGAGAGCGGCCCGATGCGCGAGCGCGGCGGCACGACGTAGGCCCGCTCCACCGGGTGGGGCCGCCCCTTCTCGTCCAGGAACGACACGAGCGCCTCGCCCACCACCAGCTCGGTGATCGCCTTCTCGACGTCCAGCCCCGGGTTCTGGCGGAAGGTGGTGGCGGCGGCCTTCACGGCCTTCTGGTCGCGCGGCGTGAACGCGCGCAGCGCGTGCTGGATGCGGTTGCCGAGCTGCCCCAGCACCGTGTCCGGGACGTCCAGCGGGTTCTGGGTGATGAACCAGACGCCCACGCCCTTCGAGCGCACGAGGCGGACCACCTGCTCGATGCGGTCCAGGAGCTCCTTGGGTGCGTCGTCGAAGAGCAGGTGCGCCTCGTCGAAGAAGAAGACGAGCTTCGGCTTCTCGGGGTCGCCCACCTCCGGCAGCTGCTCGAAGAGCTCCGAGAGGAGCCACAGGAGCAGGGTGGCGTAGACGCGCGGGCTCGCGAGCAGCTTGTCGGCGGCCAGGATGTTCACCACGCCCCGGCCGTCCACGGTCTGCATGAGGTCCTCCAGGGCGAGCGCGGGCTCGCCGAAGAACTTCTCGCCGCCCTGGCTCTCGAGGGCGAGGAGCCCGCGCTGGATGGCGCCGATGCTCGCCGTCGAAAGGTTGCCGTACTGCGTGCGCAACTGCGCCGCGTTGTCGCCCGCGTGCTGCAGGAGGGCGCGCAGGTCCTTCAGGTCCAGGAGCGCGAGCCCGGCGTCGTCGGCGATCTTGAAGACGGCCGCGAGGACGCCCGACTGCGTCTCGTTGAGGTTGAGGATGCGGGCGAGCAGCAGCGGCCCCATCTCCGAGACAGTGGAGCGCACCGGGTGGCCCTGCTCGCCGAAGACGTCCCAGAAGGCCACCGGCGCGGCGAGCGGCGTGCGCCCCTCGATGCCCAGCATCTTCAGGCGCTCCTCGACCTTGCGGTTCGCGCCGGCGGGTGCTGCGAGCCCCGCGAGGTCGCCCTTCACGTCCGACATGAACACGGGGACGCCGATGGCGCTCAGCGACTCGGCCACGGCCTGCAGGGTGACGGTCTTGCCGGTGCCGGTGGCGCCGGCGATGAGGCCGTGCCGGTTGGCCATCCCCGGCAGCAGGCCGAGGTCGATGCCGGATTTCGCGACGACGAGAGGGGGCAGCACGGGCGGGCTCGGGGCGGAGGGACGGTGCCGGGGATGTTACCATTAGGCCCCTCGAAACTGAATTCGCGGCGAAGACCCATGGCAGGCCACAGCAAGTGGGCGAACATACAGCATCGCAAGGGGCGGCAGGACGCCAAGCGCGGCAAGATCTTCACCCGCCTCATCAAGGAAATCACCGTGTCGGCGCGCATGGGCGGGGGCGACCCGGCGATGAACCCGCGGCTCCGGCTCGCCGTCGACAAGGCGACCGAGAACAACATGCCCAAGGACAACATCGAGCGCGCCATCAAGCGCGGCACCGGCGACCTGGAGGGCGTGAGCTACGAGGAGATCCGCTACGAGGGCTACGGCATCGGGGGCGCGGCCGTGATCGTCGACTGCCTCACCGACAACCGCACGCGCACCGTGGCGGACGTGCGGCACGCGTTCTCCAAGCACGGCGGCAACCTCGGCAGCGACGGCTCGGTGGCCTTCCTCTTCAAGCACTGCGGGCAACTCGTCTTCGCGCCCGGCACGCCGGAGGAAAGGCTCCTCGAGGCGGCCCTCGAGGCCGGCGCCGAGGACGTCGTCACCAACGACGACGGCTCCATCGAGGTGATCACCGGGCCCTACGACTTCCCCGGCGTGAAGGCCGCCCTGGAGAAGGCGGGCTTCAAGGCGGAGGTGGCGGAAGTCACCATGAAGCCGGGCACGGAGACCGTCCTCGAGGGCGACGACGCCGCGCGCATGCAGAAGCTCCTCGACGCGCTCGAGTCCCTCGACGACGTGCAGGAGGTCTTCACCTCCGCCGCGATGGACGAGGCGGCGTAGGCCGGCCTTGCGCATCCTCGGCATCGACCCGGGCCTGCGCGTGACCGGATTCGGCGTCGTCGACCGCGAGGGGCAGCGCCTCGCGTACGTGACGAGCGGCTGCGTGCGCACGCGCGACGCGGACGAGATGGCCGCGCGGCTCGCGACCCTGCTCGAGGGGCTGGGCGAGGTCATCGCGGCCAACCGCCCCGACGAGGTCGCCATCGAGAAGGTGTTCGTGAACATGAACCCGCGGACGAGCCTGCTGCTGGGCCAGGCGAGGGGGGCCGCGTTCTCGGCGGCCGTGCTCGCGCGCCTGCCGGTGGCCGAGTACACGGCCGGGCAGGTGAAGCAGGCCGTCGTCGGCAAGGGGCGCGCGGCCAAGGACCAGGTGCAGGAGATGGTGACGCGGCTGCTGCGGCTGCCGGGCCGGCCCTCGCCGGATGCGGCCGACGCGCTCGCCTGCGCCATCTGCCACGCCCACGGCGGCCTCGGGCTGGGGGCGCTCGCCACGCGGGGCCTGCGCATGCGTCGCGGGAGGCTCGCGTGATCGGCCGCATCGCCGGCACGCTCGTCGAGAAGAGCCCGCCGCAGGTGGTGGTGATGGCCCACGGCGTGGGCTACGAGATCGACGTGCCGATGAGCACCTTCTACAACCTGCCGCGCACCGGGGAACCGGTGGAGCTCCTCACGCACCTCGTCGTGCGCGAGGACGCGCACCTGCTCTACGGCTTCCTCACCGGCGCCGAGCGCGCCGCCTTCCGGCAGCTGCTGCGCGTGAGCGGGGTGGGCCCGAAGGTGGCGCTCGCCGTGCTCTCCGGCCTCTCGGTGGACGACCTCGCGGCCG
>Ga0209170_1000499_pt1 | contig 17447 bp, 19 predicted proteins | sample KloWWTKNB14_bulk_FD_187178 | JGI IMG/M metagenome (GOLD analysis project Ga0209170, IMG submission 187178) | Active sludge microbial communities from Klosterneuburg, Austria, studying microevolution and ecology of nitrifiers - Klosterneuburg... | ecosystem: Engineered > WWTP > Aerobic digester >...
TGCCAAAGTGTCTTTTACTTCCTTAAACATCGTTTCCAGCGTTACTAGTACATCCACTTTGGAGATACCTGTTTTATCCGAAATCTTGTTTACTAAGTCAGCTTTTCGCATAAATGATAAGTGTTTAAATTTTTATTAAATCAAACTGTAACTCAGTTTATTATGCATTCTACTTCTAAGTTATAAACATTTTTTAATCCAAATCAATAGTTTTACAAAAAATAATTTATCTTATTGAGCAAAGTAATACATAATATTTTGAATATCAACAATTTCAGCAAAATTCTTTTGTTATGGAATGATACACAAAACAAACGAAAAATGCCTTGGAAAGGAGAAAACGACCCATACAGAATCTGGATTAGTGAAATAATTCTTCAACAAACAAGGGTGGAACAAGGATTGGATTACTATAACCGATTCATTAAAAAATATCCAACCATCAAAGACCTTGCCTTAGCAAATGAAAATGAGGTTTTTAAACTTTGGGAGGGGCTGGGATATTATTCCAGATGTAGAAACTTGATTGCAACAGCAAAATGCATTCATGAGGACAAAAATGATATATTCCCTAATCATTATGAAGAGATAATAAAACTAAAAGGAATTGGACCCTACACCGCCGCAGCTATTGCCTCCTTTGCTTTCAACGCACCGTGTGCCGTGGTGGACGGCAATGTGCATCGAGTGCTATCCAGGGTTTTTTATATCACTGATCCCATTGATAGCAGCGAGGGGAAAAAGACATTCGAAAAACTGGCTAATACATTATTGAATATTCAAAAACCCGGTGACCATAATCAGGCTATTATGGATTTTGGTGCGACGGTTTGTAAGCCAACAAACCCTGTTTGCGATACCTGTATTTTTAACAAGTTTTGCAAAGCCTATCTAACTAACAATATTGAAAAACTACCAGTCAAGAAAAAAAGAATTCTAAAAACCCATCGCTATTTCAATTTTTTTATCCTCGAACACCGAAAGAAAATCGCCATAAAACAAAGAACAAAAAATGATATCTGGAGGCACCTGTTTGAGTTTCCCATGATTGAAACCTCCCGAAAATATTCCAGTCAGGAAATCACCGACACACTTGTTCAAAACGACTGGATTCCCAGAAATATTCGCTTACAAAAAATTGAAAAGGAGTTCAATCAAATACTTACACATCAAACTATTCATGCTGTATTTTTCAAAGCTATTGTACCTCTCCAATCAAATGCCTCAAATGATTATATCTGGATAACCCGGAAGGACTTAAAAACATTCGCTTTCCCTAAAATCATTAATTCATTTTTACAAGAGTATATCAATCCTATTTCAACCAAATCACCTTTATAACCTATAAACCAGATCGACTTTAATTATTTTTTTCAAATGCTTAAAATCTTCTAATTTTAATCCGCATTAGATAAGCAAAAAGTTCATCAGGAAAAACAATAATTATGAGAGGCGTTAACAAGGTCATGTTGATTGGAAATTTAGGTAAAGATCCCGAAGTACAAACATTGGAAGGAAATATTGCAGTAGCAAAATTTCCCCTGGCTACTACGGAAACATTTAAAGATCGTTCTGGCAAATTGGTTTCACAAACTGAATGGCACACGGTAGTATTGTGGCGAGGTTTGGCAGATTTGGCACATAAGTTTTTACACAAATCCAGCTTGGTCTATATAGAAGGAAGATTACGAACCAGAAGTTGGGAAGATAAAGACGGTGCTAAAAAATACATAACAGAAGTGGTAGGCGAAAACCTCATCATGCTGGATAAAAAAGTAGATGGCATGCCGCATGAACATGATTCTGGAGAATCCCATACTGCAAGTAACGAGGGAGAAAACCCTTCTATTGGTTTTTAAAAAAATCATTTTCCACGATCTAAGAAATAGTTTTAATTTTCGGCTTCATCAATAAATTATACCTTGTTTACCTTACCAAATGCCACTCTACTCCAGAGCCTGGGTCAAATAGAACCAAGCACTCAAAGCAGCACTTTTTTAGTGGTTGGTATGTTATTGCTCATCTTTCTGTCCTTTTCTGTTTCCGGATCTCAGGCTGCCGTTTTTTCATTATCGGATAAGGATTTGGACATCTTAAAAACCAAGCAACAACCCTCTGCACGTCGCATAATCAATCTACTGGAAGAGCCAAAGGAGCTTTACACCTCTATGCTCATTTCTAAAACTATTCTAAATATTTGCCTGATCATTTTAACCAACTATCTGATCAATTTATACACCCCTCCTACCTATCTTCATACTTGGTATGCTATAGTAGGAAAATGGTTAGCCATTGCTTTTCTGATACTTTTTCCTTTGGAAATATTTCCAAGGGTATGGGCAAGGCAAAACAGTTTGCGATTTGCCTATGAATGGCCCATACTAATCGTGGTGGTTGAAATCATTCATCTAGTGTTCAGACGTATCAGCAAAGGGATTGTGTCGGTAGCAGACGAAATGGGCAAATCCTTTGGCACCGATCTGGCTGAGGAGACCAGTTTGCAACAATTTGATGAAGCCATAGATATTCAACCGGATGAAGAAGCCTCTCAGGAGGAAAAAAACATCATGAAGAGTATAGTGAAATTTGGGAAAATATCGGTTCGAAAAGTAATGAAAAGCCGGCTTTATGTAAGTGGAATTGATTACAATACTCCTTTTGGTGCGCTGATTCAAAAGATTGAAGAATTGCACTTTTCCAGATTACCGGTTTATAAAGAAAACCTGGATGAAATTGAGGGTATCATCAATATCAAGGATCTGGTTCCTCATTTGCAGAATCCAGACTTTGACTGGCATGGTGTGATACGACCACCTTTTTTTGTTCCTGACTCCAAATTAATTGAGGATCTATTGATTGAGTTTCAAAACAAACATTTGCATTTTGCCATTGTGGTGGATGAGTTTGGAGGCACCAGTGGCATTGTTACATTGGAAGATATTTTGGAAGAAGTAATAGGTGATATAAAAGATGAGTTTGATGAAGATGAAGAGCTAAGTAAAAAACTGGATGACAATACTTATATTTTTGAAGGCAGCACCATGTTGCACGATGTTTGTAAAACCTTGCAGATACCCGTGAACACTTTCGACAAAGTGCGTGGTGACAACGAATCGCTTGGCGGTTTGATTAATGAAATATCTGGAGACCTACCTCAGGCAAATAGCATATTGGTTAGTGGTGATTTTGAGTTTACTGTACTCGATATGGAACGCAACCGGGTAAAACAGGTTAAAGTAGTGATACAGGCAAAAGTATAGTTGATCAAGTTCTTCACTATACTCAGTCTAACTTTTAACTGAGATGAGAACCATTCTGCATATCGGCAATGTTTGAAAAGAACAACATTGTTTGAAATGTCTTTCATCGATATGAACTATTGTTTCACCAAGTTTAGTCCCCTATAATTTTTACTCAAAGTACTGCCAGTGCCAAAATCCCCTATCATGACCACCTGGCTGTCCGACATCGAATGCACTAACTACCTAAACAATATTTCTAGGATGGTGAGATCAAATAATCCATCTCTACACATAAACAATTAATTCCGAAAGTTTTAAACATTGCCTGATTCAGTGATAAAATTACAAATTACCACAGCAGCCTTACTCAGTCTCAATAAAAACTATTTCATTTTAAAAAATCCCAGCACATTAATTTGATACCTTTGTTCGGGTTTGGATATCAAATTCAATCAATCTAATCCCTATTTTTATATATTAATAAGAAGATATTTTAGCTTCAGTAAGTACCATGATAATAATTGAAAACAAAATAATAAGTGATGACATCGCCGAGGCACAATTTGTATGTGATTTATCTAAATGCAAAGGTGGATGTTGCGAAGAAGGTGATGCTGGTGCCCCATTAACAGAAGCGGAATTAAAGGAAGTAGAAAACCATTTTGAAATCATTAAATCCTATATGACCGAAGATGCCATAAAGGAAGTTGAACAAAGCGGCTTTTATTCCTTTAGCGAAGAATTTGGATGGGTAACGCCTACATTGGCAAGCGATAATGAAATATGTGTGTATGCTTTTCGTGAAAAAAACGGATTGATAAAATGCGCATTTGAACAGGCTTATAATGAAGGAAAAATTTTCTGGAAAAAACCAATTAGCTGCCATTTGTACCCCATCATAGCATATAAAGGAGTTCATGGAGACTATGAAAGACTGAATTACGAACCAAGGGAAAAGCTTTGCAGTCCGGGTTGTGCGCTTGGCGAAAAGCTAAAAGTTCCGGTTCATGCATTTTTGAAAGAACCCCTGATTCGAAAATATGGTGAAGCGTTTTACGAAGCTTTAGACCAAGCAGTAGCCATGCATAAACAAGAAAAATAGTGTTGTTCAAACTAATCCAAAAACAATTACATGTCTCACACATCCGATATTTTTGGCAAAGCCAGTAAACAAAAAGCCGCAGACAGAGATCATCGCCAGGTCATCAATTTCAATATCTCAAAATACAACAAATCCGTACCCGGAGGAAAGAAACAATTTGATGATGTGGAGCTGGCCAGAATGCGAGCCAAGAACTTAAAATGGAAAGCCATTGAAACCCTTGATCTGCAACTCGAGAACTTTGAAGCTCAAATCAGTTCAAGGGGTGGCAAGGTAATTTGGTGCGAAGATGCCGCTCAGGCCAATGAAGTTGTGCTGACAATATGCAGAAATAAGAACTGCAAAACTGTGGTCAAAAGCAAGAGCATGGTGACCGAAGAAATCCACCTGAACAAAAAACTTGAAGAAAACGGGATAGAAAGTGTGGAAACAGATCTGGGCGAATACATTCAGCAGTTGGATGACGAACCTCCTTACCACATTGTAACTCCTGCCATGCATAAAAGCAAAGGAGACATTGCGAAACTATTTGCAGAAAAACTGGGAACAGATCCATCCTTATCTGCTGAACAGTTAACACTGGTAGCCAGAGAAAAACTAAGACAAAAATATGCCGAAGCCGAGGTAGGCATTACCGGAGCCAATTTCATAATTGCCGACATTGGTGGCATTGCTATTACAGAAAACGAAGGTAACGCCAGACTGAGTTGCTCCATGCCTAAAACGCATATTGTTATTGTTGGTATTGAAAAAGTAATTTCATCATTGACCGATCTGGCTTTGTTCTGGCCCATGCTTGCCACTTTTGGAACCGGCCAGCGTGTCACTTCTTACAGTACCATTGTAACCGGCCCCAGACAGGCAAATGAGGTGGATGGTCCGGATGAAATGTATATCATCCTATTAGACAATGGTCGTACAAAACTATTGGCCAATGAAAAAGTAAGAGAAGCCTTGTATTGCATTCGGTGTGGTGCATGCTTGAATGCATGTCCGGTGTATAAAAACATTGGCGGTCACACTTATGCAACCACCTATAGTGGCCCGATTGGATCCGTTATCACCCCTCATCTAAAAGGGATGAAAGATTGGAAACATTTAAGCCATGCCTCATCCCTCTGTGGCAATTGTACTGAGGTTTGTCCGGTTCGCATCAACCTACATGAACTGCTCCTCGAAAACAGACACGAAGCCGCCCATGCCGGCTATGCTCCTGCTACAGAAAAAATGGCTTGGAAGTTTTGGAAGATGGCAATGCTTAAACGCAAATGGATGAATATTGGAAACGGAAACATGAAATCTACCATGATCAACTCCATTGCTGGTGTCTGGACTAAAAACAGAAGCCCTCTGAAATTTCCAAAAAAGTCATTCAATGAACTTTGGGCAGAAAAAAAGAAATATTGATAAAAAGAATGTCGTGTTTTACTACGCTGGCTATTTTACCATCTACCTATTACTTTTGAATCAATGACAGATAAAGAGAAACTACGGCTGGACAAATACCTTTGGTCCATTCGCCTGTTCAAAACCAGAAGACTGGCAACGGATGCCTGCAATAGTGGCAAAGTGAAATACAATGAAGATTCGGCAAAGCCAGGAAAAAATGTTCATCTGGGAGATATCTACGAGATTCGTACCGAAGGTAGAAAATGGGTGATCAAAGTCATCAGCCTGTTACATACCCGTGTAAAATATGAAGAAGCCATAAAAAATTATGCCGATCTTACACCAGCGGAAGAACTAGAAAAAGCAAAAGTTCAGGCAGCCTCCTTCTATAGTGGTAAACGACTTAGCAAGATTGGTCGCCCCACCAAAAAGGAGCGTAGAAACCTGGACGATTTTATGGAAGGCGATTAACCTGTAATTTTATAGCATGAAAATTATGTTAGAAATACCCGACGAAAAAGCTGCAGGATTGATGGAAGTACTGAACGATATTTCTTATGTAAAAACAACTTCGGTAAAAAAAGACACCAAGAAAAAAAGCCGCTTTTGCTGATTGAATTGCAGCAGGCCGTGGAAGAAGTAAAACTTATAAAAGCAGGAGCAATGAAAGATCGTGCTGCAAGAGAATTTTTGAATGAGATTTAAAATACTTACGATACCTGAGTTTGACAAAAAGCTTATGCGATTGGTGAGAAAATATCCATCCTTTAAAACAGAGTACATCAAACTTTTAGACGGGCTTGAAGAAAATCCTGTACAAGATATTCACTCGGCAACAACTGCTACAAAATACGTCTGGCTATTACATTTAAAGGCAAAGGTGGTGGCGCACTCATTATTACCCATATAGTTATGTTGCCAGTAATTTTAAACAGACAATTATGACAAAATTGATATTAACATTTTTAGTTGGCTTATTATTATTATTATTTACTTCTTGCAGACACAGTCAAGACAAAATTGACTGGATTTTTGTTGAAGGAGGTACTTTTGAGCAAGGTAAAAATCAGATTATTATTAGTCCCAAAGGCGACACGATAAATGGTTTTACAAGTCCTCATAGAATTGTTGAACTGGACGACTTTTACATTAGTAAATATGAAATAACCGTCAAACAATTTAGAGAATTTTGTGAAGCAACAGGCGGAAAAATGCCTGATGCACCTATTGAAAGTGCACACGGAATTAAAGTATATTATAAATGGATTGACGAAAATCCTATGCTTGCGACTTGGGACGAAGCAAATGAATTTGCAAAATGGGTAGGTGGAAGACTTCCAACAGAAGCAGAATGGGAATATGCAGCCAAAGGGGGTAAAAACACAAAAGGGTATAAATATAGTGGTGGCAATAATCCGATTGAAGTAGGTTGGGTAAAAGAAAACTCAGACAGCACATTTCATAAAGTTGGACTTCTTAAATCTAATGAACTTGGACTATATGATATGACAGGAAATGTTGGCGAATGGGTTTTTGATTGGTATAACCCCGAAAAGGACAGTTTGGTGAGTAAGAAAAATCCACAAGGACCGACAGAAGGAGATTATAAAATTTCAAAAGGTGTTAGTTGGTTTTACGAAACACAAAGTGCAGACGGAAGACCATTAGAATATGGAATTCACATGCCAGAAGTCAGATACCAATCACCAAAAGGGACACGTAACGACGGATTTGGATTTAGAATTGCGAAAAGTAAATAAAAACTAATGCCAACTTTGTATTGGCAATTGTTGGGCTGACAGTTGTAAACTCAATATTTGTAATTCTATTGGGCATTGGGGCTAAAGTTGGGCCGACGTTTTTCAAATGCCCCACCATCGCCAATACGTAAACCGATTAACAAAATAGTCTATTTGCTCTCCATTTTTGATAAGTCCGAAATTGAAAGCGTCAGTATTATTAAAGAAAAGGAAATAAAGAAACTGCCATAATTGGCCTAAAAACTATTCCCAAATCTCAAATTACAAAACTCATTCATGCACATAGATATCTTAACCGTTCAACCCGATTTATTACAAAGCCCTTTTTCACACAGCATCATGAAACGTGCGCAGGACAAAGGTTTGCTGAATGTTCAAGTACATCAGCTACGCAAATGGGCCGTGAACGAATATGGCCAGGTGGACGATTATCAATATGGTGGCGGCGCCGGCATGGTAATGATGTGCGAGCCTTTGGCAAATGCGATTGAGGAATTAAAGACCACTAAAAAATATGATGAGATTATTTATGTTACACCGGATGGTAAAACCCTCAATCAAAAAATAACCAACACGCTTTCTATAAAAAATAATTTACTCATCATCTGCGGGCATTATAAAGGTATTGACGAGCGTATCCGCCAAAAATATGTAACCCTCGAAATATCCATTGGCGACTATGTACTCAGCGGTGGCGAACTGGCGGCGGCGGTATTGGTAGATGCGATTGGTAGAATTATACCCGGCGTACTGGGCGATGAAACATCGGCACTAACCGATTCTTTTCAGGACAACCTATTGGCACCGCCTGTATTTACACGACCAGTAGATTTTCAAGGCATGATAGTGCCGGATGTGCTGATGAGTGGTGACCATAAAAAAATTGAAGACTGGCGATATGAACAAGCACTGAAACGCACCCAAGAACGTCGCCCGGATCTGATGGATGAATAGAAATATGAACTTCATTAAGACCTTACCCCTTTGCTCACCAAGGAAGTAGGAAGTTGACAATTTGAATAGTCGATTAGCTACTATAATGGAGTGCATTTTTCATGACTCAACATGGACTGAAAGGAGAAGTGGATAGTAGTACAAGAGTACGATCCGCCACGGCGGACAAACCGCAAAAGTTATTGATAGTAGTACTGTAGTTGGTACAAAAAAAATACCCCGGTTTCTGATGCAGACACAAGAAACCGGAGCAACAATTTCAATTCTAAATTTCTCCTACCATATTCGCAGGCACCACCCACTCGTCAAATTCTTGGGGCGTGAGGTAGCCCAGTTTCACCGCCATTTCTTTTAAAGTGGTTCCTTCCTTATGTGCTTTTTGCGCTATTTCGGCTGCTTTGTAATAACCAATTTTTGTATTGAGTGCGGTTACCAGCATCAGCGAATTGTCCACGTGTTTTTTAATATTTTCTTTTATTGGTTCTATACCCATGGCACACTTGTCGTTGAACGAGACACAACCATCAGCAATCAGTCGGGCACTGTGTAGAAAATTGTAAATCATCATGGGTTTAAACACGTTCAGTTCAAAATGACCATTAGCACCACCCACACTGATGGCTACATCATTGCCCAACACCTGAGCCGCAATCATGGTTAAGGCTTCGCATTGGGTGGGGTTCACTTTTCCTGGCATGATGGATGAACCTGGTTCATTGTCCGGAATATAAATTTCACCAATGCCACTGCGTGGGCCACTGCTCAACATGCGGATATCATTAGCAATTTTCATCAAACTCACTGCCACTGTTTTCAAAGCCCCATGGGCTTCCACCACAGCATCATGTGCGGCCAGTGCTTCAAATTTATTGTCCGCTGTTTTAAAAGGAAGTTTGGTAAGCTTTGCAATTTCTGCCGCCACATTTTCGGCATAGCCCTCCGGCGTATTGATGCCCGTGCCTACTGCCGTGCCACCCAAAGCCAACTCGCTCAGATGAGCCAACGTATTTTTTATGGCCTTCAAACCATGGTCCAATTGCGACACATAGCCACTAATTTCCTGTCCCAGGGTGAGCGGGGTAGCATCCATAAAATGAGTACGTCCTATCTTCACCACTTTCATAAACTGTTTGCTCTTTTTCTTCAGGGTATCACGCAGTTTTTCGATTCCGGGGATGGTGCTTTCCACCAAAATTTTATACGCCGCAATGTGCATCGCTGTTGGGAATGTATCGTTACTGCTTTGGCTCTTATTCACGTCGTCATTGGGATGCAGCACTTTTTCCTTATCCGTCAGACCGCCACCATTCAGCACATGACCACGGTAGGCCACCACTTCGTTCACATTCATATTGCTTTGGGTGCCACTACCCGTTTGCCATACTACTAGTGGAAACTGATCGTCCAATTTCCCTTCCAGAATCTCGTCACACACTTTGCCAATCAGCACGCTTTTAGCTTTAGGCAACACTTTTGCTTTTTGGTTGGTAATGGCAGCCGCTTTTTTAAGGTAGGCAAATGCTTTAATAATTTCTCTAGGCATTTTATTAATGTCCTGTGCAATCTTAAAATTCTCAACCGAACGCTGAGTTTGTGCACCATAATACGCATCAACGGGCACTTTCACTTCGCCCATGGTATCCTTTTCAATCCTGAAATCCATAATCGTTTTTATTTAGTTTGAGTGGGCAACAAAGGTATCGTATAGAACCATTCGCAGTAAAACATTTTTGATAATAGATTTCACACAATAATATAAAAAGGAATATAGACCTAAAACAAAATTTATAGATAGTAACATTCAAAAGGGATTTAGAAGAATTGTTAACACACGAAATAATAATATTTCAAGAATCTAATTTCTTCGGTTCGGGTATTGCCAAAGGCGGGGATTTTTAGCACTAAAGTTCAATCAAAAAACGGATGTTGAACCTTGCACAAATGTCCAATCGAAGGCGTTCAGCTTCGGTTTTGGTAATACCCTGTTAGCGGTTCGTGCTTTTCTGTCCACGATGGTTTGCCGGTCAATATTTGCTGTCATTTTACTGTAGGTTCGTAATAAAGGATTAAAGCCCCGTTAGCAAAGTTTTTGGTTTTAGTAAGTTTGAGAATAGTCCTTTCGTTTACCTTGTCAAACAATTGCGAACCTTTACCAGCAACAACAGGTTGAATGCAAAGTTGGAACTCGTCTATTAAATTTAAGTTCATAAGTTGCATTATTAAACTCCGACTGCCAACAAGGATGTCCTTGCCAGATTGTTGCTTTAATTCTCTAACAAAGTCTTCCAAAGATTTAGTTGCAAGTTTCGCACTGTCCCAGCCTGTTTTTTTGAGTGTGTATGAAAAAACAGTTTTTTGAATTTTGTCAATTGCAATGGCGAAGTTGTCCGCTGTTTTGTCGCCTGATGGGTTTGTTAACAGTGTCTGCCAGTATTGCATTAATTGGTAGGTCGTCCTACCATAAAGGATAATGTCCGCACAGTCTAAAAGGTCTGCGTAGTGTTGATGGATTTCTTCGTCCGATAGTCCCTCAGTGTGGTCATAAACTCCGTCAATTGTGATATTTGTTGCTGCAATTACTTTTCTCATATTTTATTCTTAAATATAATCCTTTCCTGTTTGTTTTTTTGTTGTCCGTATTAAGTTGCACTGTCGTCATAGCATGACCACTAACGCCAATATTTCAGTATAAAATAAGATGCTTGCAAAAAGAAAAGGCTTGTTATTTATGCTTTCCTAAGCCAAATATTATCAAAGCCTAGATGTCTTCCGTTTTGGCTTTCTGTTCGCAAGCAAATTGAATTAATACGAATTCTACATTTGCTAGGCGTTTTTAACAAACTTAAAATTCGTACTTATCTGTTTCCTTCTGTTTAATGCCTTTTCCCAACAAAATTTTTTACCCCCAATTTCTATAGTAATCAAATGAGGCAGTTAAAAAAACCCACACCTCAACTTACTGAACTTCCATTGGCCACTTCCGTATCAGAATTCACAAAAATCAATTTCCCATCTGAATTTTCAGCCATTAATATCATACCGTTACTCTCAATTCCCCGCATTTTTCTGGGAGCCAGATTGGCCACTACCACTACACGCTTTCCCACAATGGTTTCTGGCGCATGATGAAGGGCAATACCAGAAACGATGGTACGTTTTTCATATCCTAGGTCAATTTCAAGTTTTAATAATTTATCGGCTTTGGCTACTTTTTCTGCTGACAGAATAACTCCGGTGCGCAGGTCAATTTTTGCAAAATCATCAAACTGAATTTCGGGTTTGATAATAGAAATCGGAGCGGTCGAAACCTGCTCGATGGTTTTTGCTGTTTCTGCTACTCCGGCTTTCAGTTTTTGTATCTGCGCTTCTATTTCTGCATCCTCTATTTTTCTGAACAAAATTTCTGGTGCACGCAGGGCATATCCCGGTTTTAACAAATCTATTCTGCCCGCATTTTCCCAATCCAACATGCGCTCCACCACCTTCATCATATAGGTCATTTTTCCAGCAGTGGCGGGCAAAAAAGGATTGATAAGAATAGACAGATTCGCAGTCAATTGCAGACAAAGGTGAAGGCAATTGTCAATACTTTTTTGAGCAATCGTTTCAGCCTCTTCTTTTGGAAATATCTGAGTTAAACTTTTTGCCAGAATCCAGGGTTCTTTTTCCTGCATGTATTTATTACCTTTTCGGCTTAAGTCTATTACTTCGTAAAGTGCATCTCTGAAACGGTAATGTTCCAGCGCTGTTTGAACCTTTCCCTTGGCTGCCTCGATATCTGCTATGATGCCCTTATCTTTCTCATCCAGCACATCAGTATGCAATCGGGGCACTTTCCCTTCACATAATTTATGCATCAGCACAAAAGTGCGGTTGATAAAATTCCCAAAAATGGACGCTAGTTCATTATTATTTCTGTCCTGAAAATCCTTCCAAGTAAAATCATTATCCTTATTCTCTGGTGCATTGGCACAAAGCACATAGCGCAACACGTCTTCACAGCCGGGGAAATCTTTGACATATTCATGCACCCACACTGCCCAGTTACGACTGGTGGATACTTTATCGCCTTCTATATTCAGAAACTCATTGGCCGGCACATTGTCGGGCAACACAAAATTTCCATGCGCTTTTAACATAGCCGGAAAAATGATACAATGAAAGACAATATTATCCTTGCCTATAAAATGCACCAGCTTCGTATCTTCTTTGCACCAGTAGTCGGCCCAGTTTTCGGTCAGCTCTTTGGTCGCTGATATATAACCTATTGGTGCATCAAACCAAACATACAACACTTTCCCTTCGGCATCTGGCAGCGGAACTTTGATACCCCAGTTGCTGTCACGCGTCATCGCTCTTGGTTGCAAACCGTTGTCCAGCCAGCTTTTACATTGACCAAAAACATTATTCTTCCACTCGGTATGATCTTCCAAAATCCATTTTTTCAAAAAGGATTCATAGTCCTGTAAAGGAAAATACCAATGCTTTGTTTTCTTCTTCACAGGCACTACATCGCTCAGTGTGCTACGTGGATTGATCAACTGATCAGGAGACAGGGCGCTACCGCATCGCTCACACTGATCGCCATAAGCATTGTCATTGCTACATACCGGACAAGTGCCCACAATGTATCGATCGGCCAAAAACATATTTGCCTTCTCATCATAATACTGCTCAGACTCTCTTTCTTCAAACAAGCCCTCATCAAATAATTTTTTAAAAAAATCTGCCGCTGTTTTATGATGTACCGGACTGGTGGTTCTGGAATAAATATCAAAGGAAATACCCATTTGTCCCAGACTCTGCTTTATCTGTTCATGGTACTTGTCCACTATCTGCTGAGGAGTAACCCCCTCTTTCATAGCACGAATGGTAATGGGCACACCATGCTCATCGCTCCCACCCACAAACTTCACATCTCTTTTTTGTGCCCGCTGGTAGCGCACATATATATCTGCTGGTATATAACAACCCGCCAGATGGCCAATATGCACCGGCCCATTGGCATATGGCAAAGCGGCGGTAACCAATACTCTTTTAAATTCACTCATAAAACCTTACTTAAACATTAATTAGCCAGCAAAAATAAATATTATTGGCCAAGCAGGTAAACATAACTGATCTTTGTTGCGTCGCACACTTTATTTTGTAGTGCAGTACTCATCCCATTTATGCTATGCTGGATTACATTTGCAATAATATTCTTGCATTGATATTCTATACCATTAAAGAAAGATCTTGGATTGCCAAACTGGCTTCTACCAAGTTGAGAACCAAAAGCATGGCCATCGTTTTTGGACGATGTATATATTTGTATGGCGTGTCCAAAGAAAAGTTTTTGGGTAATACATCATGGTTGAGACATGAACTTAAACATATAGAACAATACCAGCGATTGGGATTCCTTGGATTTGTAATGACGTATCTGTGGCAAACTATTCGGGTAGGTTATCACCGTTGTGGTTTGGAATGTGAGGCTAGAGAAGCAGAAAATGATAAAACAATCATTGGCAAGTTTCGCTTACGTTAATAAATGGATCCGTTTTCAAATTCACCTGTTCAAATCCATTTCTTTGGTTATTTTTATCCGCATAATTCATCTCTTTAATGAAACATTTTATCCTATTTGGCGTTGTGGTATCCATTTTATTAACGGCCTGTACTTCTCAAAAAATGACTACAAAAAGAAATATTCCATTTAGCAATAAAGTGATCGCCCACCGTGGTGCATTTAAAAATACGGGGACACCCGAAAACTCGCTTGCTTCGCTCAAAGCCGCTATCGCACTGGGTTGCGGAGGTGCTGAGTTCGACATTCACATGACAGCGGACAATATCCTGGTCATCAATCATGATCCAGAATTTTTAGGTATCCCAATAGAGACTACTACTTATGCGCAACTGCAAACAAAAACTTTGCCCAATGGAGAAAAAATACCTACCCTGGAACAGTATTTAATAACAGGTCTATCCCAAACCAACACTAAGCTAATAGCAGAAATCAAAACTTCAAAAATAAGTGCAGCGCGTTCCCTGGCTCTGGCCACCAGGGTGGTAGAAATGGTGAAAAAACTAAAAGGACAATCACAAGTAGTCTATATTGCCTTTAGCTATGAGGTCTGTAAAAAGGTAAAAGCATTAGATCCTACCGCTCCGGTTCAATATCTGAATGGGGACAAAAGTCCTGCTCAACTGAAAGCCGACGGATTGGACGCCGATTATCATTTCAGTATATTTCAAAAAAATCCTAATTGGATACAGGAGGCAAGGTCGATTGGCATTCAAACAAACGCCTGGACAGTGAATGATGAAAAAGTAATGGATTGGCTTTTGGCAGAAAAAATTGATTTTATCACCACCAATGAACCTGAGCTCTTAATAAAAAAAATAGAACGCAAATAAATAATTACTGTACTTTCAAATCAAAAATTGATATGGCGTTTATTGATCACTATTTATACATTCTGAGTCTTGGCCGTGTAGCAGCTATTGATAAAAAAACCGGTGACATAAAATGGGAAGTAAATTTAAAGGATATTGCCAGCATAAGTAGTATGGGATATTCCATTGGTCAAATAGTGCTGGAAGGCGACAAACTTTTTATTGGCGGTTCCGGTATATTAATTTGTCTGAATGCCAAGGATGGAGCCCTGCTCTGGAAAAACGAATTGAAGGGATGGGGGTATAATTTTGTAAGTATTGCCAATTCTTCTAGTATCGAAGCATCGCAAGAGCTGGCTAATGCAGCAACTATTGCCACCATAACATGATGAGCTGCGGTAGTAGCAGCCGCATCTTCTTCCTAAACGGGCTTGATCATTATCTGAAATACATTCTTCCTATTCCAATACCCAACTCACTTCGCCAAAATCAAAAAGCAATTCTATATCTGTTTGCACCACCAACTGGCCACTGGGTAAAACCTGCCGAACCCTAGCAACAAACTGTTGGCCGTCCTTTTCAAATAAAACCTGTTCATTTTTTTTGAATAAATATTGATTGTACTCTTCTAAAATCTTAAGAAAAGAGGTGCGTTGCATTTCCAGATCCGAATATTTTGACAGTATTGCATTTCTCACTTCGGTAGCCAGTTGCAAGCAATCAAAAGTATTACCCGTGATTTGTCGTAGAGAAACAGCTCTTTTTTGGAGATCCTGGTCAAATCCTGTCTGGTTTATATTTAGCCCCACACCCACCACAGCCCATTTCCATTCGGTGCCGGAAATGATATTTTCAATCAGGATTCCACCTGCCTTCCTGTCCTGAAAATAAATATCATTAGGCCATTTTATCAGTATATCACTCTGCGCATATTTCTCAAAAACCGATCTGACTACCAGCGCCGTAATAGCAATGAGGACAAACTGATGCTGCAAATGCAGACATTTTGGTTCAATAATGATACTTAGATGTATATTTTCACCGGTTTTTGACAGCCAATCTTTTCCTCTTTGCCCTTTGCCTGCAAATTGCTCATGTGAAAATACGGCCCATCCATGTTTGACATTTTCCTGCCGCTCCGTCAGGTGAGATGGTCGCAACAACCCTAAGGCATAATTATTGGTACTATCTACTGAGAAAAGTTCTAATACAGGCGGAAAAGCGTAATGATCTGGTGATTGTTGAGCCAATATTTGTTATTTTTGAGCAATAATAAATAAATTTCATCGTTAAACTACGGTCAACAAAAGTCATTTTAACACATTTATCCATATATTGTTTCTCGAATTGAATAAAGTAATTCTCTAAATAAAAATTTAATCTTCTATTGGAATCATTAGCTTCCCTTACAAAACGCAAAAATACTGCATCTGTCAGGCTTACCAGAAAATCCAAACTGTTCAGTACAATCATAGCCGCTATTCAGGAAAAAAAAGGCGAACAAATTGTATCCTTAGACTTGAGGAAAATTCCAGAAGCTGTTTCTGATTTTTTTATAGTGTGTACAGCCAATAGTCAGCCACAGGTGAAAGCTATCGCAGATAATATTGAGAATTGTGTAAAGGAAAATTGTGGAGAAAACGTTTTTCATAAAGAAGGATTTCAATATTTGCAATGGGTGCTCATGGATTATGCGAATGTGGTGATACATGTGATGCAAGATGAAACCAGAAAATTTTACAATCTTGAAGAAATGTGGAGCGATGCACCTAGTCAGGAACACGAATAATTTTTTTAGAATATTAAACATTTATACAGGTTAATCCTTATATAACAAACAGACAAAATGGCGAAGCAGGAAAATAAAAACAATCCGTTTTCAAACAACAATAAAAACAATAACTTGGGCGAACCGAAAAAGGGCTCAAAATTTGGGAATTATTGGGCCTTTATTATCATACTGGGTGTGATGCTGCTCATCAACTTTATCAATCCGTTGAGCAGTTCTAAACAGGAAATCAGTTTTACCAACTTTACTACCATGCTGGAAAAAGGCGAAGTAGATAAGTTTAGTATTATTAATAATAAAAATATAGTAAGAGTTTGGGCTAAGAAAGACGCTAACGCTGGTGGAAGCAACAGCGATAAATCCATCATCAAAAACAGTGATGAGGCGCAGTTCTTCTTTCAGGTAATAAATGGTGAAACTTTCGAAAAAAAGTTAGGAGAATTTTACACCTCCCATCCAACAGTAGCCAAAATGGAGCCCAAAGTGGATAATGACAGCGATATGCTGGGTCGGGTAATCGGATATATTCTTCCATTCGTTCTCCTACTTGGTGTATGGATCTTGCTGATGCGTAAAATGAGTGGTGGTGCCGGAGGTGGTGCCGGACCTGGTGGTATATTCAGCATTGGAAAATCTAAAGCCACTTTGTTTGACAAAGGAACCAGAGTAAATATCACTTTTGCAGATGTAGCCGGGTTGGATGAAGCTAAGGTAGAGGTAATGGAGATTGTAGATTTTCTACGAAATCCTAAAAAATACACCAGTCTGGGTGGTAAAATTCCAAAGGGAGCATTATTGGTAGGCCCTCCCGGAACCGGTAAAACATTGTT
>Ga0209170_1000505_pt1 | contig 17227 bp, 14 predicted proteins | sample KloWWTKNB14_bulk_FD_187178 | JGI IMG/M metagenome (GOLD analysis project Ga0209170, IMG submission 187178) | Active sludge microbial communities from Klosterneuburg, Austria, studying microevolution and ecology of nitrifiers - Klosterneuburg... | ecosystem: Engineered > WWTP > Aerobic digester >...
TGCAAGTCGACGGGGACGACGAGGCCTTAACGACCGACCTCCTCCAAACGATCCGCAACCGGGTGACATCGGAGTTCGGCATTAAGCACCTGACGATCCAGCTCGAAACCGAATGCTGCCACCCTGAAGCCGTCCACTGCGACCTCTCAAAACTCCACGACCAGCATTCGCATCCCGAATTCCTGCACAGCCACCACTAGGCGGATGGTGAAACAATCCGCCTGCAAACCTGCCCGACGATCTGTCCCTAATTCCAAGATTTCTTTGTACCCGGGCTGCGTGTTATAGCGCCCGCTAGCCCTCACACGACTTCAGCGGCTACAATGGCGTCCATGACTCAACCGCAGACACTCCCAGTCCCCTTTTACGTCCTGTGCGGATCGCTGGGCGCCGGCAAGACGACGCTGCTCATGCGCCTCCTCGAATTCTGGAACAGCCAGGGCCACAAGGTCGGTGTGCTGATGAACGAGGCGGGCGAAGTCAGCATCGATGGGCCGCGCGCGGGCACGATCGCCGAGCAGGTTCTCAATCTTGCCGGCGGCTGCATCTGTTGCGACACCAAAGACGATTTGGCCTGGAGCATTACCCAGCTCGTGCAGGACTACCAATCCACGGTGATCGTGCTGGAATGTTCCGGCATGGCGGACCCGGCGGAAGTGGTCGATGCCGTGACGGATGCCTACGTATCACGCATCGCGAAGCTTGAACGGATCTTCGCAATGTTGCATCCCGTGCCCCTGCCAGATACCGGCATGGCGGAACTCGTTACGCGTAACGCGATTCGTTACGCCGATGACTTGATCCTCAATAAGCGCGACCTCTACATCCCCGGACATTGGGAACAGTTTCGCGAGACCATCACGCACCACAATCCGTATGGACGAATCTGGGAAACCAACCACGCGCGGCTCGACATTTCCGCGTTGCTCGCCGCGCCGGCGACACGCACAGTGCCGACCAACGTGTCGTTCGGGAAACCGCCCACAGCGGACGAGAGGCACGACGCGCGCGCACCTCATCACCCGATGGTGACCACGGTGCGGCTACCAAAGCCGCTCGACCGCAAAAAGTTCATGGAATGGACGAAGTCGTTGCCGGAGGGAATGGAGCGAGCGAAGGGATTTTTTCGGTTTGCGGGAGAACCCGAACTGCAGGAGTTTCAGTTTTTTCCGCCGCGCACCAGCACGGTCGCGCCGGTCATGTTGCTCGATGAACCGGACCATGTCGTGGTCTTGATCGGACGTGCCTACGACCAGGAAGGCTGCCGCGCCTCCCTCCTCGCCTGCCTCGCTTCATAACATTGTCAGGAGATCGAACCGGCTGAGGACTGTCGCACAGCGGCGGGAGCCATGCGCTCAGCACGCGGCCTGAATCGAGACCAACGGGTGAGCGACCAGGCCGCGCCCGCCCCGATCAATCCGCCCACCACCCATCCACCCATCACATCCGTCAGGTAATGGGCCCCGATGTAGACGCGCGAAATGCCAATGGCCGCCACAAGCGGCCAGCCGATCCAGCCCGATTTTGGATAGAGCACCTGGAAGAACGCCGCCGCCGCCGCGGTATTGGCCGCGTGATTGGAAGGAAAGGAAAAGGCCCCGCCGCAGCCCAGCAATTGATGCACATCCGCAAGCGTCACACAGGGACGTGGACGCTGCACAAGCCCCTTGAGTTGCGTGCCCAACGCATCCGCCGCACCGATCACGCCGGCCAACGCCGCCGCTCCGATCAGACATTCCCGCTGGTTCTTCCAGAACCAATAGGCCGCAGCGAGCAGAATGGGATACAGCAGATTGCCCGGTTTGGCCAATTCGACCATCACCCAATCCAGCAGACTCGACCGACCGGCCACGCCGTTGATGCTGTGAAAGAGAGTCTCGTCCAAACCCATGCCCGCGACGATAAAGGGTCGGAAGGGATCAGTCAAATGGTTCGTGCGGCAGTAGCGGGTGAAGAAGGTGCGGGTCCTGTCGCCGGTCCAGCCCGTGGCTGGTCGCGCTCCCCGGCCACCTCACCGACTCGGCGGCACACACAGACTTGGCGCTCTTTTATTCATCGCGCCGTGTGCCCCATCCCCCGGTGGAGCCCTTACGCCTCGGGCGATCGGGCACCCAGTTCCAGCACCACCCGCCCACCAATCAGAGCTCAGGCGCTGAGCCACGCCTGGTATGCCAGAGGGCAAGCACCTCAACCACCATTGGTTCAGCAATCACACGGTAGGAGATAGTAATGAATGCGGGTGAGATGAATGCGGCGAACCCCGGTCAGCCTAGCGTTGCGGGCTCGTGCTCCGATGGTCGGCTGGGATGAAAGAAGTTGGATCGCACGTTCCAGCTCAACCGTAAAGCCATCAGCAGCCTTTGGTCGATTAACGACCCACCATTCGGCAGCTTCTTGAATGGCCCGGGCGGCGCTCCGGACGATACGGACAGGGACTGGGCCGCTCACGATCGAGGGATCTGCTTGAGGACTTTCGAGGCGTCGGTTGTCTCACCTCGCTCCGCCTCCGCAATCGCAGCGAGTAGCTGAACCTCTTCTTCCGGTCGCAATTCGAAGGTTTCGTCACCCTCCGGAGCCAACACCGTCACAATCGCCCCTTCCGGCAGGCTTTTCTCGTCAAGTTTGATTATCCCACCGAGAACTTTTCCAGTGGTGATTAGCATAGCGGCATCCTACCATTTCATGCTGTGATCGTCCAACAGCGGATGGGAAGTGTGTGGCTGTACGCTCCCCGATCACAATCAATGCAGAGCTTCCTTCTGACGTTAGGCTCGACAGAGGGTGGGAAGGTGAAAGCGATCGACGACACGCACCAGCACATCGAGAAACCTCTGCCGGTCCCGGTCATCGAGCACGATGGTGTGCCGGGCGTTCCCGCGGACGATGACGTGGTACAGCGCCCCGGAAATTTCAGGAGAAACATTCGGGGCATGCTGCCCAATCCGACTCAGCGGCACGCACACTGCAAGATCTGAGGTGGCCCCGGAATAACAGACACGTGAATGAGGCACCACTCTCCTGTTGCTCGAACTCCTCCGGCTTCGATAGCCCAGCGCTTGATGGAACCGCTCACGGTTATGGAATCGTTCGATGTACTCCGTGATGGCGAACTGGGCCTCGGCCTGACTCTGGACGAAGAAAAGGGGACGAAGAAAAGGGGTCGGGAGTCTTTATTGGACCATCGTTTTGCGGCTCCGGCACCCGCAGCTTTGAATTCTGGACCGGCAACCTCGTCATTCACACGATCAGGTTGCCAGAATCGCTCGTCAAACAATGACTCTCGACCCCTTTCTTTCCGCGATCTCACCGGCTATTACAAACTCTACGCAGCGAAGAAATCGATCCGTATCGTGTACCGGATCATCGACCAAAAGATCCTGGTCGAAGTCGTCGCCATTGGAAAGCGCGAAGATCTCGCGGTCTATCAGGAAGCACTCAAGCGATTCACACACCAGGACCGATAGAACTGTTCCTCCGGGCCTGCATGCGGCCATCAGTCTCTCCCTCATCCCCCTACCGCCTCTCGCATATCCACGGCGTCTCGAATCGCTCACGTTCAGCCAGATCAGGTACAGGGTCTTAGCCTCCATTCCTGTTCCCTTACATTTCGTCCATGTCACGAGCCTGGGCGGCCCTGCCAGCCTCTCGCCAGAGCGGCGCAACTGACGTACAATCCGACCCGTCACAACGAGGAGGGATGTCCCATGACCATAGGAACGTGTGCGCCGCGTGTCGGGCTTCTGGTTGCGCTGGGAGCCGCGCTGCTGCTGCCGGCCTCCACGCCGTGGGCCGGGACGGGCGCCGTGCGACCGGGAAGCGGCTACACCATCGCCGGCCATCCGTTGGATGACCGCGACCCGCAATACACGGTGAACGACTATCGCACCTATGTCATCGCCGGCTGCGTGCCGAAGCATCTGCCGATTAAGGGGCCCGTCGGTTCCGTGTGGGTGGCCTGTAACGATTTGGATTACGCGAAGGACAAGGTGGTCGAAAGCCGGTTCGTGTCCTGCTTGGAGATGTTTACCGACGGCGTGCTGCAAGGGCTGTTTATCAAAGAGGTGAACAACCGCACGTGGGAATCGTTCCGGTTTTCCTGCCGGGAATTGCAGGCCGACGGCACGGTCGGGTCCCGTTGGGAGAAGAGCCCGTTTCTCTTTAATTACGAAAAAGAGGGCGACTTGTTCGAGACCACGGTGCCGACAAACCGCCTTTCCATTGGCCTGTACGAGGTCTACAACAAGCTTCAACTTCGGGAAAGTCTCCTGCAAGTGGGGCTGGAACATGCCACCGCGGAGGATATCTACGAGAACGGGTCGAAGGGAAAAGATCCGCAATCCATCCAGGTCAGTCCCAGGGTGCCGGATGCGTTCGGGCTGGGGGGCATCGCGGGCACGCACAAATGGGAATGTCCTCCGGGGATGGTGGTGACCGGCGCCGCCATCGGCCACGTGCCCGATAACAAGGGAAAACACACCCGGCCGGTCTATCTCCTCATGGAGTGCCGGAAACTCTTTCACGGGTAGGGAAAAATCGAAAGAGGAAATGGGGCGGGGAATCGAAATGGCGCCAGGAATCTTTCCAGGTTACGTAAGGACTGTTCCATTACATACTTGCACCCGTCACCGGTCGACGAGATGCGGGAGCCACAAAGTTCGCTCTGACGGTCCTCAATGCACGGATTCGAACGAGAAAATGATGTCGGGAGCCCTTACAACGATTTTGTGGGTTTCATACGGTTGTTAGACCATACGCTATCGAAGCAAATATTTGTCTGCAGTTTCCCCGACAGCACTCAAAATATCGGAAGGCAAATCCGACTGGAGCAGACTTTCGATCAAATCTTCGGCGAACACAGTGCGGATCAGTGGCCTGTAGTTCTCGGATACAACCTCAGAGGTAAACCACTCCGCCACTGCAGCAACCGCCCTATTCTGCCGCGGCATGATGAACACCACCTGATCACGATCTGTAGCGGCATACGAAGCGTTTCTGAGGAGTTGGTACATCTTGAAGAAATGCGGAATCGCCAAGGCAGAGGCACTTACCTTTGCAGCAAGCCTTGGCAGGTAGATGACCTCGCGGCGACGGCGTTGCGTCTCGGAGTCGGAAACTGCCCCAAACTCCGACTCGGTTAATTTCACCTCGATGAAGACGCGGCGGTGTCCCCCGAGTTGTAGCACTACGTCAAAGTTCGTGAGCTCGGCGTGATCTACGATTTCCTCAAAATTCCAGTCCTCGACTACTCCCGCAGTAACGCCTAATGCCCGAAGAAGCGACGCGTGAGCGTCACGAGCGTGCAGCAGTGGGAAGAAGAGGTTTATGGCGAATGCCTGGGACGAGTTCAGATGGTGAAAATCCCGATGCCGCTTCACACCTCTTGCCTTGGGACTCGCAGCCCAGAGCGCTCGAACACCGCTTACGAGGTTAAGCTCAGCCTTGTCGGAAGGAAGTATATGCGGATAGGGCTTATTATTACGGAACCAGACGCCGTCTTCATGAACTCCGAGGACCACGTTCTTATATGTCTCGAGGTGAGCTAGGAGAGTTGTCTTGTAGTCGTTCATAGCGGAGATGCTACCAGGAAGCTCTTCTATGGCCCCACGATTCAGCGGCTGACTCCACGGGGATCATCCACCGCAACCAGTCCTTAGCCACCCACGTTCGAAAGAAGCGTTCCGAGAAGGAAGGCGGCAACCGCCGCTGCGAAGACCTGCCAGCGATTATTCAAACCCAGGATTTGGAAAGTCCCACCAAACACACCAGCCACGAAGAGAAGATAACCCAAGTTCGCGATGCCGTAGCCGACCACCATGGCTGCACCAGCTGGGGTAGCGGTACCGACGTAGACGATAGCCGTAATCGGGTACAGCAGCCCCAGTGCACTCGGCCACGGGAAGCTACCACCTAAAATCCCCATGAACTCGCGCATCTTCGGCTGATCGTATGCGCTGTATGCGTAGTTCATGACAACGATGTTGAAGAGGTTGAAAGCGGCCTCATCATCCGTTTCAAGGTCGAGAGGTCGAAGGACTGTCCGCGCATCGGCAATTATGTCGTCGAAGACTTCTGATGTGTCTCGCTCCCAGAATTCTTGATCATAAACATGGGCATTCCACCGGTCGATGAATCCTTCGGCAACGCCTCGCGCGACTTCTGGAAGCAGGTTGATGGTCGCTTGAAGTCCGTCGATTCGCCTACGCTGGCTCTGACGCCGTAGGTGATGCTGAACGAGTTCGCGGAGGCGCGTTCCCGCAAACTGGGCTCTCAGATCTGGCAGATTGATTGATTGCATTGAGTCGCTTTGCCGTGGTGGCTACTCGCTGGCCATGGCTAACAGTTCGCGCGCGTGCGCCTTCCGCTCCGGTTCAGCGGCCACGCGCTCAGCGGGACGTCTGCCGCAGCCGGTTCTTAGACATGCGGTTGCATTGCGGTTCATGCCGTCGTAGCCGTAGATGGACTCTCTACGAAGTCCTCACCCATCATCATCTTATAATGGGCGCTGTGCCCTGACTTATCGAAAATCGCCCTGAAAACTTTCAGGTAGGATTCTACCATCGTGTTATCAATCGAAACGTAGAGGTCGTCGTGCGCATAATGTGATCCGTCATTCACCCACGAGCAGAGTGACTTACAGACTATTCTCTCGTTCGCGTCGAACATCGCGCAGAGATCGTCAAGATCAATGCCGCCCAGTATTTTAAAGTAATTCTCCAAGATGCGCCGCAGCGTGTTTTGAATGGCCAAATTTGAGCGATCAGGTTTGCGAACCTCAGCCCATAGCAAGTCGTACGACGTTTTGATTGGGTTGGTCTGGTGCTTATCGATCTTCGAGACCAGCCCGGACTTGCGGACAATCCAAAACGTCTTTTGTTTCGGTGATGCACCCTTCTCCTTTGGTGGAGTATAGGTGACCTCCTTGTGGAAGTAGACGTTGTGCGTGAAAACGAAGATCTGCTTGATGTGCCCGGTTCCATCACGCACCTCGTCAAACAGCCCTTTGATGAGACTGCCGACAATGAAGAGAATGTCGCTGTCGAGGCTGGAAACCGGATCATCGAAGACCACGATTCGGTCAGTTGTCATCCCGCTGTCTGAGTCGCTACCTCTAAGCAGGTGGTAGAAATAGAGGAAGGTAACGAAGGTCTTCTCGCCCTCGCTCAAAGTCGCCTTGGCATCGGAATCATCCGAGCGCACCAGCTTGTAGGATATCCCACTTGCCGCTTTCGCGAGCTTAAAGCCTTGGAAGCCAAAGGACGATAGCAGACTGTTTATGCCGTCAATCGTCGGCTGGATACTTGTCGTTTGCTTTTCCAGCTCGCGAATCTCAGATGCCTTTTTCTCCCTATCAGTTATCGCTGCTTTAATCTGCGTCGTCATTGCTGCGATGGCTTTGTCCAAGTCATTTTTCGCAGCCATGAACAAAGCGAGATCTGTTTTCAGTACTTCAAGAACGAACTTCCATATTTGTGCGGTAAGCGTCGCACGCTCGGTCGCAAGGTTCTCGACCATGTTGTTGTGCGCAGCCACTTTAGTGTTGGCCGCGGCAATCAGGGCCTCAATCGCCGTGCAGACATTGCTCAGAGATTTCAACTCGACTACCTGGCTCGGCTCCTTTTTCTTTCCGTCAAGGCGCTGGTTGTTCAGTGTGACTTTCGCGTCAAGTAGATCCTTCTCTGCCTTCAGCTTCTCGACATCGAGTAACTTGGACGGTGACGCAATGATTCCGGCAAGTTGTTGCTGAATCCGGGCTGCTTCGGTGGCGTAGTTCGTGGTGAGGTCGTCGATCGCCTTGCTGTCCGTCACAAAGGTCTCGTCAAAATACTCATTCAAACTTCGCGCAAATGCATCGGACGTCTTTTTCTGGCAGAACGGACACACTCCATCATTTACGTCGTAGAATTCCCGGCCTTCTCGAACCCAGTCGCTGTTCCCGAGCTTCTTAATCATTGCAGCGATATCGACGTCGTCCTTGCCGATGACCCGCTTCTTCAGAATTGGGTCAGTTTCATGCATGAGGAGTTTGGTCGTATCGATAGCGGGAATTGATGCCTCCCTCGTGGGTGTTGGTCCGAAGACGCTTTCCGATTTCTTCTCCAACTCTGCCAAGGTGAAGAGTGCCGCTGTATTCGACGCTTGATCCTGAAGCACTTTGCTTTTGAACTTTTCCGAATTGTTCCGATACCCCTCGAATCCGCCATACAGTTTCTTGTCGTGCTTCTGCTTTTGCGCCCAACACTTGGTTCTCAATTCATCCTCAAGCATTGCCAGCGCCCCCTTCTTTCCACCGTTCCCATCCGCGCCCTGTAGTCCCTGAGTGAGGTTTTCTATCCTGGCCGTAAGCTTGTCGAGTTCGCCCTTTGCTGCGGCGATCTTTGCTAGGGTATCGAGTTGCTTCTCGCCCAGCGTAAAGACCCCTTTCAGCTCTGGTGACTGGTTGAAATTCCGTTCCACAAAGTCATGGTTGTAGACGAACGGTTGGAGTTTAGTTCCTGCTTTCCATGTCACCTTGCACGTAGGAAACTTCGCTTCATCTGCGATGACCCGACCGATAGTGGTTTTTCCGGTGCCATTCGAACCGAATAGAAAGTTGAACTTAGAAAGACCATTGAGTTGCTCGGGCGTCGTGTCGTAGGTTGCCAGGCTGGAAATGGTGATGGATTCAATCATGCGCTATGTGTCCCTAGGTCCCGCCCTTGAATCCGCTCAACTAGGTTTCATGCGATCGTGTCAATTCCTGTCCGCACAACACACCAGGACGTCGCCCCATGATTGAAGGACTACGGAAGCTTCCATTCTGGTCTGATCCGAATCGGCTCTGACAGTGCGCCCATTCCTATCCCTTCCAACGCCTGTGAGAAGCAGGAACAGAGGCTGCGGATTTTCCGCCGAGCTTGCGGTCCTGTCAAGCAGGACGGAAACGTACCCTGCGCTGCCCCGAACGCTGCCCGACTCGCCACGACTCGGAAGTTGTCACATAACTAGGGCTCCTCCTAGGGTCGGCCCTGGCACTCAATGTGGTACTTCATTTCTGTACACATCGGGCGAACCCAGGAGGCTTCATATGATCACCACACGCTTGGCACTGATTCCCGGTTTGCTCCTCACCCTCGGCGGCTGTATGACGAATGCCACCGTCGAGTTGACGAAGGCGCCGTTCGACGCCACGACCCAACTCACCAACGGCACATCCGGAGCCACCAAAGAGTTCCTCGATCCGACGACCGAATTTACATCAAGCACGACGCCGGGCGCGCTCGCCGACGGCCGTCTGCTCAGGGCCAAACAAAAGGCCACCGTCTTCGCGATGCATACCCACGAAAATCTCCGCGCAGACATCGCCCGCGGCCAGGGGGAATATCTTGCGTCGTTGGCTGCCCTCACCGGCGTCTCCATCGATCACTGGACGGACCTTCAGAACAGCATGAGAAATTCTTATCCTGATCTTTTCAATGAGCAGATCTCACCGGCGCATTCCAGCGAGCAAATCGTCGAGATCGCCTGGGCACGCGGGTACGGGATGCAGGTAGCTGCGGATCGATAGTTCTCCCGGCCACGCAGGCCGGCATGACCAGGCCGACCCGTGATGCCGTTCACGTCTCCGGCCATACCCGAGAGGCTATCCCATCTGCTGCAGAGTTCTGAAATGAATCCGCACGGTGAGTTCACTGTCGACGGGATCGTCGCCGCTCATCTGCTGGAGGAGGATCCGATTGCCAGGCGCGATCATGCTTGCGAAGGTCGGTCCCCGATGCTGGGTCGGCTCCGGCCCCGGGACCATCACTTTGCTGTCCTTGGGGACGAGACCGCGGGGCTTCTTCCATTTGACAGTGGGCTTGCCCTCGCACGACGAGGAAATGGCAGGCTAAGGCATCGTCTTGGGAACGGGCTCTTCCAGCACCTCAATGGTGTCGGCATCCGGCACAGGGCCAGCCTCGTGCATCGCCGCATTCCCCTACCGCCGCTCCGGCCATAGCGGGCGCCGGACAGGGAGCCATCTCAAGCATGGCACCGCTTGGGTCACGCACTTCACTGATTATCCCCTGTCGAATCGAATGTCGCTTACGGTTACGGCTGAGCTACGCTCAAGGCGCCTCACAGGCTCGCGCATCGTGCTGAGCCGCAACGTCGCCCTACGGTTTCAACTCCTGCCACCGCCAGCAAGCCCCTCGACATCCCAACAACGAAACAGCCCGTCCTTCATCAGGCGTACCAACTTGCGACACGTGCAGGTAATGCACGTATTATCCACCGGATAACCAATTGACAGATTGAGGCGGCGGGAGTACGTTCCGAGCGCTCGCAATGAGCGAGTATCGTGAACAGCCGGTTGTCGACGCACGCCACGTGCGTGAACCATCGGCATGATTTACCCCATCGCATACGTAGCGACATGACGGTTGGTATCGGAAAACAGCTCTTCGAAAAGATACAGGAGTACCCTCTCCCCAAACAGACGGGCGTCAGGGACTATCTCTTCTACTTCGTCCCCTCGAGCGACGGTTACGGGAAGGGGGCACGGGCATTTTTCAACAAGTTCTATCCGAATCACATCGGAAAAGATACGCGCAGTCTCCAGGATGTCGTCGAGACCCTGCATGCAGAAGTGACCACCCGCGGTGTCCGACACATTCGGGAGGTCGTCCTCGTGGCGCACGGCACTGCGCAAGGTCTGATCACGCCGCTCCTGAACAACCTCTCCTCCGAGGCGATGCAGGAGTTCAGATACCTCACGGCTTTCTCGCTGGCGTGCCTGCAACAAGATTTTCTCGCCGGGAAATTCCCAGACTTTCAAGCGAAACGGAAGACGATCCTGGCTCACCTGCAAAACGATTCCTGGGTCACGGTCCGGGCGTGTAATTTCGGCCAGTCCAGGGAAGGGCTGTACGCTTTGCATTCGTTCTGGGGGGGCAAACCTAACGTCTATGCCCCCACGGACTATCAGTTCTTCGGCTCGCACCCGATCATGGAGGACATGCGGTTCAAAACCAGACTGGAGGTGCATGCCCACCTGGTGAAACAGCGCTTTCTGCCGAGGGACATGCACAGCCCGGAGCGGAAAGACGCGATTGTTCGCGCACTATCCGATCCGGCCGGTTTCTCCGAGCCGTTCGCCTTGGCCTCCATGCCCATCGACGCCCCCGAGCCGGAGGAAGCCCAACGATATGAAGCACTGATCGATGCGTTGGACGGCAGACGAGTTCCCCCTTCCATCCGATCTACCTTTGCCGCACAGGGCTTTCCGCTCACGAACCGGTTGCGTGTCTTCGTCATCGAACGAAACAGCGCGTGGCTCTTGAAGGACGTGCTCGCGCACGAAGGCGCAGACTACAAAATCGAATATCGCGTGTATGAGGAAGTCTCCCTCACCGAGCCGGGGAATCGCCGGCGAGCCAAACTGTGGGCCGAGGCCAAACTTGTCGCCACTCCCAGCGCGCACGAGTACTTCCCGCTCCAGCTGTTTTTCTATCAGGGCGATCACGACCTTTGGCGAGGCCGGCTGTTCACCTTGGCCTTCCACACCGAAGATGTCGAGGCCGACCCCAAGGACAAACAAAAATTCGACGCGGTCATGACCCTCCTCAACGCCAAGCGCTTCAGCGACGGGTCGGGAACCGGCGTGGACATTCGGGCGGAATTCCAAAAGGAGCAGAATATCGAACTCTCCGGCACTGCCACGATCACACTGCTCTCAGGGCCTGACTCGTTTCGCCGAATCACCTGGTCTATCCGAGACCAGCAGGCCTATCTCGTGAAGCTGGAACACCCCTCGTCCTCGAACGGCATCGCCACCCACACCCTCACCGTCTACGAGCATCCCGACCGAACCTCTCAGCTTACACGCGAATATGAACTCATGTCGTTTCTCGGGATCTCTCCGGATACCCCCGGCACTGAACTGGCAGCCTACTTGGATCGCCTCAGCCTCGATGAACTGGCAGCCGTGATCGATCACACGCGCGCGACGTACAAACCTACTTACGCCCTGTACCTTCACCATGCCCAGCAAGCGCTGCGACGCAAAAAGGGATTCGGCGAATGGTTGCGACAACGGGAACCCGATTTTGCATCTGCCGTGCTCCCGAGCGGCATGTCCTACTCCGAGCTCTCCTTATCGGAACGAGAGGACAAGCGGGCGATCGCATACGATTTCGAGTTCAACGGAAGCTGGCACGAAGTGAAGTCGGCGGATCCTCCGGCCACACCGGCGCAGAATGATCTGTTTGCCGAAGAGCGCCTCGGCCCGAAATTCAGGATCCCGGAGGAGGCCCTGGTCCAGCGCACGAACCTACCGAACTTGGAGCCCGACTCGCCGTATACGGATCTCGAAGAGCTGCGCACCCTGGAGCGAATCGGATTCGCACCGTTCTTCTCCGTCGAGAAACACACCTTCGACCCTGTGAAGGAGAAGGACGGGCTCAGTTGCGAGGAATTCGCGGCGGTGATTGCAAAATGGAAAGAAGTGGCTCATCTGACGCCCGATGAGATCCGCGCCATCCTCGACGCCCAGCGCACGAGCACAGGGGAGTCCTACCTCGATGTGATTCAGCAGCTGGGTAGCCACTACAGTCTGCTCCGGAACATGGGCAAGCTGGTCGAACTGTTCAAGCTGCCGCCTATTCCGGTGACGACCTACAGCATCTCCAAAGAGGTCGCCAAGCACGTCGTCAAACGTGTGCCGCTTCTCGCGCGGATCGCGCTGCTGAGCGCCCTGTTCGAAGTGGCCTTCGTTTTCGAAATTCCTTTCAAAATGTGGATGAAGTTCCTTGAAGCGCAGGAGGATGCCGCCCGCGCCTGGGAGAATAAGGCGAAGCTGACTGCGGTGCGGCAGTGGTTGTCCGAACTCTTGGATCTCACCTACCTTCACGAAAGCGACTTCCCCGATCGCATCGACATCGACATTTCGACTCCCGTCTCGGCCGAACCCTACTATATCGGCCGCTACTATGCGCAACAGGTCAACGATCACGGACGCTATTTCCGGGCGATCTTCGCGCCGGAGGCCATGAAACGTGGATACGACAAAGGCGCCGAATTGATGCCGGCGGTGGGAACGGAGATACTCCGTCAAGCCGACGAGGCCATCGGGGATGTGCTGCAGGGGATGGAACTCGACAGTTGCAAAATCTCCGTGCTCAACGACGCCGGGTTCATTGACCTGACGAAACTCAAGGCGTTGGTCGTCCGCCAGTTGACCAGAGCCTTGCTCGATCAATTGCCCAAAGTGTAGGCAGGAAATCCGTCTTCTTATGACCAACCAACTCACAGCCCTCTACCTTTCCCTGAAACGGGTCATCGACCCGCTGCGCTCGCGGCTGTCCAGCCTGGAGGGAATGGAATTCCTGTTCCATCGCTACGGATGGCGAATCACGCTGGACGACCTCGTCTTTGCGAAGATCAACGACCTGCTCCAGATTCAGGCGCCCATCGAACAATTCCTTGAACTGGCCGAACGATTGGAATCCGCCTTGGAGGCCGACCCGGAAACCTCCCTTGGGATCGAGGACGGTGCAGACATTGCCCGATCAGCCACCAGGCTCGTCCGTGCGCTCGCCGATTTCAAACTGTCCGCCCTGGCGGACTTGCCCGCGCCATTGGCTGACCAAGAATTTTGGAGGAGCATAGGAGATCACCTCCTGGATGATCTCCTGGAAGAGTATCTTCGCCTGTACCACCCCGTGGCCTATGGAGGACTGCATTTCTGGGGCATCATCCGGTACGAACCCACCGAGCCGAACGGGCCGTTTCGCAAGCCCTATGACAGGATTCGTATCGAGTGGGAGCAGTTGCTCGAGACAGTGAAAAATCCCCTGGATGCCCTGACACGGGCCTACCGATGGAATGATCGCGCCCATCCCTTCGAGCACCGACGGCTGTTGGAGGCGGCGGCCAGGACGTTGCGTGCCTTCGGAGTTCCCGCAGCGCTTATGGTTCCCGACCAACGGCGCCACGTTGCCGAGCCGCCGGAGCGACGAGACCGCATTCTTCGTAATTCGGACGCTCTGCGAACTCGCTGGTGTTACGGTTATTCCACCAGCGACCGGATTTTGTATGAAATCGGATGCGACGTCTTCCCGGCCGCATCGACGGATCAGCCAGCGGTATCGGGCTTGGTCTTCATGCCGATCCTGCGGGGAGGAACCGGACGGACACTCTCGCTCGGTGAGCACTTGCGGTTGCGTTGGAATGTCGACGCAGCCATCGGCGACCTGATCAGCATCGCATGCTTTCCGAACCATATCGGTTTCATAGGTGGAGAGGCGGCCCTCGACACCGTCGTCGAAATCACGAGCGCAGGGACAACACCGCGGTACCTGCTCGGTAACGCCCGCACCTCGCGCATTGAACTGCGCGGGTTCGTCCTGCAGGCCTCGCTCCATGGTTCGGCCGACGATCCTGAGTTCGCCGCACGCTTCACGGCCGCGGGGACGGAGGGGCAGCCGGGCTGCAAGATTGTCCTGTCCTTGGGCGAGGCCGACGGCTTCCTGCAAAGTACACTGCCGCAACGGACGATTGAACTCTCCTGCTCCCCGGAGATTGCCTGGTCCAGCAAGACTGGCCTGACGTTTGGTGGAAGACCGACTATCGCCTTCGACCTTCCGCTACAGACGCGAGTCGGCCCCTTTACCGTAACCCAAGTCACGGTTGCCGTCACCAACAGGCCTCCTCGGGCAGGGGCAACGAGCTTCGCCTGCGAGGTTGGAGCCGACATCCGCGGGTCGCTCGGGCCGGTCGATGTGGTAGTGCAGAACCTGGGCTGCGCCTGCATGGTCACGGCCTACGGCCGTGAGGCCCTCTTGGCCCTTCCACAGGACAGTGACGGACCGGCACTCGGCAACTTGGGAGTCGATCTCCGCTTCAAGCCTCCGACCGGCCTCGGCCTGGCGATAACGACGGCAGGGGTGACCGGCGGCGGGTTCCTGGGCTTCGATCCCCAACGGGCTGAATACAGCGGCATACTCCAACTGGAGTTGGCCGAGACCATTGCCATCAAGGCCCTAGGGCTCCTCACCACCAAGCTGCCCGACGGCAGCAAGGGCTTCTCGCTCGTGATTCTCTTGACCGCCGAAGGCTTCGCGCCGATTCCCGTGGGCTTGGGCTTCACCCTCACCGGCATCGGTGGATTGGTGGCGCTGCACCGGACCGTCCGTACCGACGTGCTGCGCGACGGGCTCAAGACCGGCACGCTCAACTCCATTCTGTTTCCATCTGATCCCCTCCGCAATGCCCCGCAGATCTTCAGCGACCTGCGCCGCGTCTTCCCGCCGACGGCCGGCCGCCATGTGGTCGGGCCGATGGTGCAACTGCGCTGGGGCACGCCGACCTTGCTCACGCTGGACCTGGCGCTACTGGTCGAACTCCCTTCACCGGTCCGGGTGGTGGTCTTAGGACGTCTGCAAGTGCTGTTACCGAGCCAAGCCCATCCGCTCGTGCAGATCCGGATGGATGCGCTGGGTGTGTTGGATGTTTCGGCCGAGACGGTGTCGTTGGATGCGACCTTGTATGATTCGAAGATTCTGCAATTCCCCCTGACCGGCGACATGGCGCTCCGCGCGGGCTGGGGGCGTCAGCCACAGTTCGTCTTGGCCATCGGCGGATTCCATCCGCGGTTTGCGCCGCCACCGGGATTGCCCGCCTTACAGCGGCTGGCGCTCCAGCTGGCCGATGGGGACTCGCTCCAGTTACGCTGCCAGGCCTATCTGGCGGTCACCTCCAACACGGTGCAGTTCGGCGCCCGGGTGGACTTGCATGCGGCCGGCGGCGGCTTCAGCTTCGACGGGATGCTCGGCTTCGATGCGATTCTTCAGTTGGCCCCCTTGGCGTTTGAGGTGGACGTCGGCGCCGCTTTGGCGCTGCGGTATCACGGCCGTCTGCTGATGGGGATCTCGTTCAAGGGACGGTTGGCGGGGCCGACGCCCTGGCAGGTGGCGGGCAAGGCCAAGATCAAGCTCCTGTTCTTCTCGGTCTCGGTGTCCTTCTCACGGACATTCGGCAGCCGGACGGCGCCCCCGCTGCCCGCGGCGGTCGATGTGGTGGGGCTGATCGCCGCGGCCCTGGCGGACCGGCGCAATTGGAGTAGCGCCGTGCCCCGCAACAGCAGCCCGGTGGTGACGTTCCGGGAGACGGCCCCTCCGGCCAACGGCCTGCGCGTGCATCCCTGGGCGGAGCTGACGCTACGGGAGCGGATCGCGCCGTTGAACCGACCACTCACGAAGTTGGGCACGGCGCCGCTGGTGGGCGGCCCCACGATGGTGACGGTCTCGCTCACCGATCGCGCGGGCGCACAGCCCTGGCGCACGACGCCGGTCCACGAGCCCTTCGCGCTGGCGCAGTATGAAGATTTGCGCGAGGACGAGCAGTTGGCGCAACCGGCGTTTGTCCCGCTCCAGGGTGGCCTCACGGTCGCGGCTGACGATCTCGCGGTGGACGATGACGCCGGGCTCGCCACGCCGATTGCTTATGAAACGCTCCTGATTGATCCGACTCGGCCACCGGAGCGACCTAAGCCGGGCTATGTGCTCTCGGCGGCGGTGTTGGCCCGGGTGGCTCCCTTCGGCGCCGCCGGCCAGGCCCCGGCCCGCCGACGGCGACGGGGGAAGACGGCGGTGCTCGCATAGCATGGGACGGTGAAGACTCCGGCATCGCAATGCACGTATTTTCCACGGAGAGAAATTTGACAGTCATTCACGAGCGGAGTACGTTCGGCTCCTCCTGCAGGAGCGGTTGCGTCCCTGTGTAGCCTCGCGGTGCGAGGCGAGGTGTTTCATCAATCCAGCGGTACAACTATCGCCCTAGACGATCTACGCCCCCATGCCGATTACCGGGATCAAATGGAAACGCAGTCGAGAGTACGACATCCACTTGCTGCGTGGAAGAACCTTACCTGCCCTCCTCAGTGCGATCGATGTCGAACTCCCCGACGGGTCGACGCAAGACGCAACCGCATATCTGGCTGCCAACGCCGACGTCACCATCAACTTTCAACCCTCATTTCGGAACGTGCTCGACCTCACCGTCGCGCCGCCGACCTGCTCCGGCTTCGGAATCACGATCAACAATGATAACGGGGAAATCCGTGTGCCCGCGCCTCCCGGCCCAGCCACGACGATTCATAATTTTCTCCTGCACGCCACGGCAGAAGATTCGAGCGACGACAAGGAATACCGCATCAGCGTCCGGATTCATCTTCATAACCGCGTGACCTCAACCTGGCTGACACCTCCGA
>Ga0209170_1000507_pt1 | contig 17205 bp, 24 predicted proteins | sample KloWWTKNB14_bulk_FD_187178 | JGI IMG/M metagenome (GOLD analysis project Ga0209170, IMG submission 187178) | Active sludge microbial communities from Klosterneuburg, Austria, studying microevolution and ecology of nitrifiers - Klosterneuburg... | ecosystem: Engineered > WWTP > Aerobic digester >...
GAGGGGCAGGCCTGATGGAAATCGGTCGCATCCAGGGCTGCACGCGCGTAATCGGCAAGAGCCAAGGCTACTACGGCTTGCCGCTCCGCGATGAATTGTTGAACGACACGGTGACCGGGCCGAACACCCCGTGCATGGTCACCGCGTGGTTTCCGACCCCCGACGAACTGGCGGCAATCAATGCCGGGGCGCCGATCCACCTTCGCGTGATCGGGACGATGCACCCACCGGTAATGCTCGGCGTCGGTGAAATGCCAGAGCCATCCGACGCCTCCCTCCACGAAGGGGAGGCACAGCGGTGAGCGACACAACGGACGGACAAAAACGGCCATTCGACATGCCGTGTGGCCGATGCAACTGCGGCACGTATGCGATTGGAGCGGTGCTTGCTGGGCTTGAGCAATACGGCGGCATCACTAGCCGCAAGCAGGCATTGAAGGCGACCCCGCGCTGCAAGACAGATTCGCGCCATATCTGCTTTGGTGATCGGGACTTCGTTCTTGCCGTCGATTTTCCGTTGACGGCGGCTCGTTGTGCGGAAATCCGCGCGGAGGCACAGCGGTGAGCGAGATACCGGAAGACGTGCGGGAGTCCGCGAACAAGCTGTGCCCCTGCTATGGCGCTGATCGCTACTGTCGGCATGAGGATGACAACTCGTGCGAGGACGGTTGTGAGTGGTCTGATACCATCGCCCGCGCCATCATGGCAGAGCGTGAGCGCTGGAAGCCTGCCGCGACCTATTTCGACCGCTACTGCCAAGATGAGGCCGAGGACGTCGAGCACTGCGTCTGCGGCGAACAGCAGCATGAGGACGCCAAGGCGTTCGCCACCGCCATCCGCTCCCACCCACAGCAAGGAGACGTGAAGTGACGACGATCTGGAAATTCACTCTTAGTTCGGTAGACCGGCAAGACGTCCTTATGCCCGCCAATGCTCGCGTGCTGTCTGCCAAAATGCAGCACGGAGCATTGTGCGTGTGGGCTGTCGTTGATCCGGATGCGAACCGGGTTCAGCGCGAGTTTCGCATCATCGGCACTGGTCATGCGGCAAGCGATATCGAGGGCTGGGAGTTCGTTGACACGGTTGAGATGTTTGACGGCGACCTGATCCTGCACGTGTTCACGCAACCGGCCTGACAACGACCAACCCAACCATAGAGGACGCGGCGAACAGATGGGGCACTGGTACGCGATCAAGACGCGCCCAAAGATGGAGCGCAAGGCCGAGCGGGAGATCCGCAAGGCAGGCATTGAGTGCTACCTGCCCGAGTACGAGCGGGAGCGCTTCAACAAGCGACTCAAGGTGCGCAAGATCAGCACCCTGTGTCATTTCCCGCGGTATCTGTTCGCCCAGCTCGCGCCGGGCGACTTCGGCATGCTTCGCGACTGCAATGGCGTAATCGACGTGCTGCCCGGCTTTCCGCTCCCGCCCATGCCGCTTTCACCCGATGACGTGAAGGCGCTGCTTGAGCTGCAGGATGCTCAGGCGCGGCATCTCCTGGACGATACCGATCGCGGCCGGCGTGCTCGAGGCGAGACAGTCAAGAATACCCTCCAAGCCATGCGTAAGCGCCTCACGGGCCGGCGGGTGCGTGTGAAGGATGGGCCGTTCACCAGCTTCCCTGCCACGGTCGAGGCCGTGCACTCCCTAGAGCGCCTGCGCGTCACCATCAACATCTTCGGGCAGGAAACCCCGGTAGAACTCGAATCCGGTCAGATAGAGGAATTGGCAGCATGACGACCAGAGAGTTTTATATCTTCGCCGACGGCTACGCGCATGGTTACGCCGAAGCGCTGAACATGCTTCGCCGGGACGCGCAGACGTTGATCGAAACGCGCGCTCCGGACGCCGCCGTGGCCAGCATGATCCGAGCTGCCTTCGATGCACTCGATCTGGGCACGACGTTGTTCGGGCCAGAAACTGCTCCGCATGCGTATTCGCCAATTGAGACGGAAGAGGCGTGGGAAGTATGGTCAGTGAAATATGCGAACGGCTGGGTTGCGTCCGAAGGCAAATCAGCTTAGGCCTTGAGGCCTCGGCGCACCAATGCGCCAATATGTGGGCTGTTCAGCGTAGGGGCTGCTTTCGCAGACTGCCTCCTAGCCCACGGTGACGGGACAGCCGTTCACCGCGTGTCCGTCGCGCGCCCCCAATTCCCCACCCCTATAGCAGATCGTCAGGCTAAAGCAGTGACTCCGCTGCCAGCGTACTATGGGCAGGGACGAGACCAAGGGACAGGATGCGCCGGCCAAAGACCGCTGAGCGTGGATACGGTGGCAGATGGCAGCGTGAGCGCCTCGTCTTCCTCAAGCTCCACCCGCTGTGCATCACATGCCAACAGCAGGGCAGGGTAACGGCGGCGTCCGTCGTCGATCACATCATCCCTCACAAGGGCGACCCACTACTCATGTGGGACTGGAACAATTGGCAACCTCTCTGCAAACCGCACCATGACAGGGACAAGCAGTCCCAGGACAAGGGCGGCAATAAGCGAACTGTCACCATTGGCGTGGACGGATGGCCAGTGAACTAAGGACGGGGGGGTATGCAAAACCTTGCAGCCCGGCCCTTTCCTGACCGGCGCCTGCCTCGCAAACCATAAATCGTAACAAATCGAGTTGTCGCTGATGCAAAATTGGCCGGCGGATAAAGTCGAGCGCCGCCCCATCGAAACGCTGGTGCCGTATGCGCGGAATTCGCGCACGCACAGCGACGAGCAGGTGGCGCAGATCGCTGCGTCGATGAAGGAATGGGGCTGGACGAACCCGGTCCTGGTCGACGAGGCCGGGATGATTATCGCGGGCCACGGCCGAGTTCTGGCGGCCCGCAAACTGGGATTTACCGACGTTCCGGTGATGGTGGCGACGGGCTGGAGCGAGCCTCAGAAGCGGGCCTATGTGCTGGCCGATAACCAACTGGCTCTGAATGCCGGGTGGGACATGGACAGCCTCAAGGTTGAACTGCAGGGGCTCAAGGAGTGGGAGTTCGATCTTTCGCTGCTGGGGTTCGCGGACCTCGATGCGCTGCTGGCGGACAAGACCGAGGGGCTGACCGATCCCGACGATGTGCCGGAGGCTCCGGTCAATCCGGTGACGCGGCTGGGCGATGTGTGGCTGCTGGGGAAGCACCGGATCGTCTGCGGGGATTCGACGGATGCCGACACGGTGGCGAAGGTGCTCAACGGCGTCGAGCCTCACCTGATGGTGACGGACCCGCCGTATGGCGTCGAGTACGACCCGACCCGCACCAGCAACAACGCGGCGAAGGCCGGCAAGGTGCTCAACGACGACCGGGCTGATTGGTCCGAGGCATGGGCCCTGTTCCCCGGCGACGTGGCTTATGTCTGGCACGCGTCGATGTTCACTGACGTCGTCATCGCCAGCTTGGAGCAAATCGGGCTGCAACGCCGATCAATGATTATATGGGCGAAGGATCGCATGACGCTCGGCCGCGGGCACTACCACTGGCAGCACGAGCCATGCTGGTACGTGGTGCGCAAGGGCGGGACGGGCCATTGGTTCGGCGATCGGGATAAGACCACGATCTGGAATATCAAGGCTCGGGAAGACGGCGGCCACGGTCATGGTACTCAGAAGCCTGTCGAGTGCATGAAGCGCCCGATCGAAAACAACAGCAGCCCCGGCCAAGCGGTTTACGAGCCGTTCTCCGGATCGGGTACCACGATCATCGCCGGGGAGATGACCGGCCGCAGCGTCCACGCCATCGAACTGTCGCCAGCCTATGTCGACGTAGCCGTGAAGCGCTGGCAGGAATTTACCGGCAAGACGGCAACGCTCGAGGGCGACGGCCGGACCTTCGCCGAGATCGACGCAGACCGCTTCGAGGGCGGCGAGAACCATAAGAACAGCGCCGACTGCTACGACGTCGCCATAGGTGCGTTGCGTGAGCGGATGGAAGCGGCCGAGTAAATGGCAACCCGCGGACGGAAATCATCGGCCGCCCTGGCGACCAACGTCGTCGAGGGCAAGTTCGGCCAGCGCCCCGATGCGCCGTCGGAACTGACAGCCGAGCAGGCAGCTATATGGCGCGAGACGGTCGCCAGCGAGGCGGCTGAGTTCTTCGCTACCGCGGCGCTGCGTTCGATGCTGGCGGACTATTGCCGGCACCGGGCATCGGCGGCCGTGGTGTCCGAGATCATCGATACGTTCAAACCCGACTGGCTCAAGGCTGCCGAGGGCGCGAAGCGGTATTATGGCCTGCTCAAGATGCGTGAGGCAGAGACCCGTGCTGCGGCATCGCTCGCGACGAAGCTCCGGCTGACCAATCAGTCACGATACACGCCGCAGGCGGCGGCAACGGCCACCAAGCACGCGGCACGCGGGCTGAAGCCTTGGGAACTGTGAGGAAGCCGAAACCGGAAACCCGAGGCGCGCGAGTCATCCGGTGGATTGAAACGTGCTGCAGGGTGCCCGAGGGGCGTGACGTCGGGAAGCCCGTCAAGCTGCGGCCGTGGCAGAAAAAGGAAATCCTCAAGATATACGACAACCCGCACGGCACACGCCGCGCGATCGTTTCGTTCGGCCGAAAGAATGGGAAGACCGCGCTCGCCGCGTTCCTGCTCCTCGTCCACACATGCGGCCCCGAGGCGCGGCCCAACTCGCAGCTGAATTCCGCGGCGCAGTCGAAAGACCAGGCAGCGATCCTGTTCAAACTGGCGGCAAAAATCGTCCGCCTGTCGCCGGACCTGAATGCGGTCGTGGTGATCCGCGACACGATCAAGGAACTGTTCTGCCCGGAGTTGGGCACCCTCTACAAGGCGCTGAGCGCGGAAGCCTCGACGGCTTACGGCTTGTCGCCAGTATTCATCGTTCACGACGAGCTTGGCCAAGTGAAAGGGCCGCGGTCGGAACTATACGACGCGCTCGAGACCGCCGTCGGCGCGCATGACGAGCCGCTGTCGATCATCATTTCGACGCAGGCGCCAACCGATGCCGACCTGTTGTCGGTGCTGATCGACGACGCGCTGCAGGGGAATGATCCCCATGTGGTGATCTCGCTCTACACCGCGGGGATGGACCTTGATCCATTCGGCGAAGAGGCAATGAAGGCCGCGAACCCAGCATTTGGGGACTTCCTCAACGCCGATCTGGTGCGAGGGATGGCGGAAGACGCGCGGCGCATGCCGGCGCGTGAATCGCAGTATCGCAATCTGGTGCTGAACCAGCGGGTCGAAGCGAACTCACCGTTCGTGTCTCGATCGCTCTGGGCAAGCTGCGGCGACGAGCCGGAGGAGTTCGACGAGGACACGGCGATCTATGCCGGCCTCGATCTTTCGTCGGTCAATGATCTCACGGCCTTTGTGCCGATCGGCATGATGGGCGGCAAATGGCAAATCCATCCGGTGTTCTGGCTCCCGCTCGAAGGGCTGGGCGACAAGTCGCGCAAGGATCGCGTGCCCTACGATGTCTGGCACGAGCAAGGGCACCTGCTCGCGGCGCCTGGCAAGTCGGTCGATTACGAGTTCGTCGCGGTGTTCCTCTGGGACTTCTGCCAGTCGCACAACGTCAAGAAAATTGCCTTCGACCGCTGGGGCTTCAAGCATCTGAAGCCCTGGCTTTTGAAGGCTGGCTTTACCGAAGAGACTATCGAGGAAATCTTCGTTGAGTTCGGGCAGGGGTTCCAGTCCATGAGCCCCGCGCTTCGTGAACTCGAAGGCGAAATCCTGAATGGCCGCGTGGCCCACGGCGCGCATCCGGTGCTGACCATGTGCGCGGCAAATGCCGTGGTGGTGTCGGACCCGAGCGGCAATCGGAAATTGGCCAAGGACAAGTCGTCGGGACGTATCGACGGCATGGTGGCGCTCGCGATGGCAATGGGCGTGGCACCGATGGAATCGACAGCCGAGCAGTCCTTCTGGGAAGCCGCGTAGGAGCACTGATGGCAAACTGGCGGCATTGGCTCGGCGAGAAAATCGCCGGGGTCAAGATGACATCTCTTGACCTGTTCCGGGAAGTCTATGGCGGGCGCTCGTCCAAGTCCGGGGCAGCCGTCACGGCGCAGTCCGCGCTTGAGGTATCGACCGTTCTGGCGTGCTGCCGCGTCATTGCCAACGGCGTCGCACAGGTGCCGTGGCCGCTCTATCAGGAAGCCAAAGGCAAGCGCCGCAAGGCAACCGAGCACCCGCTCTATGCCCGGCTCTATCGCCGGCCGAACCAGTGGCAGACCAGCTTCGAGTTCCGTGAGACGATCATGTTTCACGTGCTGCTCGGCTACAATGCCTATGTTTTCGTCAACCGCGTGGGCATGGACCGCAAGATCGTCGAACTAGTGCCGATCGAACCGCACCGCGTCGAGGTGAAGCAACTGCTCGACGGCTCGCTTGAATACAAGGTGAGCGACGGCAAGGGCGGAACGCAGACGTTTGGCGCCGATGCGATCTGGCATATCCGCGGCCCGTCGTGGAACGGTTGGGCCGGCATGGATGGCATGAAGCTGGCGCGCGAGGCCATCGGCCTTTCGATCACGCTGGAGCAGGGCCAGGCTGAATTTCAGAAGAACGGGGCGCAGATTTCCGGCGTCCTGTCGATGAAGCAGAAGCTGAGCCCGGAACGGTTCGCGTTCCTGTCGTCGTGGCTCGACAAGCATCTTCCTGGCGGCGAACGGTTCGGCAAGCCGCTGATCGCCGACGATGAGGCCAAGTGGACCGGGACGACAATGAGCGCTGTGGATCAGCAGCTCATCGAAACCCGCAAGCACCAGATCGAAGAAATCTGCCGGTCTTTCGGCGTCATGCCCATCATGGTTGGGCACGCCGACAAGACGGCCACCTATGCGAGCGCGGAGCAGATGTTTCTCGCTCACGTCGTCCATACCCTTTCGCCTTGGTATCAGCGGCTCGAGCAAAGCGCCGACGTCAACCTGCTGACCGAGCAGGAGCGCGACGACGGCTACTACACCAAGTTCAACCCCAACGCCCTGATGCGCGGCGCGGCCCGCGACCGCGCCGAGTTCTACAAGGCCGCGCTCGGGGACACCCAGCGGCCGGGCTGGATGGTCCGCAACGAAGTCCGCGCCTTGGAAGAGTTCGACCCTATTGAGGGCGGCGACGAGTTCCCCGCGCTGATCACCACCTCAAGCGAACAGACGCAGCCCGGGTCGGATGCATCAAAGGCAAACGACGATGTCATGCAGGCGATCCACACCCTCGCGGCCGAGGTGCGCCAGGCGCCGCCGCCAGTCATCAACGTGGATGCTCGTACAGAGATGAAGGCCGCCGATGTGGTGGTCAATTCGCCGAGCATCGAGATTCAGAACGTGATGCCCAAGCGCGGCGTGATGAAGAAAACCGCACAGTTTGACGATCAGGACCGGCTTGTCGGCATGATCGAGGAAGAGGTCGAGGAATGAGCAAGGGTAACACCTTCGAAAACGACGTTATGAAGCTGATCTTCAACGCGACGGCGATTGCCAACCTCGCGGACAACGCTGCTTCGTCACCGCTGACCAACCTTTACGTGTCGCTGCATACCGGAGATCCCGGCGAGGCGGGCGACCAGACGACGAGCGAGGCGACATACACGTCCTATGCACGCGTAGCTGTGGCGCGGTCGGGCTCGGGTTGGACGGTCACCGCCAACGAAGCCGAAAACGCAGCGCTCGTGCAGTTTCCGCAATGCACTGGTGGCTCAAATACCATCACGCACGTCGGCATCGGCTCGGCATCAAGCTCAACCGGAAAGCTACTCTATAAGGGCGCCCTGAACTCATCGCTTTCGGTGTCGTCGGGCATTCAGCCGCAGTTTTCGGCTGGCGACCTCGTTGTGTCTGAGGACTAACCCCTGTGGGGTTCAAGAACATAAGGGAGTGGCCGGACGCCGAAGATGCGGGGCAATCCTGGATCACAGGCTTTCGCAAGGCCCCGTCCAGCGTTGCGACGACGACCTCGGCATGGACGGACTATTCGTACTATGCGGGGTCTCCCCCCGCGAATTTCTACGCATCAACGCCGCTCGAGGCGGCAGAGGTCGACCCGACCCGCGGGCTGTATGTGCCGAGCGTCTCCCCGGCGACACAACACCTGCGCAATCTCAAGGTGATGAGCGCGGCCAGCGCGGCAACGTCAACGACCAACGCGAGGCAGAGACTCTGCCTCGCCGATTACCTGCTCTATTATCCGTTCATCGATACGGACGCGGTTGGCGAGCAGCAGGATCTAGTCAACACCGTGCCTATCCCGCGCTACTCGGGCGGGCAGGTGGTTGCGGTGTCGCAGTCAGCGGCCTCGGCGTCCGGCAAGTTCACGTTCAGCTATACGAACGATCAGGGCGTAGCGGGCAGGACATCGCAGCCGCACTTCACTTTTGCCGCAGGCGGCGGCGGGCAGGTGCTGGCAACAAGTGTTGGCGCGGCCACGTCGTATCATCCGTTCTGCTCGCTGCAGGCTGGCGACCGGGCGGTGAAGTCAATCGAAAGCGTGACGTTCACGGTAGCAGGCGGCGGCCTCATGGCGCTGGTTATCGTGCAACCGCTGCTGCAGGCATATGTGACGCAGGAATCCAGGCGCACGACCTCGGGCAACCTTGAAAGCTATGGGGCCTGCGATGAGTTCGCGGCCATGATCAACAACCGACCGGCACGCATTTTTGACGGCGCTGTGCTGAACCTCATCGCGTGTGGGCACGGCGGCTCGCTGGCATCATCGTTTCTCGCCGGCATCATCGAAACAACGTGGAATTAAAGCATGGGCTGGACTAGCCACGACGATCTGATTGACGAGATCACGACCAACGGCAAATACGGCAACGTCTTTTACAACAAGACGCTGGCATCTGCCGGTACGGCCGGGCATTGGACCCTCCTCTCTGGCCATGCAGGTTCGCCTGCGGCTGCGACCTTTGCAGGATCTGACCTGACATGGGTCGATACCGACGACACCTGGTCTGAAGGTGCTCCGTACCACGGCGGCAACGTGTCGGCGGATACCAAGCACTTTCTGGGGGCTGGCGCCGCGTGCGTCGCCGCGGCGGGTGCGCCTTGGTATCTTATGGCGATCGATCTGGTGGGCTATGTTCCCCTCTCGGGCACGAACGTCAGTATGACCGGCACAAAGACTGTGACGATGACGGCGCTCGGCGGCGGGCATCGCTATCCAGCCGGCGAAGGACTGCGCCTGTTTGTGGCGGCCGATACTGCACTGGGCGCGAACGCTCCAACGTGCGTCATCAACTACCTCGACACGGGCGGCAACGCAGGCGCGACGACGACATTCACCTCGACCGCCTCGCTCGGCGTGGGGCAGTTGCTCAATACCGGCACGGCGGCCAACAAGTATAACCCATTCCTCCCGCTTGCGACGGGTGACACAGGCGTTTCCGACATAGTGTCGCTTGTCTGGTCCGGCACGGCTCACGCCTCGGGCACTGTCGTCATCGGGCTGGCAAAGCCACTGTGGACGATCCCGGTGCCGGCGACCGGCCTCTATACCAAGGTAGACTTCCTGAACGCATTCCCGTCGCTGCCGCGCATCCGGGACGGGGCCAACGTTCAGTTCCTCCTTTTCCAGACCGGCGCGACGACCTCGGCAGGCACGATCATGGTCGATTTCGACTACGGGTATGGCTGAGTGCTGCTCCAAAACGGCTACCGCGATTTCTCCAGCGGCGTTCGCATCTTCGGCGCTACGATCAGCAACAGCGCATATCCTTATGCGCTGCATGCCAAGTTCACGTCGACCAATCGCAACCTGACCGCAGGCGAAGGCATCGAAACCGAACTGGCTGGCGTGCCCAACGGCTACCGCGACCAATACGCCTGGATCATGCCGCAGAAGCCCGGCGCATTGACCAGCCGGAACGAAATTGAAGCGCTCGCAGCCTTCACTGGTGCGGGTGCGATGGGCGTCAACGGTCTCGCAACGCTGTCTGGCGAAGCGCTGGTCACCTCGGTCGGGCAGCTCGTGGTGTCTGCCGTTGCTACCATTGCTGGCGTAGCGACGGTCTCGAGCAACATCCTGGCGGCGCTCGCTGCAGCCGCGAACCTATCGAGTTCTGGCAGCGTATCGTCGGCCATAGAGGCGTTGGCGTGGGCTGTGTCTGCGCTTCAAGGGACCGCGTCATTGAGCGCGACGCCATACGCGACGGGCGAGATGACAGCGACGGTTGACGTGTCGGCCGCTGCCGGCCTCACGGCAGGCAGCATCGCCGATGAAATTCTCGACCAGCAGATGGTCGAAACCGGGCTGACGGTGCGCGACACCCTGCGGCTTTGCGCGGCGGCTCTTGCAGGCAAGATCAGCGGCGCCGAGGGCGCGACGGTCACGATCCGCAACGCGGTTGCTGATGACTCCGACCGCATCGTGGCGACTGTGGACTCGAATGGAAACCGTACCGCGATAACCTACGATCTCGCCTGATGGCTAGTAGCCCGTTCGATAGCGACTATTTCGGGTCTGGTTTCTTCGGCGCCGGCTATTTCGGCGGGGCTGACGATGTTGCCGACGGCGCGATTTCTGCAGCGCTCGGCGGTGCATCCGCAATATCGGCCGCGCTAACTGCCAAGACTGTTTCGGCAACTGGCGGCGGCAAGAGACGACGCCGCGGCCCCATGTTGTGGCCAACATGGCACGCCCCGGCGCCAACGCCGGCACTGATGTCTGCATCGATAGTGAGCAGAAGCGGATGCACAGCAAGGTTGAGCGCGGTGGCGTGGATATCCGCTCCACTTGGCGGTAGCGCATCACTCAAGGTCGCAGGCACAACGCATCGGTCCTATCTGCGCGAAACGCAGTTCTGGCTTATGGCCGCTTGAAGTTAAGGGAAGGTCAAACATGACATCCAACCGTGAAGCCTTCTATGCCCCGTTCGAGGTGAAGTTTGCCGACGCCGGAACGCCTGGCACATTCGAGGGCTATGGCGCCGTGTTCGGCAACATCGACGCCTATGGCGACGTTATCCAGAAGGGCGCGTTCAAGGAAACGCTGCGCGACTGGAGCAAGTCCAAGAAGCTCCCGCCGATGCTGGTGCAGCACGGCGGCTGGATGATGACCGACATGGACGCGCTGCCCGTCGGGATATGGGAAGCGATGAGCGAGGACGACACCGGCCTGCACGTCAAGGGCCGGCTGATCAACCTCGACACCGAGCGCGGCAAGACCATCCACGGCGCTATGAAAGAGGGCGCGCTCGACGGCATGTCGATCGGCTATCGCGCCAAGGAATTCTCGCTCGGCACCAAGCCGGACGAGCCGCGCCGCACACTCAAGAAGATCGACCTGATGGAAGTGTCGGTCGTGACGTTCCCTGCCAATGGCAAGGCGCGTGTGTCGTCGGTCAAGTCGATCTCCGACATGACCCTCGAAGATTATCGCGAGATCGAGGCAACCCTTCGGACGAAGGGTCTCTCGCGAACGGACGCCGCGACGGCGATTTCCGGCCTCAAAGACTGGCTCCGGCGTGATGCCGGGGCGCCGGCAACAGACCCTCGCGATGAGGGGACTGCGGAACGACTGGCGGCACTTGTCCGCCGGAACATCGCAACCCTCCAAGCATAAGGGGACTCTCATGTCCGACAATCTGGAAACCCTGCTCGAGCAGCAGGGGAAGGCTTTCGACGCCTTCAAGTCGACCGTCGAAACCGAAATGAAGACCAAGCTCGGCAAGGACGATCCGATCGTCACCGACAAGCTCAGCAAGATCGAGAAGTCTCTCGACGATGTCGTCGAGGCCAAGAACAAGCTCGACGTTGCTGTCGCGGCGGAGCGCAAGGAGCGTGAAGCGCTCGAAGCTCGCATCAACCGCGAAGGCATCAAGGCCAACTCGGTCGACGAAGCCAAGCGCATGCTCGAAGTCAAGGACTTCAACCTCGTCCTGGGCGCCTCGCACGCTGACCGCAAGCAGGCGTTCACCCCGCTCGACGCGGCTGGCTACGACTCCTATAAGTCGGCCTTCAACAGCTTCCTCCGCAAGAACGAGCGCGTGCTCACTGCCGACGAAGTGAAGACCCTGTCGGTCGGTTCGGACCCGGATGGCGGCTATTTCGTCACCCCCGACATCACGGGCCGCATCGTCAAGAAGGTCTACGAGTCCAGCCCCGTTCGCCAGTATGCGAACGTGCAGACCATCACGACCGACAAGCTGGAAGGCATCGAGGATCTGGACGAGGCCGGCGCCGGCTATGCTGGTGAGCACTCGACGTCTGGCAACACCGATACCCCGGAAGTCGGCAAGTGGTCGATCCCCGTCTTCAACATGGACACCGAGCCGAAGGCGACGCAGAACCTGCTCGACGACGCCGCGGTGGACATTGAAGCGTGGCTCGCCGACAAGGTCGCCAACAAGCGTGCTCGCTTCGAGAACTCCGAATTCGTGACCGGCGCTGCGAACAAGATTCGTGGCTTCGTGCTGGGCTATACCCCGGCGACGGACAGCGGTTCGGGTGTGACTTGGGGCAATGTCGGCTATGTCGCCACTGGCGTCGATGCTGACTTCGCTGCATCGGCCAAGGGCGATAAGCTCTACGACCTCATGGGGCTGCTCAAGAACGAGTACCTTACCGGCGCCGCGTGGTTCGCCAAGCGCTCGACCATCACTGCCATCCGCAAGTTCAAGGACGGCCAGAACAACTATCTCTGGCAGCCCTCGTTCCTAGCCGGCCAGCCTGAGACCATCATGGGCTATCCGGTTGCGCGCATGGAAGACATGCCCACCATCGCTTCGCAGAGCTTCTCGCTGGCGTTCGGCAACCTCAACGAAGCCTATCAGGTCGTGGATCGTCAGGGCATTCGCGTGCTGCGCGATCCGTTCACCGCCAAGCCCTACGTCAAGTTCTACACGACCTGGCGCACCGGCGGTGGCCTCGTGAACTTTGAGGCCATCAAGCTCATGAAGTTCTACACTTCGTAAGCGGCATGGCGGCGGCTTCGGCTGCCGCCCTTTTCCATCCCATCCCCCACACTGAAGGAACGCTCCAATGCGTGATATCGCCAATGGGCTGGACCTGAAGCGCGCAATCTCGCCGCAGGCCGCCCGCACCGACAACACCGCCATCGTTTCCACCGCCTGCGATCTTCGCGGCTATGATGGCTGCATGCTCGCCATCAACATCGGCGCCAACACCGACGCCAACGCGACGTTTGCCGTTCTGATCGAGGACAGCGACAACAACTCGGACTATTCCGCCGTTGCGGATGAATACCTCAACGGCACCGGGGCGCTCGCGGGCTTCGCTTTCGACGACGACAACGAGCTGCGCAAGATCGGCTACACGGGCATCAAGCGTTACGTCCGTGCCACGATCACCCCGACCGGCAATGACTCCGGCAATATCTTCGTCACGGCCGAATGGGTGCTTCGCGCCCTGCGTGAGCCGACCGCGAACCCGCCGGCCTAATCCCAATGGCGGGCCTTCGGGCCCGCCTCTTCCAGAAACGTGAGGACTGACGATGAAACGAGTTCGCATCCTCGTGCCGTTCGATGGTTATGCCGTCGGCGACACTCCGGAATTTCACGGTCACATCGCCCGCGGCTATGTCGCTGACGGTCGCGCCGAAGACATCAACGACGAAGCTCCGACCGAAACCGCGGCGCCGGTCAAGAAAGCAAAGGGCCGGAAGTAGTGTACGCGCCCGTCCTCGTCACGCCGCCCGCGACGACGCCCGTGTCGCTTCAGGAAGTGAAGCAGCACCTTCGGCTGGTTGCTGGCGCTGAAACCTACACGACCGAGGACGGGACGCTGCAGATCTACCTCGACGCCGCCGTGTCGTACCTCGACGGCTACGCGGGCGTGCTGGGGCGCTGCCTCGTCACGCAGACCTGGCGGCAGGACTTCGACGGCATGGCTAAGAGCATGCGCCTCCCGCTGCTCGCCGCAGGAGTATCGAGCATCAAGGTCCGAAACGCAGACGGCCAACTCTCGACGGTGTCGAGCGACGACTACTCGCTGAAGTCGGATGAGCTTGGCAGCTATGTGCGGTTCGACGACAGCTACACCTTCCCGAGCGATCTGGCGGAGACGCAGGCGATCCTCATTGAATTCACCGCGGGGTACGGCGTGGCATCGGCTGTGCCCGCTGCGCTCAAGGCCGCGATCCTCCTGATGGTTGGTCACTGGTACGCCAACCGCGAGGCTGTGGTTACCGGCACCATTGCGACCACCATGCCGATCGCGGTGGACGCGCTGCTCACGCCATATCGCCGGGTCGGCATCTGATGCAGGCGGGCAAGCACAACCGGCGCGTCGTGATCCAACGCGCGACGGTCACGCAGGACGCGGGCAGTGGCGAGAACGTGGAGACGTGGGCGACGCTGGCCACTGAATTTGCCGAGGTAGTCCCGCTGAGCGACGGCGAGCGCATCAAGGCTGCGGAGGTTTCGGCAGAGATCACGACTAGGTTCCGCATGACATGGAAGTCGAGCCTCTCGACGGTGAACGCCAAGGACCGGCTCACCTTTGACAGCAAGACCTGGGACATCTGGGGCGTCAAGGAAATCGGGTTCCGGCAGGGCATCGAGATCACCGCATCGGCGCGGTCCGACTGATGAAGACCACCATGCACATTGACGGGCTGCGCGAACTCGACGCGGCGCTCGGCGCACTGGCTGAGGAATACGGCAAGCCAGCCGGCAAGGCAGTCCTGCGGCGTGTTGCCGACAAGGCGCTGCAGCCGATGGCGGAGACGGCGCGGAGCATGGCCCCAGATGATCCAGCGACCGGCGCGAACGACCTGAAATCGCGCATCTCGGTCGGGGGGAAGCTGACGCCGCGACAAGCGAAGCTGGCCCGGAAGGATCAGGATAGGGCGCTCATCACCCGATACATGGGGACCGATGATCCGGCGGGCGTGCTGCAAGAGTTCGGCACCGTGAACCACGGGCCACAACCGTTCATGCGGCCGGCGTTCAGCCAACACGCCGAGGGCGCCATTCGGATTGTGGCGTCGGAACTCGGCCCCGAGATTGAGAAGACCGCGGTACGGCTCGCCAAGCGGCGGGCAGCGAAAGCAGCGAAGGCGGCAGGCTGATGGAACAGGAACTGCGGGCCTTGCTCATCGCCCACACGCCGCTCACCGCACTGGTCGCGCAGCGGATCGTCTGGAACCACCTGCCGCAGAAGACCACGCGGCCCGCTGTTGTTCTCTACCGCGTTGCCGGTGCCCCCGGCCTCACCATGCAGGGCAGTGACGGCCTCACCGGGGCAACTGTGCAGATCGACGTGCAGGCGCTTTCCGTCACGTCCATGTGGGCGATCCGCGACGTGCTGGTGAGCCTGCTGCACGGGTACAGCGACGCGACCTTTCAACTGATCTCGCTGTCCTCAGAAGACCAGGACAGTGACGAGCTTACCGGGTCCGACAATCTCGTTCACCGGGCGCGTCTCGACTTCAACGTATGGGCCGTGGCGGCCTGACACTCTCACGCTAGGAGCATGAAATGACCACAGCCCGGATTGGCTATGGCAGCAAGTTTGCTGTCTCCACGAATGACGGCGGTGCCTACACCGACATTGGCGAGGTGTTCAACATCACGCCGCCTTCCGACAGTTTCGACATGGTTGACGCGACACACATGCAGTCGCCGAACCGGGACCGCGAATTCATCATCGGTCTCAACGATCCCGGTGAAGCGTCCTTCGACATGAACTTCGTTCCGGGCTCCGCGTCCGATGTGCTGATCCGGGCGGTCAAGGCGGCTCGCCTCTCGGTGCTTTGCCGGGTGACTTTCCCCAACGGCGCGACGTGGACGTTCACCGGCTTGCTGATGAACTACGAGCCTGCCGTTCCGAACGAAGACAAGATGACGGCGACCGTGACGTTCAAGGTCTCGGGCTCGACGACTGTTGGCTCGGAAGTGGCTCCTGTGAACCTCGTGCTCCCGGCCATCTCCGGCATTGCTCAGGTCGGCGAGACCATGACCGCGTGGCCCGGCGAGTGGAGCGGCGCCCCGACCTTCACTTACCAGTGGGAGGGCGACGGCACGCCGATCGTTGGCGCGACGGCCTCGACCTATACGCCGGTCGTTGGCGATATCGCCGATGCGATCACGGTGGTTGTCACCGGCACGAACTCGCATTCCGCGGTCACGGCCGAAAGCATCGCCACCGCTGATGTGATTGCCGCATGACCATAGCGGCCAATCCCCTCAAGGGCGAAACCGAACTGAAGGCGGGCGAGGACACCTATATCCTCGCCCTGTCCATCAACGAGCTGGTGAGGCTCGAGCAGTTGCTGGACGTCGGCATCATCGAAATTGCCGAGTGGTTCAACGACGCGAAAAGAATTCGGGTCGGGAACATGCGGGCGATCCTTTGGGCCGCGCTTCAGCGACACCACGAAGGCGTCACGCTCGAGCAGGCGGGCGACATCATCTCGGCCGTCGGGCTGGGGCTGATCGTGGACACGCTCGGCACGGCCGTGCAGGCATCGTTCCCGGAGGCGGAGGTCTCCGGAAACCCTCCGAACGCCAGTCGTCGGGGTGGGACTGGCAAGCCCTCCTGATCGCGTTCCTCGCGGTCGGGTTCTCGGAACACCTGTTCTGGTCGCTCACCCCTCGACAACTCGCATTCCATTTCAAGGCGGCCAACCGGCGCCGGGCGATGGAACACGACGAACTTATCAACGCCGCATGGGTCACCGCGCGGCTGACAGCCTATGCCCCGGCCAAGGCTAGGGACTTCGTAAAGATCGAAAAGCTTCTCGTTTCACGCGAGGAGCAAAAGCCCGCCCTGCCGCAGACGTGGCAGGAACAGTTCGCCATCGCCCAGCAATGGACGGCGGCGCTGGCGAAGAGGTAACCGATGGCCGGCAATGCAGTTATTGGCGCGCTCCGGGTCAACCTCGGGCTGGATTCTGCGCAGTTCTCCAGCGGGCTCAAGAAGGCCGAAGGCGGGCTCGCTCGCTTTGGGAAACTGGCGGGCATCGGTCTTGCCGCTGTCGCCACCGCTGCCGTAAGCGCGGGCATCGCTTTGGGCCACGCGGTTAAGGGGGCGGCCGATCATGCCGACGAACTCGGCAAGACGGCTCAGAAGGTCGGTGTCTCCGTCGAGGCGCTGTCCCGGCTGGAATACGCAGCGAAGCTGAGCGACGTGTCGCTGGAAGGGCTGTCGACCGGTCTTCGCAAATTGGCCGACAACATGGTCGATGTGGCCATGAACTCGAAGGCTCAAGTGGGCGTGGCATTCCAAGCCCTCGGGATCAACGTCAAAGACGCGACCGGTGCGCTCAAGAGCGGCGATGTGGTGCTGGCCGAGGTT
>Ga0209170_1000510_pt1 | contig 17168 bp, 21 predicted proteins | sample KloWWTKNB14_bulk_FD_187178 | JGI IMG/M metagenome (GOLD analysis project Ga0209170, IMG submission 187178) | Active sludge microbial communities from Klosterneuburg, Austria, studying microevolution and ecology of nitrifiers - Klosterneuburg... | ecosystem: Engineered > WWTP > Aerobic digester >...
AAGTAAGAAAGCAACCGGTTACTAGCCATAGAGCCAGGAACCGTATCAGATAAAAAGATAGTTATTAATTGCTAAAGGCTCGCAACTCGCAGCTGATAGCTCAAAGCTTAAGAAAAATGATTCAGCAAGAAAGCCGTTTAAATGTTGCGGACAACAGTGGTGCCAAAGAGGTACTTTGTATCCGTGTACTCGGCAACAGCGGTCAGCGTTATGCCAGGATTGGTGATAAGATTGTAGTAACTGTAAAAGATGCACTGCCTGCCGGGGGTATTAAAAAAGGTACCGTTGCCAAAGCAGTTATTGTCCGCACTACTAATAAGCTTCGTCGTAAGGATGGTTCTTATATCCGTTTTGATGACAATGCTGTGGTGATATTAAACCAATCTGATGAGCCTCGTGGTACCCGTATTTTCGGGCCTGTTGCGAGAGAACTGCGTGATAAAGGTTATATGAAAATTATCTCTTTAGCACCAGAAGTATTATAAAATTAAAAGGGTAAAACCCATTAACGACAGATAAAATGAAAGCAAGATTTAAACCAAAGTATAACATCCGTAAAGGCGACAACGTGGTGGTTATTACCGGCGATGATAAAGATTTATCCAAGCCCCGTACGGTAAAAGAAGTTTTGGTAGAAAAAGGTAAAGTGATAGTCGAAGGAGTTAATATCATTACCAAGCACACAAAACCTTCAGCACAAAATACCAAAGGCGGTATTGTGAAAAAGGAAGCCCCTATCAGCATCAGTAATGTAATGCTCTGGGATGCGAAAGCAAAAGCTCCTGCCAAAGTGAAGAGAGAAAGAGAGGATGGTAAAACTGTTAGAATATCAAAAAAATCAGGTGAAAGAATCTAATTCTTGCTTGTATTAATAAGTGAATTATATGAGTACAAAAACATATTCCCCAAGACTGGCAGACAAGTACAAAAAAGAAGTTGTACCTGCCCTGGTTAAAAAATTCGGTTACGATTCAGTAATGCAGGCTCCAAAATTGGAGAAAATATGCCTTAACCGTGGTGTAAATGGTGCAGTATCTGATAAAAAATTGGTTGATATTGCTCTTGATGAGCTAACAACAATCAGTGGTCAGAAAGCTGTTGCTACCATGTCAAAAAAGGATATTTCAAATTTCAAACTGCGTAAGAATATGCCCATCGGTGCAAGGGTAACTTTACGTGGAGATAAGATGTTTGAATTCCTGGATCGTTTGATAGCTGTAGCACTTCCCCGTGTTCGTGACTTCAAAGGAGTAAATGAAAAAGCTTTTGATGGTCGTGGTAACTATACGCTGGGTGTAACAGAACAAATCATTTTCCCGGAGATTGATATTGATAAGGTTAATAAGATCACAGGGCTTGATATCACTTTTGTGACAACAGCAAATACTGATGAAGAGGCATATGAATTATTGAAAGAGCTTGGAATCCCTTTCAAAAACGCAAAAAATAACGCTAACTAAAAAGTAATAAACAATTATGGCTAAAACTTCAGTAAAGGCCAGGCAGAAAAAGAGAGAAAAGATGGTTGCCCAGCACGCAGCTAAAAGAGAAGAGCTGAAAAAGGCTGGCGATTGGAAAGCTCTCGATGAGATGCCGAAGAATTCTTCTAAAGTTCGGTTGAAGAATCGTTGCCAGTTAACCGGTCGCCCCAAAGGCTATGTTCGCTACTTTGGAATTTCCAGGATAGCACTGCGTGACATGGCATTAAATGGCAAGATTCCCGGATTGAAAAAAGCAAGCTGGTAAGAAATTAAATTAATAAACTAAACTTATCCAATTATTCCGTCTTAGACGGAACGTAGGAGGGCAATAAATATGGTAACAGATCCTATAGCAGATTTCCTGACAAGAATCCGTAACGCACAGATGGCAGGTCACCGTGTGGTAGATATTCCTGCTTCAAACCTAAAAAAACGTATGACAGAAATCCTGTACAACCAGGGTTATATTCTGAAGTACAAATTTGAAGATGATAATAAACAAGGCGTTATTAAGATAGCCTTAAAGTATGACCTTGCTACTAAACAACCGGCTATTCAAAGCATGGAAAGGGTAAGTCGTCCGGGTTTGCGTCAGTATGCAAAACCTGCTGATTTTCGCCGTGTGAAAAATGGGTTGGGTGTAGCTATCCTGTCTACTTCTAAGGGAGTAATGACAGACAAGGAAGCTAAATCACAAAACGTAGGTGGTGAAGTTCTTTGCTACATATATTAATAGAAAATGTTACTGATACATTAAGCTGAAACTATACTAAGCTGACCGGTCAGTAAACGATAAATAAAAAAGATAAAATAAGTAATTATGTCTCGTATAGGTAAACAGCCGGTAGTTGCACCAAATGGTGTTACAATAAGTGTAGGGAAAGATAATGTGGTTACTGTAAAAGGACCCAAAGGGGAGTTGAAGCAGGCAATTGACCGTGATATCACGGTAGAAGTAAAAGATGGACAAATCACTTTTGCCCGTCCAACTGACCAGATTCGTCACCGTGCATTGCATGGTTTGTATCGTTCTCTGGTGTCTAACCTTGTAAAAGGTGTTACAGACGGGTATGAAAGAAAGTTGGAGTTGGTTGGTGTCGGTTTTAAAGCTGCTAACCAGGGAAATGTCCTAGATCTTGCTTTAGGCTTTTCTCACAATATCATTTTTGAAGTGCCTAAGGAACTAAAAGTTGCAACAGCCCAGGAAAAAGGCCAGAACCCAACTATTACTCTTGAAGGTATAGACAAGCAGTTGATCGGCCAGGTTGCAGCAAAATTGCGTGGCCTACGTAAACCTGAACCTTACAAAGGAAAAGGTGTCCGTTATGTTGGTGAAGTGGTACGTAAGAAAGCCGGTAAAGCTGCAGGTAAATAATTAAAGTAAAATTTAATCCTGGCATCCCGATAGCGATCGGGAAGGATTGTAAATAAAAAAGAGATGAACCCAAAAGTTAAATCACAGAGAAGACAAAATATCCGCTATCGCATTCGCAGAAAAATAAGCGGGTTAACAAATAAACCCCGTTTGTCTGTGTACAGAAGTAATGCTGATATATATGCCCAGTTGATTGATGATACAAAAGGAGAAACGCTGGCCGCTGCATCATCAAGGGATAAAGACATTGCGACACAGAAACTAACAAAAAGTGAAAAGAGCAAATTGGTTGGTGCTGCAATTGCCCGAAAAGCAACTGAGCTGGGTATTAAAGATGTAACATTTGATCGTGGAGGTTATCTTTACCACGGTCGTGTGAAATCAGTAGCTGATGGAGCCAGGGAAGGTGGTCTTCAATTCTAAAAAAACATTCAAACTTTTAATTACAGTATAAATGTCAAAGTTTAACGTAAACAGGGTAAAAGCAGGTGACCTCGAATTGAAAGACAAAGTTGTTGCCATAAACCGTGTTGTAAAAACCACAAAGGGTGGTCGTGCCTTCAGTTTCTCAGCATTAGTGGTTGTAGGTAATGAAAATGGCGTGGTAGGTCATGGCCTTGGTAAAGCAAAAGAGGTACAGGAAGCAATAACAAAGGGAATAGAGGATGCAAAGAAGAACCTGATTAAAGTTCCTGTAATGAAGGGTACTATCCCTCATGATCAGTGGGCTAAAGAAGGTGCTGCTAAAGTTTTAATTAAGCCAGCTGCCCACGGTACTGGTGTAATTGCAGGAGGTTCAATGCGTGCCGTATTGGAGGCTGCCGGTGTTACAGACGTACTGGCTAAGTCTTTAGGCTCAGCTAATCCGCACAACGTGGTAAAAGCAACTTTCAAAGCATTGGCTTTATTGCGTGAACCAATTAACGTAGCAAAGACCCGTACACTTGGTTTAAAGAAAGTATTTAACGGTTAATTCCGATTACAAACGAATTGAATTATGAAAAAGATTAAAATAACATTGGTTAAAAGTCCTATTGACAGACCGGAACGTCAGAAATTAACTGTGCAGGCGCTGGGTTTGAATAAGACAAATTCTACAAAAGAAGTAGAAGCCACTCCGCAAATACTGGGTATGCTTCGTAAAGTGAATCACCTGGTGAAAGTGGAAGATGTGAAATAATTGAGGAATTCTCAGTTATATATTAAATTTTAAAGCGAGCCCCGAATGCTTTCGGGGCGATGAGTAAAAAATAAAAGCAACATGAAACTACACGAATTAAGACCCGCAAAAGGGGCAACTCACAAAGTAAAAAGAATTGGTCGTGGTGATGGTTCCGGACACGGAGGCACATCAACAAAAGGTACAAAAGGTGCTCAAAGCCGTACAGGCTTTAAGAATAAAATGGCCCATGAAGGTGGCCAGATGCCTATTCAGCGTCGTATTCCAAAACGTGGATTTAAAAATCCTCATCGTGTTGAATACAAAGTAATCAATCTGGGTCAGGTGGAGCAATTGGCTGAAAAGTATAACATTACTGAATTCAGTCTTGAGAACCTATATATCAATGGTTTGATTGCCCAAACGGACAGTGTTAAGATACTTGGCAATGGCGAGCTGAAAGGGAAATTCACATTTAAAGTGAATGCAGTAAGTGAAAAAGCCAAATCGGCAATTGAAGCAGCAGGAGGTTCGGTGGAGATAGTAAAGTAAATTTCGCTACATTGCAATGACGCATTAAATGCGTCTTTTACGTTTTAAGAGCTTTAAACTTTTATAATCCCCGTGAAGAAATTAATACAGACAATTAAGAATATCTGGAGCATTGAGGAACTGCGTGGTAAAATTTTGTTCACCCTGATGATGATCGCTATCTATCGGGTGGGTGCACATATTGTATTACCTGGTATCGATCCAAATCAAATGGAAGCAGGTGCTGAAAGCAATACTGGTATACTGGGCCTTATTGATGCGTTTTCTGGCGGAGCCTTTAACCAGGCCTCTATATTTGCATTAGGTATAATGCCTTACATATCGGCATCAATTTTTATGCAATTGATGACAGTGCTGGTACCCCGGTTTCAAAAAATGCAGAAAGAAGGGGAGAGTGGCAGAAAGAAAATTAACCAATACACCCGTTACCTTACAGTAATTGTTACTATACTCCAGGCATCTGCCTATGTATCTTATTTGCAGGGAATGACGCAGCAGACAGGCGGAATAATGGCAGGCTATGCCAGTTATTTCTGGTTATCCACCGTTGTTGTTCTTACAGCAGGTACCTTATTTGTAATGTGGATGGGCGAAAAAATAACTGATAAGGGTTTGGGAAATGGTACATCCCTTATAATCATGATTGGGATCATTGCCCGCTTACCACAATCATTCCTTCAGGAATTAAGTGCCAAGTCAGTTAGGAATGGTCAGATACTGGTCTTTATAATCGAAATTGCTATCCTGATCGCAATAATTATGGGTTGTATTCTCCTGATCCAGGGAGTTAGAAAGGTGCCCGTAAACTACGCCAAGCAAATAGTTGGTAACAGGCAATTTGGTGGTGCCCGACAGTTTTTGCCCTTAAAAGTAAATAGTGCAGGTGTAATGCCCATCATTTTTGCACAGGCTATCATTTTTATTCCTACAATATTTGCTAATTATAATACACAGGCAAGCGGATTTTTAAGAGCAATTACTGACCATACTAATGTCTGGTATATGCTAATTTATTCTGTTGTTGTTATTGGCTTTACTTTCCTTTATACGGCCCTGATTTTTAATCCAAAACAAATTGCAGATAATCTAAAGCAGAATAATGGTTTTATTCCCGGTGTTAAACCAGGACAACCTACCACTGACTATATTGGCTCAATAATGGATAAAATCACTTTTCCTGGTGCACTCATGCTCGCATTTGTTGGAATCCTGCCGGGTATTGCTCAACTTTTGGGTGTTACGCAGCAGTTCGCAACTTTCTTTGGAGGAACATCCCTTCTTATCATGGTAGGTGTAATTCTTGACACATTACAGCAAATTGAAACCCAGCTGTTGATGCGCCAGTATGATGGATTGATGAAGAGTGGCCGAATACAGGGAAGACAAACAACTTCTGCGGTTCAGATGTAATAAAATTATTCATACACAGAACCCGGTAAGTATCCCTTGCCGGGTTTTGCTTTTTTAAGGATATTTGCGAATCTATGCTGATATATAAAACTGATGAGCAGGTTGAAATGATGCGACAAAGTGCTATGCTGGTAAGCAAGACCCTGGCAGAAATGACAGCAATGCTTAAACCTGGCATAACAACTTTATCTATTGATAAAGCAATTGGTGAATTTATCAGGGATCACCAGTCGATTCCTTCTTTTCTAAACTATAATGGCTATCCGTTTAATTCCTGTATTTCCGTAAACGATGTGGTGGTACATGGTTTTCCGGGCAAATATGAGCTTCGGGAAGGAGATATTATTTCTATCGATATAGGTGTTATATTAAACGGCTGGCATGGTGACCATGCCTACACGTTTGCTATTGGCGACCCGGGTGAGGCAGTAATGCAATTGATACGGGTGACAAAGGAGTCATTATATAAGGGTATTGAAAAGGCAGTAGCCGGCAACAGGGTAGGTGATATTGCGTTTGCTATTCAAGAACACACAGAGAAAAAATACGGATATGGTGTGGTCAGGGAATTAGTTGGGCATGGACTTGGTAAAGATCTTCACGAAGATCCCCAGGTTCCTAACTATGGCAGGAGGGGAAGTGGGGCCAAACTAAAAGAAGGATTGGTACTGGCAATAGAACCAATGATTAATCTTGGCAGAAGAGATATTTATACGGAAGATGATGGCTGGACCGTAAGGACAAAAGATGGGAAACCATCAGTACACTTTGAACATGATGTTTGTGTCAGAAAAAATAAGGCGGAAATACTATCTGATTATAGCATTATCGAAAAAGCCGAAAGGGCAAATACAAATCTTTTTACGCAAAATCAAATAGCTGAACCCCTCGCCTGAGGGGTTTGTTTTTTACTTATGTCATCTTCAAAAAAACTAGTTGTTATTGGCGGAGGCTCAGCAGGTTTTTTTTGTGCCGTTAATGCTGCACGACTGAATCCGGGATTAAAGGTTGTCATTATTGAAAAGACAAATAAAATATTATCGAAAGTGAAAGTGAGTGGTGGTGGCCGCTGTAATATTACACATGCTTGTTTCGATATAACTGAAATGAGTAAAAAATATCCGCGGGGTAGCAATTTTGTCAAAAAAGCATATCATCAATTCTTTACAACCGATACCATTAAATGGTTTGAGGACAGGGGGGTTAAACTAAAGACCGAGGAAGATGGAAGGATATTTCCTGTAACAGATTCTTCTCAAACTATTATTGATTGTCTTTTAAACGAAGTGAATAATTACAGTGTAGAAATAATGATGAATGCGGAAGTCAAGAGTGTGGTTTATAAGGATAGTTATTTTGAACTAATGCTCTCCGGCTTCGCATCCGAAAGACACCGCCTTCTTACTACTGACTATTTATGTATTGCCTGTGGTGGTTATCCTAAATCTTCTATGTTTGAATGGATAAAAGAACTGGGACATTCAGTTGAATCCCCTTTGCCGTCATTATTCACTTTTAATATTCCGGGACATCCGATCACAAAATTGATGGGGATAACTGTAGAAAATGTAAGAGTCAAAATTGTCAGCAGTAAACTTGAACAGACAGGACCGTTGTTAATAACACACTGGGGGTTAAGCGGTCCGGCAATATTAAAACTGAGTGCATGGGGGGCAAAAGAATTGTCTGCCATGAATTATGAGTTTAAAATTCTAATAAACTGGTTACCTGTTTTCAATGAGCAGCAACTAGCGGAAAGATTTCAATCACTTCGATTTGAACTGGCTTCGCAAAAGATACTGAATAAAAATCCATTTGGACTTCCTCAGCGACTTTGGGAATATTTACTGGATCGTTCCGGGGTAAGCAATGAGAAACGCTGGGCTGATATTCCTGCCAGGGAGCAGAATAAATTTATCAGGAATCTTTGTGCCTGTGAGTTTGATGTAAAAGGGAAAACCACCTTCAAAGAAGAGTTTGTAACAGCAGGAGGATTAAAGCTGAATGAAATTGATCATAATTCCATGATGAGTAAAAAAGTGCCTAACCTTTTTTTTGCCGGGGAAATAATGGATGTGGATGGAGTGACCGGAGGTTTTAACTTTCAACATGCATGGACAAGCGGCTATATTGCAGCGAAAAACATAGCAGCACAAAGTATTTAATCTGTTATTTGTCCAATTGTGGTTTTATCTGCACATAAGACCATGCTGTGAAAGGTGCAACAAGTAAAAAGAAAATAACCCACCAGCAATTTGTGAGAATCCATGCCAGTGTAATACTAAGAATTATATACAGGGGGTAGGTAATAAGCAATATAGCCACAAGTACAGAATCAAAATGGTCAGTTCCCCTGGTGCGGCTCAAAGCTAATTTTTTTACAGGTAAATAAAGCGGTATATGTAATAACCATCCCAACAATGCAGGAATGGAAAGAAGTAATTTTTTTAATAATGGCTGGTCTATTGCAAGCTTTTGTTTTTGCTTTTTATCAATTTTGGGTATCTCAAAAACAAGTTTTTCCAGCTGCATTTGCAATTTATTATTGAATGACTGATGACGCAAACCATCTGGTTCGTTTTGGTTAAAGTAATCTTGATTAATAATGTCCCCAAAATTGATAAATACATTTTTCCCAAATAGACGAAATGAATTGTAATTGAGACCTACCGGTAAAACGGCGAGTGGAATATTTTCTTCCCAGGCTTTTGCAGCAAGTCTTGCTGTTCCCTTTTTTAAAGGGCGAAGATGCCATTCATTGATACATTTTCCTTCGCTGTATATTGTTACTATGCCATTGGTTTTAAAAATCCGGATACAGGCATCAAATGTTTTATAATTCTCAGATAGATTTTCAACACCTTCGCTTGTACGGTATACCGGCAGTATTTTTAAAGCGGTGAGCAATTTTGCATAAAATGGTTTTTTAAAAACATCACCCCTAGCGAGTGACCACACTGGTTGTTCGAATAAAGTATTAAGTATGACAGAGTCCAGGAAAGAATTGGGATGATTGCAAGCCAGTAATAACGGGCCTTTTTCGTTCAGCATGGCCGGCTTATTGATGACAATCTTTCTGCAAAATATTTTTATAGCCAGCCGGGCCAATAGTCTGATGAAATTGTACAGCAATACTTAGTTTTTGGTGAATATAGTTATTATTTGAGATGAAGAGCGAACAGAACCCTGACCAGATCATCGCAAGGAACGCTGAATCAAGGCTTTACAGAGGAGTGGAAACGTAAAAATCTCTGCCCCGGAAACAGTCCCAAAACATTTATTTAGCCTATCTTTGCTCCCCCGAAAATAAAACCCTTCGGGACTATATTAAATGTTTGAAAACATTATTAAAAAACAACTAAACGCTGATGCACAGGAGTCTGCTACTGACATTTCAGAAGCAGCTACAGCGACAACAACTGCACCTGTGGAAGCAGTAGCTACTGCACATGATGACTTCGACTGGAGTGTTGACAAACGAAACCTTACTTCTTACTCCAAAGAAGAAAAAGAAAAGTATGACAAAGTGTATGATGACACTTTTGTACAACTGGATGATGGACAGATGATGAAAGGACTGGTTGTAGGTTTGACAAAGACTGACGTTGTCCTGAACATTGGTTTTAAAAGTGATGGATTGATTTCTCTGAATGAATTCCGCGACCTTCCAAACCTTGCAGTCGGTGATGAAGTGGAGGTGATGATTGTAGAGAAAGAAGACAGGGACGGACACCTTAACCTGAGCCGTCGCCAGGCACGCATTACCCGTGCATGGGAAAGAATTGTTGAAGTACATAAGACTGGTGAAGTAATTACCGGTACTGTTACTTCAAAAACCAAAGGTGGTTTGATCGTGGATGTTTTTGGAATGGAAACATTCCTGCCAGGATCACAAATTGATGTGAAGCCTGTAACTGACTATGATCAGTTTGTAGGAAAAACAATGGAATTCAAAGTAGTTAAGATCAATGAGACTATTAAAAATGCTGTTGTATCGCACAAAGCACTTATAGAAAGTGATATAGAAGCACAGAGAGCTGAGATCATGAGCAAACTGGAAAAAGGACAGGTATTGGAAGGAACTGTGAAGAATATCACAGACTTCGGTGCTTTCATGGATCTGGGTGGATTAGATGGACTGCTTTATATTACCGATATTTCATGGGGTCGTATTTCACACCCATCAGAAGTGCTGAAGCTTGATCAGAAAATAAATGTAGTGGTACTTGATTTCGATGATGAGAAAAAACGCATCAGCCTTGGCTTGAAACAATTGACTCCTCATCCATGGGATGTTTTAGGAGAGAATATTGTGGAAGGAAATGTAGTAAAAGGAAAAGTGGTGAACATCGAAGATTACGGTGCATTCCTTGAGATTCAGCCAGGTGTTGAAGGTCTTGTTCACGTTTCAGAAATTACATGGGCCAATACACCGATTAATGCTAAAGAGTTCTTCAAATTAGGTGATGAACATGAAGCGAAGATCGTTACGCTGGATAAGGATAGTCGTAAGATGAGTTTGTCTATCAAACAGCTTTCTGCTGATCCATGGAATGATATTGAAACCAAATTTGCTGAAGGCAGCCGCCATACAGGGTTAGTTAAAAATATTACTAACTACGGTGTATTTGTAGAATTAGCTCCCGGTATTGGTGGAATGATCCATATCAGTGACCTGAGCTGGTTGAAGCGTTTCAATCACCCAACAGAGTACACTAAAGTGGGTGCTAATATCGATGTTGCTATCCTGGGTATCGATAAAGAGAACCGCAAGTTGCAACTGGGACATAAACAACTGGAGGAAGATCCGTGGAATACATTGCAGGATACCTTCGCAATCGGAAGTTTGCATGAGGGTACCGTGATCCGCAGAGATGATAAGGGTGCTACCGTTCAATTGCCTTATGGTCTTGAAGGGTTTGCTCCCAACCGTCACCTGGCAAAGGAAGATGGCAAGAGTATCGGTGCCGACGAAACCGCACAGTTTATGGTTATTGAGTTTGACCGCAACGAAAAACGTATTGTGGTATCTCATACCCGTATCTGGGAACAGGGAAAGGTAGAAGAAGCAGAAGCTGTTAAAAAAGAAGTAAGAGCGGAAGCTGATAAAACCAAAAAAGCAGTTAAGAACATACAGAGTAAAGTAGAAAAAGCAACTCTTGGAGATTTAGGTGTTCTGGCTGATCTGAAGAAGAAGATGGAGGGTAATGCGGAGGAAGGAAATTCAGAAGAACCCAAATCGGAATAAGAGGGTTTAATCTCTATAATAAGGCTGTCCAGAAAAAGGGCAGCCTTTTTTTTATAGTTTCAATCGTAGTTTCAACACAAAAGGGTAAAATATTCGTATAATTACGATGAAAATTTTTGTCCTGAAGCTTGCATTTACTAATGCAGAGTATTTTCTTTGTATCTCCATCCTTTGAAGTGTACCGGTTTGTATTCAGAAGCTAATAAAAGGGATTACTAATGTAAGGAAAGCTATTTGATCACTGAATGCAAAACATTGGATCTTATATCCGGAAGAGCTTTTATTCGTACCCAAAAAATCATGTTCATGCTGCGTTTTTTTTCTACTGACAGAATACCGGCTCATAGTAAAGGAGTAAGCTTTCTTATCTTATTTATCCTGGCTTTTTTTATTTCAAGGGGTCATACAACAGTTGGGAGAACAACATCCGGATTTACCGGAGATAAATGTTTATTTGATAATTTTTCTAGTTATACATCCCGGCCTGACACGGGTGGGGGAATATTACCTTTGCACAATTTTTCACTTTCGGTAACGCTTAAGGAAAATATTGTACAATTGAAATGGCTTGCTGAGAATGAAATGAATACAGAACGATTTGTGATCCAGCGAAGTACTGATGGAGCTAATTATACTGATATAGGATTTAAAAATCCATCTGGTCCAATTAATATTTTGACTGAGTATAACGCAACAGATGACATCCTTAACTTCCCGGCAAACATTGTTTATTACCGGGTTAAAGCAGAAGATAACAGGGCAAATTATGCTTATTCCAATATCGTTCCTGTGCGGCTATTTAAAATTTCCGGAATCAATTTGTGGCCAAACCCGTTTACTACTGACCTGAAGATTTCTTATGATGCTCCTGCAAATTCATCCCTTGATATTCATATGCTTGATAATTCCGGCAGGGTTATCATGAATACATCTTACAGTGTTAACCGCGGTATGAACCAGTTGTCTTTACCCGGTGTTGGTAAATTACCTTCCGGTTTCTATTTTGTCCGGATAACAGACAAGAGTAATAATGAAATATTCGCTCATAAAATCTCTAAGTAAGTTATAATTCTTCTACTGCCGGCGGGTATGCTATCATTGCTTTCCCGGACAAGGATAAAATGAACAATCTTGTTTACTTCATCTACAATTCCTTAATTTGAGATGTGAATTGCTTGTCAAAACTAACGCATGACTTCTATTATTGAAAGACTAAAGCATTTTAACCCGGTAAGAAAGCTGGTCTACTTTGTAGTGGGTGCTGTTTCGTATCCGGGATTAGCCATTATCAATAAGCTAAAAATATCAGGGACAGAGAATCTCAAAGGATTGCCCAGGGAAAAAGTATTATTCGTGAGTAATCACCAAACCTATTTTGCAGATGTAATTACATTTCTGCATATTTTCTGTGCAGTAAAATGGGGTAAAATGAATCGCCTGGGTATTCCTTATTACCTCCTGAATCCTTTTACAAGAGTAAATTATGTGGCCGCTGAAGAAACCATGAAGGGGAGCTTCATCAGTCGTTTATTTTTGCTGGCTGGAGGGCTAACTGTAAAAAGGACATGGCGGGCAGAAGGTAAGGAAGTAAGACGTGGTCTTGACCCCTCCGATACAAGAAAAATTTCAAGAGCTTTAGAAAATAACTGGGTAATAACCTTTCCCCAGGGAACCACCAAGCCCTTCGCACCCGGCAGAAAGGGCACAGCTTTAATCATTAAACAGGTAAAGCCCGTTGTCATCCCAGTTGTAATCAGCGGCTTCTGGCGGGCTTTTAACAAGAAGGGACTGAAGTTTAAAAAGAAAGGTTCTCTATTGTCAGTTACTTTTAAAAAACCTCTCATAATTGACTATGAAGCTTCCACTGAAGTAATATTAGCACAACTCATGGATTCTATCGAACAAAGTAAAAAATACATGCTGATGGGAAAGCATCACTGGCAAACTACAGACAAGTAATGAATAAATCAGTCTTTGATAAATAGTGCTTTTAATTCCAGTGCATCATCCGGCTTCATTTTACCCCCAAGGATCAATCTTAATTGCCTTCTTCTTAATGCGCCATCAAATAATTTTTTCTCTTCTTCTGTTTCAGGGATCAACTGGGGAACAGGGCGGGGCTTTCTATTGGGGTCTAATGCAACAAATGTATAGTACGCTTCATTACTTTTGTATTTATATTGCTGGGTAAGATCTTCTCCCCATACTTTCATATGCACCTCCATGGAGGAATTAAAAGCCCTTGTTATTTTCGCTTCAATATGCACCACATTGCCTAATTTGACCGGGTTTTCAAAGGAAATATTATCAACGGAAGCTGTTACTACCGGGGCATTGCAATGTTTTTGGGCAGATATAGCAGCCGCAATATCCATCCAATACATTAACCGCCCACCCATCAGGTTGCCGAATACATTAGTGTCATTAGGCAATACTATTTCTGTCATAATCGTCAGGCTTTGAGCAGATTTTTTTGCTTCCATATACTGTGTTTGGGCAAAGATAAGCAGGGAAAGCCGTGGAAGCTCAGGCTCTGATCAATTCCAATTGTATGGCTTTCATATTCTTTAATTGCTGTTCACATTTTTTCCAGAAACTAAAAAAGGAATTAAACATTCCGGTAACGCCGGGAAACATCCATTCTCTTTCGTCTTTTTTACCGGGGTAGTAATTGAACGCCGGATGTTCTTTTGAATAAATAGCAGGAAATTTTGCCAGATCAGGAATCTCGTTAATCTCTCCGATAAAAAGCTGCAGGCCATCAATATTTGCTGCCAGCTCAATAATAAACCGGATCACTTTTTCGCTTACCGGGTATTGTTTGAAATGGGAGGGCTCTAAAACCAGCAGCCGGTTGGCAGCAATATCATTTCTCCACAAGGGGTCAAGGTTGTAGGAGTTGTATAATACCAATGGTAAGTTATGATCAAAAGTGGGTTTGGTTTTTCCAGGTAAGGCTGTGGTTAATTGCAATGAAGAAGTACGTGTCAATATATTAGGGATTTCCATCAAGGGGATTTCATCATATGATTTATCAATGATTGTATCTTTCTGTTTACTATAGGTGTATTTATTGATGTTTTCCTGGTTGCAGAAATACTGTTTGGAAGAAAAACTTCCAGCCACCCATTGCCAGCTGCAGGTATTACTGGCCAGGTCGCCATCCAGCAAATGATAATACATCCATTGAGAAGGTAGTTGCCAGTGTCCTTTTGCTATGTTACAGGCAATACTGGCTGTATACATACGGATATGGTTATGCATGTAACCCGTTTGGTATAAATCATTGATAGCAGTGTCAATTGATTCGATCCCGGTTTTGGCAGTAATAATAGCCTGAGGAATTTGACGGTGGCGGATACCTGTCCTTGTTATACGGATATCATCAAACATATCATCTTCCAGGTGCTGCCATACCCGTTGAAAATACTCCCTCCAGGCAAGTTCCTGGATGAATTTGGTTATTTCATAAGGTTTGTAACCTTTTGCTAATACTGCCTCCATCACCTGTTTCACCGATATCACACCCCGGGAAATATAAGGAGAGAGGTAAGTGATATTCCCATCTATATAGTTTCTTGTTTTGCTGTATTGTATAGGATCAATTTTGTCAATCCGGTAAACTATTTCATCGTAGTTGGCAGGGAAATCCATGTTTTTGATTTAAATTATAATAACAAAATCTGGATTGTTTGGTTGTAGTATTTAATTATGTTTAATTCTTGTTTCAGTATTTATATGGTTTTATGAAAGATTCTTTAACAGAACAGGATATAGATCGTATTATAGAAATGGCATGGGAAGACCGGACTCCGTTTGAGGCAATAGGCTATCAATTTGGTCTGGGGGAAAAGCAGGTCATCGAACTGATGCGGAAGGAAATGAAAACGTCCAGCTTTCTAATGTGGAGGAAGAGGATGTGTGGACGATCAGCAAAACACAGGCAATTGAGAAATGCATCCATCAGCCGGTTTAAGTGCAGCCGGCAAAAAGCTATATCCGGTAATAAAATCAGCAAACGTTAGGCAGAGATCTTATTTCTGTTTATGCGGCATTTATCACTGCAATATTTCACCTCTTCCCAAATTTTTTCCCATTTCTTTCGCCAGGTGAAAGGGCGGTTGCATACGATGCAGGTTTTTTGTGGTAAGTCAGCTTTTTTCTTTGCTTTCATCTGTTAAACTTTCTAAGTACTGTGCTGCATTTTTTAAATGAGTGTTTCTTTTTTCAACAGGCATTTTATCAAAAATTTTTATGAGCATTCCCAGTCTTGGATTTTTTAAAAAGAAATCCCGGTGCACATGCATAAACCGCCAGAATAGTCCATCCCATATTTCCTGCCAGGGCCCTTTGTTCCAGTCGCCCATTTTTAATAAGTAATTACTGCTGCTGATATAAGGTTTTGTAGTCATGAGCCCCCCATCTGCAAATTGTGTCATGCCATAAACATTGGGCACCATCACCCAGTCATAGCTGTCCACATACATTTCCATGAACCAGCGATATACTTCATCAGGATCGAATTCGCAAAGCAACATAAAATTGCCAACTACCATTAATCGTTCTATGTGATGTGAGTAACCGGTCTTCAGCGCTTTTTTGATCACTCTATCAATTGGGTGAATGCCTGTTTCGCCTGTCCAGAAGGAGGAGGGAATTTTTCTGGTAAAGCCCCAATAATTTGTTGTTCTTTGTTTTATACCCTCTCTTTCATAGACTATTCGGATAAATTCCCGCCAGCCCATAATTTGCCGGACAAAACCTTCCAAAGAATTTAACGGCACATTATATTGATCAGCTGCTTCAATAGCTTTATTGATTATTTGTTGCGGGTCAAGTAATCCGATATTGAGCATGGGGGTGAGTACAGCGTGATAAAGGAAATTTTCGTTTTTGGCCATTGCATCTTCATAAATACCGAATTTTTTAAATCGGTTTTGCAGAAAATCATCTAACCATTTTTCTGCTTCTGTATGAGTGGTTGGGTAAATGAAAATTTCAATTTCTCCATAATTTGCGGCAAAGAATTTATTGACATACTCTCTTGCTTCTTTGATCTGTTTGTTTTCTTTAGGAAATTGAATGCCGGGGATTATTTCATTCTTTGGAATTTTCAACCTGTTTTCAGTATCAAATGTCCATTTTCCTCCTGTTGGTTGCCCGGTTCCTCCGACAAGTATGTTTCTTTTCTTTCTTTGCCAGGTGTAAAAATCGGTTTGGAAGTAAGTTTTCCTTTTTGCAAAGAATTCTTCTGTTTCTACTGGTTGGGTTAAAAAATTCGGGCTTGGATACTTTACCAGCCTGATCTCATTTTCAGCGGCAGTTAGTTGTATTCTTTTTTCAAGCCAGTTGTCAGCAGTATCCGTATAATGGATTTCTTCAATCTTGTTTTTAGCTAAATCCTTAATAAGTCTCCTTATATCTGATAATTTGTCTTTTGCTTCGATATACGTTATGTTCAATTTCTTTTTCAACAGCATTTCCTCATATTTTTTCATAGAAGCCCTATGCAGGAGTATTTTCTGCTTATGAAATGAATATTGGTTGAATAACAATATTTCCTCTACCAGGTATATTGGTCTTGATCGGTCAATAGAAGGATTGGATGAAAAGAGTTGGTGGGGAAAGATGATGGAAATAGCCTTCATAATATTCAGTAAAAAATAAACAAAATAGCTATCACTTTGTTTATTAATAAAAATTTATCCATGGAATCGGTAAAAGGGAAAAACATACTTGTTGTTGGTGCCACAGGGGGCATTGGTTCAAAAACTGCAAAATTACTTGCTGGCAGTGGGGCCAACATTTTCCTGGCCGGCAGAAATGCAGAAAAGCTAGATTTAGTTGCAAAAGAGATAGGGATTTCTGCAGAAAAAACGTTTGCCGTGGATATTTCAATTCCGGAGCAGATCACCACATTGAAGGAAAATTATTTTTCAGTTT
>Ga0209170_1000515_pt1 | contig 17120 bp, 10 predicted proteins | sample KloWWTKNB14_bulk_FD_187178 | JGI IMG/M metagenome (GOLD analysis project Ga0209170, IMG submission 187178) | Active sludge microbial communities from Klosterneuburg, Austria, studying microevolution and ecology of nitrifiers - Klosterneuburg... | ecosystem: Engineered > WWTP > Aerobic digester >...
GCGTGCGCCCGCTGAATCAGCGCCTTCCGTGGTCGAGGCGGCGATGCCGTCGCGGCCGGTCGCCTCACACCATCACGCTTCGGCGCGATCGAATGAAGGTGAATTCAATGCCGGCATCGTGCTGCCGGACTCCGCCTACAGCGGCGACCTTGCCGCCACTGTCGCGGAAACCGAGCGGGCGGTGATCACCAAGGTTCTCGAAGCGACACGCTGGAACCGTACTGCGGCAGCCAAGCAGCTTGGCCTGACCTTGCGCCAGTTGCGCTACCGCCTCGAAAAGCTCGGCATCGAGTAAATCCCGACCCGGCCGGGGACAGCCCCTGCTGACGCATTTGCCGTGCGGCTGATGCGCCACCATGCGTGATCGACTCGCGTGCTCGAGGCCGCGACGGGAAACTTTCCACGATCGAACGCAGTCATTGACCCGGATCTTTCCTGGAAAGCAGTGGCCGATGAAAAAATGGCTGAAGGACAATCGCGGCGTACTCGTCTTCATCCTCTGCCTGGGCTTGTTCCGCACCGCGATAGCCGACTGGAATCCGGTACCGACAGGCTCGATGCGTCCGACCATCCTCGAAGGTGATGTAGTGCTGGTCAACCGCCTCGCCTACGATCTCAAGGTTCCCTTTACCGATATCTCGCTGGCCCGGCTCGGTGACCCGCAACGCGGCGACATCGTCACCTTCAGTTCGCCGAAAGATGGTACGCGGCTGATCAAGCGCCTGGTCGCCCTGCCCGGCGATATCGTCGAGCTGCGCGACAACCGGCTCTTCATCAATGGGCAGCCCGCCGAATACTCCAACGTCAGCACGGTTCGCGAGCCGGTCGGCGTGGGCCGCATTGTCGATGCAACACGCGCCACCGAGGCATTCGACCACAGCAGCCGCACTGTGCAGTTCCTGCCCGTGTCCAATGCCAGAAGCGACTTCGGCCCGATTGTCGTGCCCGCCGGGGCCTACTTCATGATGGGGGACAACCGCGACGACAGCGAAGATTCCCGCTACATCGGCAGCGTGCCACGCGAACTGCTGATCGGCCGTGCCGGACGCATCCTTGTCTCCGCCGACATCAAGCAGGACTGGCGGCCACGTTTCGAGCGCACGGTCAGTCCGCTGCGCTGAATCCGGCGGCTGGTAGCGCCCACGTCCAACCATGGACGGGGGCAGCGCACGCAACCCGCGCTGGCATCGTCCCTGCGCTCGCGCTACCCTCGCGCGCCTATGACCGAACCTGTCCGCAACGATTTCACCCTCGAACCCGAAGACGGCGAACGCCTCTCCAACCTGGTCGGGCCACTTGACGAACACCTGCGCCAGATCGAACTGCGCCTTGGCGTCGAGATTGCCAATCGCGGCAACGTCTTCCGCGTGCTCGGCGACGAGCGCCCCGTGCAACTGGCAACTCGCGTCCTGCGCGATCTTTACGCGCTCACCGAAAACGAGACACTTACCGCGCCACAGATCAACCTGCATCTGCAGGAATCCGGCATCGATGCAATCGCCCTCGAAGCAGCCGAAGACGTCCACGAGGTCGCCATCAAGGTCAAGCGCGGCATGGTCCGCGGACGTGGCCCGAACCAGGTGCGCTACCTGCACGCGATCGCCACGCATGACATCAATTTCGGCATCGGCCCGGCCGGTACCGGCAAGACCTATCTGGCCGTGGCCATGGCCGTCGACGCGCTCAACGACAATCGTGCACAGCGCCTGATCCTCGTGCGGCCGGCAGTCGAAGCCGGCGAAAAACTCGGCTTCCTGCCGGGTGACCTCACGCAGAAGGTCGATCCCTACCTGCGCCCGCTTTATGACGCCCTCTATGAAATGCTCGGCATCGAACGCGTGACCAAGCTGATCGAGCGCAACGTCATCGAGATCGCGCCGCTCGCCTACATGCGCGGGCGCACCCTCAACGACTCGTTCGTGATTCTCGACGAGGCGCAGAACACCACTGTCGAACAAATGAAGATGTTCCTCACCCGCATCGGTTTCGGCTCGATTGCCGTGGTCACCGGCGACGTCACCCAGACCGACCTGCCGCGGCACATCAGGTCCGGCTTGCGCGATGCCACCGATGTGCTGCGCAATGTCGAAGGCATCAGCTTCACCTTCTTCAACTCCAAGGACGTCGTGCGCCATCCGCTCGTGCAGCGCATCGTGCGCGCCTACGAGGCACGCGAGGGTGAGCTTGCCGCGGCGAAGGAAGGCGTGCCCAAGTGAGTCATCGGCCCAAGTGTCGGTCTGCAAATCCCGGGCATCGCCGTGTTTCCACGAGATCGCGGAATTTGGCAGCATGACGCTTGATCTGCATCTCTCGCGATCAACGGGCCTGAGGCAAACCGGCCTGCCCCGACGCGCCACGTTCCAGCGCTGGATCGAAACCACCCTGCGCATGGCCAAGCGCCGAGGAAACAGCGAAGTCTCGATCCGCCTCGTCGACGCCGACGAGGGCCGCACCCTGAACCGGCAATACCGTCATCGCGACCATGCGACGAACGTGCTTTCTTTCCCTGTCGGGCTGGAACCCGGAATCAGCTTGCCCCTGCTTGGCGACCTTGCCATCTGCGCGCCGGTGGTTGCCCGCGAGGCCCGCGAACAGGGCAAACCCCTGCGCGACCACTACGCGCACATGACCGTCCACGGAATCCTGCACCTGCTCGGCCACGACCACGAAAACGATGTCGACGCCGAGCGCATGGAAAACCTCGAGCGCAAGATCCTTGCCGAACTCGGATTCGCCGATCCGTACGTGGAGCGCTGAAGTCGGGCGATTGCACAGCGGCCGGCAGCCTACTCAGTTGTCTGATGCCCCGGCTTGGTCGACAAGACGCGCGCGCAATTTCTCCGCGCCGGTCCTTGTCTGCAGATCGGCGCGCGAGGCGGTCGCTTGCAGGTCATCGAGCAAATCCCTGGCGCGCCCTTCATCTCCGTTCATGAGCAACCAATGGGCGAGGGCAAGCCGCGTACGCGTCGGTGCCACCGCATCGGGGTCATCCTTCCTCTGCCAGCCCGCATTGGCAACATCCAGCAGCTGGCGTACCTCGGCGTCGGCCACGCCGCTGTCGAGCAAGGCCTGGGCAAGCCAGGTCGAGGCGGTGAGCGTTCGCGGATCGTCAACACCATAGCGGCGGGTCAATTCCGGAACAATTTCGCGAAAGGCGGCGATTGCCTCGGGGAAGCGGGAGGCGCGCGCTTGATGCCGCGCCCATTGCATGCGCGCATAGAGGTATTCGCCACTCTCGCGACCATCGAGTGTCTCCGCATCGGACAGCGCACGCTCGAACAAGGCATCCGCCTGGTCGGCCTGTCCGGCGTCATCGAGGATGACACCCTTGCGCAGCATGAACACCGTGCCGAAGCGGCTGGGATCGCCTTTCAGCTCACGGGTCAGCGTCAGGCCTTCCGTGGCCAGGGCCAGCGCATCGGAATACTGCCCCTGGGCCGCCCGCAGCTGGGCCAGGCGGCTCAGCGACATCGCCAGGACGGTCTGATTGCCGCCGTTGCGGCGCTGCGCAACAGAGCGATCACAGAACTCCGCAGCACTGGCCAGCATGCCGCGATTGCTGAGGATGATGCACAGGTTGCCGACCGCCGCCTCGTGGCGGTTGTCGGGACTCGCCAGTCGCTGTTCGTTCATGGCATAGGTCTTGCGTGCCGCTTTCTCGGCCGCCACCAGGTTGCCACTGCGATTGAGCGCAAGGGAAAGCACCATCCAGGCGTTCGCGATCTCCTGTGAGCCTGCCGGCGTCAGGCGTTCGGCAAGCGCGAGCGATTCGCGTGCCGCGGCCTCGGCATCGCTGGCGGCAAACTGGCCATTGGCCATGGCGTTGGCCATCGCTTCCAGGCAACGCGCCGCATCGAGCGGCTGGTTGATAGCCGGATCGAGATAGATGTCGACTGCCTCGCGCAACATCGCCACGCCCTTGACGTTGTTGTTCATGTGCCGATAGGCATTGCCGACTGCCTCAAGCAGACGCGCGCGGATACGCGGCTGCTCCGCCAGTTCGGAATTGATGCGCGCGGCACCCGCATCCAGCACTTCGCGCGCGCTCAGCTCATGGGTCATGTTGTCGTTGACGTTCGAATCGGATGCGGCGAACACCGAAACCAGAAACTCGGCGACGCGATCCGAGATTTCCGCCTGCGATTTCGCTTCGCGCTCGGCGAGCACGGTACGCCAGGTGAAGGTGACGGCAAGGGCGAGGACGAAGCTCGATACCGCGAGCAACCAGCGGTTGCGCCAGACGAACCGACGCACGCGATATCCTGCCTGGCCGCGCCTGGCCAGCACCGGTCGCGAGGCCAGGAACGCACGCAAATCCTCGACAAAATCGGCGACCGAGGGGTAGCGCTGGCCTGGCTCGCGCCGCAATGCCTTCATCACGATCGCGTTGACATCCAGCGGAATCCGTCGGGCATTTGCATGGCCGCGTGCTTGCGCCTGCCGATGATTCCGGGCCTTGCGCATTGGCGGCACGTCGCCGGAAACGATCGCGTTCAAGCGCGCTTGATCGGTCATGAGGTGATCGAACGGGCGCACACCGACCAGAAGCTCGTAGAGAATGACGCCGAGTGAATAGATATCGGTTGCAGTGCCGAGGCGGGCACCCTCGACCTGCTCGGGGCTTGCGTAGGCAAGGGTCATTGCACGCGTCGCCGTCACTGCGCGGGTGCCCCGGTCTTCGGCGTCGATCAGGCGGGCAATGCCGAAGTCGAGCAGCTTTGGCTCGCCAGCGTCATCGACCAGGATGTTCGCGGGCTTGAGGTCGCGATGGATGACCAGGTTCGCATGCGCATATTCAACTGCGGCGCAAACCTTGATGAACAGCGCGATGCGCGCCCGCAATGAGAGCGCGCGGGACTCGCACCAGCGATCGATCGGTTCCCCGTCGACGAACTCCAGGGCAAGGAAGGGCACGCCATCGGTGCCTTGCCCTGCTTCGATGAGGTGGGCAATACGCGGATGGTTGAGTGAACCAAGGATGCGACCCTCTTCCAGAAAATGCGCGAGCGCACGCTCCGTGCCGATGCCCGCACCATGCAACAACTTGAGGGCGACCCGCTGGCGTACCGTGCCTTGTTCGCGTTCGGCCAGCCAGACCTGGCCCATGCCGCCTTCACCGACGCGCTCGATCAACCGGTAGCGGCCGGGTACGGCCGGTTGAAGGCGGGCATCGGCCAATGCTGCACCCGCCAGCATTTCGACACCGCGATCGAGCAGACCGTCGCCGTCGCCCATGGCAGACGTCTCGACGGCGGCAATCAGCCATTCAACCTCGCGGCGCAAGTCCTCGTCGCCTGCGCAAGCCTCGTCAAGCATGGGCGCGCGCTCAGGGTGGGGTCGATCGAGCAGGTCATGGACCAGCGCTTGCGCTCGACTGTAGCGTTCCGCACCCGGATCAATCATTGGCTGCCTGCAAAAACGGGGACCGACGCGCATCGCGGCATCATCCGCATGCCCCTGCGAAACCCGCCTCGCAAGTCCATCGAAGCCGGCGTCGGGTGAGGATAACAGCCAACCAGCGCAACGATGATCCTCGCCGATGCCCTTCTGCGCGTAAACCCCTGACGCGAACCGGCGTCACCGGTGGCGAGGGTCGCCGGCCATGACTGGATAACGGGGACAGCAATGAAGATCAACGAGAACTTGAATCCGCCAGCCGACGCGGCGTCTTCGCGGTGGCGTGGCAGAGCCTGGGCAATCGTGATGGGGGCGACGATGGCAGCCAGCGCCGGAGCCACCGAGCCCCCGCAACTGCCGCGCTTCGTCGCCGGCCCGCTCGACATCGACTGCAGCACGACGCCATTCGGGCTGCATACGCCACTGGCTCAGGACATCGAGGGAATCAACCTGATCGAGTCCTCCGCCTTGAACGTGATAGACGAGTACCAGCCCGAACCCGGCACTGGAGCGGCTCCGTATACGCGCGACTTCCGCGCGGCCCGGCCGACCGCACTGAATGGCGCGAGCCTGCAACGCGCGGTGAATGTCGATCTCGATGGCAATGGCCGTGATGAAGTGGCGGCGGCCTACAAGATGGGTGATGGCAGCCTGCGCATCGCCGTTTACAAGCGCGGGTCCAACACGGTCCAACTCTTCGATACCTGGTCGCTGAGCCAGACCTTCAGCCAGGTCGAGCTCGCCGCAGGCGACCTCGACGGTTCCACCGACGGCCACCAGGAACTGGGCGTCATGCTGCGCAGCATTTCCGGTTCCGTGGCCGTATTCGTGTTGCAGGGCGACGCGAGCGGCGGGATTGCCCAGGCTGACAATCTATCGGCAGGAAGCTGGCAGCGTAACGGCCCGGTCGGCAGTTCGGTTGGCTTCACCGCAGGTGACCTGTTGCTCTCCGGGCATGACCAGCTCGCCGTGGTCAGCGAACTGAATCCCGGCAACAACCGTCAGTTGGCATTTGACCTGCTCGAATTCGAGCCAACCACCACCCAATTGCCGATCACCGGTTCGGCGATCAACATCGGCAGCAAGACCCTGACGACCAACGTTGGCGGGGCATTCGGCGGTGACGCCAATGGCATCATGCGCATCGAGGCCGACGCCGGCGACGTGGTAGACAGCGCGGCAGCCGAGCTCGTGTTGCACATCCAGCATCGCCAATCGAGTTACGACTACATCACCCAGCGCCTCCTGCACTTCCCGACCACGCGCGACCAGAACAATCACATTACCGGAATCAGCCTCTACGACCGCACGCCGGCCGATCCGAATGATGACAATGCTTTTGATTCGAGTCAGGTCGTCCAGCAGCAGAATGAAAACGGCCCGGCCAGCTTCGAGGCGACGATCGCCCAGGTTGATTCGACGCCCCAGCGCGAAATAATCCTCGCGCGCTCGAATCCGAGCGACAACCTTACTGTGGCCGTGTACCAGCCCCAGGTCGATCGCAATGCCGGTTTCACTTTCCTTACAACAGGTAATACGGTTAATTTCCACAATACATCGACGGGCGGTGCCGTCTCCCACGCCTGGACCTTTGGCGACTCAAGCGGCACCCTTCAAGGTATCGATGTAAGTCACCAGTACAGCGGACCAGGCAACTATTCGGTCAGCATGACTGCAACCTATGCAGACGGCGGGACGCGCAACTACACGACGATGGTGCTGGTCGACTCAAGCGCGAATTCCGGCGGCTTGACGCCGGAGTACAGCTACAACGTGGGCAGTCCCAGCCAGGTGGGCTCATACCAGGTTGCGAGCTTCAACGACCTGTCGTTTGTCAATGTCGCGGCCGGGGACATGAACCGGGATGGTACCCATGAGGTACTGACGATGGCCCGCAACACCAATGGCCGCGTGTTGCGATCACGCTGGCAACTCACCGATCCAGCCAATCCGGCATCTTTTTCCGGCAAGCACGCCGAGGAAACCAATACTGCTTTCAACAACATGACCGCGATGGAACTCGTCGGCAGCGATTTCGACGGCGATTCGCTGCATGGCACGCTCGGCGACGAATGCGTGCAGGTCTACGAGCCGCAGATGCGCCAGGTCATCTGGCTGCCGCCGTATTTCGGCATCGAGCAGGCCGCGACCGACAAGCTTGCCACCTGGGGACAATCAACCACGGGTACGACCAGCAGCGAGAAGCGCTCGGGCAGTTACACCTCGAACGATGTCTCCGGCTACATCGGTGTGGAAGTGGGCACCCCCGACAACCTTCCCTACACCATCGAAGCGTCCGTCTCCTTCACGGCTGGCGGCAACTGGCAAAAAGCCAAAGGTGCCATCCATGGCGAGGAAACCTCGCTCAGCGTGGACGAGGGTCAGCAGCAGGACCAGGGTGAAGCCTTGACGATCGCTGAGGAAACCGCGTTTGATTGCTACCGCTACGACGTGAAACGCGCTGCCAGCTCGATCGACGGCTCGATGCGCATGTGCGCACCGGTGGATGGCAGTCGCCTGGTCAGTGGCAGCGACGCCCGCGAATGGGATACCGCCGTGCCGGCAGCCGGCATGCAGTTGCTCGGCCACAAACCGGCCCAATGGTTCCCGCTGCAACGCGACTGGGCCAACATCGCATTGTTCAAGCCGGTGACGACCAATACGGCCTTTTCCGCCGGGCATGGCATCGACAAGCTGACCGACGGCTGGTTTGACAACGAGGCTCTGGCCGGCGCACCCCGCGTCCAACCGTATGTCGAAATCGATCTGGGGAGCGTGCGCGATATCTCCAATATCCGCGTCTTCCCGGCCGCTGGCGATGCAATCGACCTGAAGGGTTTTCACGTCTATGCCTCGCGAACGCCGATGGACACAAGCGGAGTTCCGGCAGGTACCGGCATTTCGAGTTATGCGCCTGAAACCGAAGATGCGGTTTCCTACGATCGCTGGAACATCTGGACGCGCAACCCCGCCATCCCATCGGAGATGTTGCGAGCGCGATATATCCGTCTGCAAAACCCTGCCGCGCAGGCCGTCAATTTGCGCGTGGCCGAAATCCAGGTGTTTGGCGATGTCCACATGGAGCCGCCGCAGTACCCCCAGGCAGTGTGCGACCCGGTCGCTGATGACGGCCTGTTCAAGGCGCTGGTCTGGAACGCAGGTACCGCGAAGTTCGTCGAGGTGCAGATGCGTGGTGACCTGCTCTGGAACGGGTCGGGCACCTGGCCCGCGCCGCAGGCAGGTGACACATACAGTGCTTGCAGCAACTACCCGACCCTGCCGGTGCGCGACATCTGGTCGACCGTGGCGGTGGGTGGCAGCAGCGTCGCCACCTGGAATCTGAGTTCGGAATCGGGAACGCTGAATGGCAACGTGACCAGTTTCGACAATTCGACCCGCGTCGGTGCCGCTTTCGACTTCAAGGCCGGATTCATCGCCAAGGTCATCGCCGGAGTCGCGTATGAATTCACCAAAGGCGTCACCCAGGAAAAGCAGAACACCACCTATTGGGGTACGGGATTGGAGATCGGCGGCGCGATCGGAGGCTTCACGAACACGTCACTGGCCGGGCCATGCCGTTATCGGCCGCGGCCATATGCCTACCGCCTGCCTGAACGCTCGGACACCGGCTACCTGCACGAGGCGTACGCGGTTGATTACACCGTTCAGGAAGGTGCAACCGGATTGTGGAAGCGGACAAACGTCCCTGCCGCCTGTTTTGGCGATCGGATCTTTGCCGACGGCTTCGATTGAGCGCACTTGCCGATGGCCGCGCGGCGCACAGTCGAGCGGCGCTGAACACGTATCCGACCCGGAATTCCCGAGGAAAAGTCATGCGAATCAATTTGCATATTTCCATCATCTGCGCGCAGGTTCTTGCACTCGCCCTGCCCTCCGTGGCGAGTGCACTGAGCGTTTCTGCGACCGGCAATCTTGCCCATGCCCGATCCGGCGCGACAACCTCGATGATGTCCGATGGGCGCGTGCTGATCGCTGGTGGCCTGTCCACGCCGACCACGACGAGCTCGATTGAAATCTACGATCCTGCGAGTGGAGCATTCAGCGGCGGGCCATTCCTGTCCTTGAACGAGCCCCGTTCGGCAGCGATAGCCGTCACTCTGCCGACGGGCCAGGTGCTCATCGCCGGCGGTCGCGAAAATGTCGGCAGCGAATCGACCTTGCGCAGTGCGGAGCTTTTCGATCCGGTCAGCCAGCAGGCTTCGGAGACCGGCATGCTCGGCTCGCGCCGGCAACGGGCAACGGCGACACTGCTTGCCGACGGCCGCGTACTCATCTGCGGTGGATTCGACAGCGGCGATGGTGGTGGCGTCAACGGTGACCCCGGCGTCGGCGGACTCGCCAGCGCCGAGATCTATTCGCCGCTCAGTGGCATGTTCAGCCCGACAGGATCGATGAGCACGCCACGCGAGCAGGCCACCGCGGTGCTGCTCGCCGATGGCCGGGTGCTCGTCATCGGCGGGTACGATGCGAGCAACGGTGTCAATTTGCAGACTTCCGAGATCTACGATCCGGATAGCGGACAGTTCAGCCAGGTCGCGACGATGCCGGGTGGCGGCAGGTCAGGCGCTACCGCAACCTTGCTGACCAATGGCAAGGTTCTCATTGCCGGCGGCTACAACGGCAACTATCTCGCCTCGGCCCTGATCTACAGCCCAGACAGCAATACCTACACGCCGACGGCTTCGATGGGCACGGCGCGCAGCCAGGCTGGTGCGGTCCTGCTGCCCAGCGGCAAGGTCCTGCTGGTGGGCGGCCAAAGCGCACGATTCTCCGCGACATCCCTGATCGAGAGCTACGATCCGGTCACGCAGACGTTTGCCAACGAAGGCAATCTGGCCAGCGCACGCGGCTCGGCATCGGTGAGCATGCTGCCGGATGGGCGCATCCTGGTGGCCGGCGGATATGTGCCACCCCCCGACATCAATCATGGCGGCACGATCCTGGCCAGCGCCGAAATCCTCAAGCAGCCACTGGCGACTGCGACGCCTCTTGCCCACTCGATGACCACCCCGCGCGCCGATGCCAGCAGCAGCATCCTGCTCGATGGACGCATCCTTGTCGCCGGTGGCCGCAACGGCAGCAACGTGCTGGCCAGCGCCGAATTGTTCAGCGACCTCCTCGACACGTTCACCGCAACAGGATCACTCGCGACACCGCGCGAACTTGCCAGCTCCGCACTGATGCCGGACGGCAGCGTGGTGCTCGTCGGCGGGCGCGATGCGAGTGGTGCGGCACTGGCCAGCGCAGAGCGATTCAACCCCCTCACCTCGAGCTTTTCAACCAATTCCGCATCGCTCTGGCATGCGCGCTACTCGGCGGGCAAGGCGCTGCTGGCAAATGGCCAACTGCTGGTGGCCGGTGGCCGCGATGCAAACGGTCCGCTTGCCAGCGCGGAAATCTTCGATGGGCATACCGGCATGTTCCGGATTGCCGGTTCGCTGGCCACGGCACGCAGCGAATCAAGCACGGTCCTGCTTGCCGATGGCAGCGTGCTGGTCGCAGGCGGTCTGGGTACAGGCGGAGTGCTGGCAAGCGCGGAGCGCTTCGATCCGGGATCACGCAGCTTCACGCCAACTGCCGGCAGCCTTGGCACGGCTCGACGCGGTGCCATGACCGCGCTGTTGCCGAATGGCAAGGTGCTGATCGCCGGCGGATACAACGCGGCGTCCGTCGCGCTTGCGAGCGCCGAATTGTACGATCCGCTGAGTGACACCTTCAGCGCAACCGGAAACCTGACCGGGGCCCGCGCCGACGGCTCGATAATGGTCATGCCGGATGGCGTGGTCATGCTCGTCGGCGGCAGAGGTGCAACCGGCACGCCATTGGCCACCAGCGAGATCTACGATCCGGCGAGCGGCGCATTTCTTGCCGGCCCTGCATTGTCGAACGCGCGCAGCCGGCCGATTGTTGCTCTGACATCGTTCGGGCGTGCGCTGGTTGCCGGTGGCGAAGGCACGGCAGGCACCCTGGCCAGCGCTGGAACGATTTTGCGCAGTGCCTTCGCAACGACCTTCACCGGCCAGCGTCCGAGTTTCAGCGTATCGGCCAGCATGCTCCCGTTGCCGGCCGCGCTGATACTTGATGGCGAAGGATTGCGCGGCTCACACCGACTGCAGAGCATCGCCGGCAGCGAGGGGTCCAGTGGCGGCACGGCAAGTACGGCCAGCAACGGCCCATTGCTGCGCCTGCAAAGAATCGACAACCAGCAGGTGATCCACCAGGCACCGGATGGCACGCTGCCATGGACGGACCTGCAGTTCACGACACCGACGCTGGCCCGCCACGACGCATTCGATCCGGCGAGCAGGATGGCTGGAGCCTATCGCGTATACATCGGCGTCAACGGCGTTGAAAGCAACGCCGCCTACGTTTCGCTGTACTGGATCGAGGACGAAATCTTTGCTGCGGGCTTTCAGGTCGGCGATTGAAGGCTGGCGCGCCGCTCAGGCCAGTTCGCGCTGCAGCCAGGCACGTGCCATGCGCCAATCGCGCACGACGGTCGGACGCGCGATTTCGAGCATGTCGGCAATCTGCTCGAGTTCAAGCCCGGCGAAAAATTTGAGGTCGACGACCTGTGCCTGGCGCGGGCTCAGGGTTGCCAGGCGATTGAGCGCGCCGTCGAGTTCGACAAGGTCCGTCGATTCGCTGGCAAGGTCGATCTCCACGATGTCAATGCGCTGAGCGGGATCAGGACGCTTGCCTGCATGACGCCGGCGCGCGTGGTCGACCAGCACGCGACGCATTGCCTGCGCCGCGAGCGCGGCGAACTGGGCACGATTGGCCATGCTCGCAGCGCCATCACCGAGCAGGCGCAAACAGGCTTCGTTGACCAACGCAGTTGTCTGCAGAGTGTGGTTGGCGCGCTCGCGGCGCATGGCATTGGCGGCGAGTGCCTTGAGCTCCGCATAGACGATAGGGGTCAGGTGATTCAGCGCGTCGCTGTCGCCATGACCACAGCGTGCAACCAGGCGGACTATTTCCTCGGAGTCAGGTGCGTCGGACATCGAACTGGCTGATCTGGGCAAGCGTTGTCTCCTGCCAGCATATCAAGCCGGGATGGAATTGGCAGTCCTGCGCGGGAGCCGCGCGGCGGCCTGATCCATTCAATTCGCCGGCAGTCCGTCGAAGCCGTCGCCAAAGATTGAATCGGGGGCTGCGGCACAGCCCTGCACGCTCACGTCGTCGACGTAGAAACCATCCGGGACGCGTCCGGTCGAGGCATCGGTGGCGAGGCGAAACCGCAACTGCACGGTTTCGCCTGCGTGCGTGTCGAGATCGACGACGTAGCGCGACCAGTCCTGCGGATCACCGCACCAGGCCTGCTTGCCGCGCGCGGGATTGTTGAATGAGCCGCTGATCGGCCCCCGATACGCGCCAATCAGCAGTTGCGAGGGCGGCACCTGGTTCCAACTGGCACCGGCGTCACTGGAAATTTCCAGGAATGCCCCGTCGTAGCAGCCGCCGAGGCGATCCTCGATGCTCTGGTGGTTCCAGAACTGCAGGCTCAATGGCGCTGAATCGAGCGGCAAGGCGATGGCTGGCGAGACCAGGCGCTGGTCGGAATCGTAGGCGACATCCTTGGCCAGCATCGAGTGACCCGGACCGTGGGCGCGGGCATTCGACAAGGCCCAGGTATCGTGATCCCCGGAATGAGTCCAGCCATCGGCCCCGGTTTCGAAGTCGCTATGGCGAATCACGCTCGGCGTCGCCCCGACCGGGCATTCGCCGGGCACTGGCGTGGTCGTGAACGCGTGAGCCGGTCCCGGCAACCCTTCGCCACACGGGTTGCGTGCATGCACCCGCCAGTAGTAGCGCGTCGCGTAATCGAGTTCGATGGCTACCGTATGCGTGGTCGCTGTAGTCGTTGCCGAGTAGACAACATCGCTGAACGCCGCGTCCCGTGCAATTACAACTTGGTATTCCTCCACTGCGGCGAGCGCCGTCCAGTGCAACAGCGGCTGGCGAGCGACGTTGCCGGCATTGTCCGGCGGCAGGATCGGCGTCGGCGAGGCGGGCACCGTTGTCGCCAGTTGCAGTTGTGCATGGCGGATCCGGGTGATGCCGGCGGCCTCTGCCTGGAATGCCAGGACATGGTGGCCGGCGCTGGCTGCGGCGAGATTGCCGATGTGCGCCGTGGCACTGCCCGGCACGGCGACGGGATTGGCTGAAAAGCCGGTCGTGGTGCCTGCCGGATTGCCGCTGATCGACAGCGTCGCTGGTGCGGCGAAGCCGAGGATCGACTGCGTGGCGACGGCGAAATCCACCGCAGCGGTGGTCGCCGTGCAGACGCTCCAGGCTGGCGGGGTCACCCCGAAGGTGAACGCCGGCTGCCGCGCACAGTTGCTGCAGACCAGGGCGAAATCCTGGTCCGTGCCATCGGCATTGCCTGGCACGCCGTCGCCGGCAATGTTGAAGCCACTCACGGCGATCGTCAGCGGTGCAGCCGAACCGGACGCGAGGAAAATCGCCTCGACGTTGTTCTCGGCATCCGCGGTGCCGCCCGACACGCTCCAGGCGCCCTGGAAATGATTGCCATGCCACAGCGCCGAGCCATCCGTCGCCACCAGGTCGAGGTTGTTGACTTGCGGGCTGGTGCCGACGGCGCCCGGCGCATCGGTCCAGGCCAGCACGATGCGCGTCGGCTTGGCCGGATCGACGCGCTGCACCTGGGCCGTCCAGACCTGCCCTGAATCAGCGAGCAGGTGATCCTGGTTGACCAGCCAGGTCGGCGTATCGCTGAACATGTCGCCGAGATCCGGCATGCCGAAGCCCTGCGCATTGCTGGGCAAGGAGTCATTGGCATCCTTGCCGGTGAGATAGCTCGGATGGGCGATGAGCCACGCCTTCATGAGCGCCGGCGTGGGTGCGGATGGCATGGAGGCATCGAACTCCAGGCTGCCTTGCGCGTTCGCGATCCACCACCACGACAACGAGGCAACGCCGGCTACCGCCGGTGCCGCATGACTGGTTCCGGATGACGCGGCATAGGTGGCGTTGCCAAGCGGGCGCTTCGCATCGCAAATGCCCTCACCGATCCCCGGCCTTGCCTGGGTGCCGGTGACATGCGTTCCCGGCGCCACCAGATCCGGCTTGGTCCTGTCGCCCGGAGCCGGGCCGCGCGAGGAAAAGAAGATGATGTCCATCGCATTGTCGGCACCTCCGCCGTCGATCTGGCAACCATCGTTCCATGCGCCGTCCTCATCAACATCGCGCGGATTCTCCGAAGCGCCGACCGTGAGCATGTTCTTGCCATTGCCCGGCGAGCCAATGCTGCGCGCGCCCGGCCCGCTGTTGCCGGCGGAGAAAATCGTGATCAGCTGCTGATTGCCCGGCGCTGCCGCGTCGGCATCACGCGTACCGATATCGTAGGCTTGTGAAGAAACATCGTATTGCCCGGCACAGGCCGCACAGCCCCACGAGTTGGAGGATATGCGTGCGCCGGCCGCGTAGCTCGCCTTGATGACACCGTCATAGCTGCCTTCGCAGGCGGCCAGATCGAATGCCGGCGCGAACACGCGGGTGGCGCCAAGGCGTCCAAACGGGTTGATGCCCTGGCCGCGCTGGTACTCGCCGGGAAAGCGCGCGCCGGGGATGGACGCATTCTCGCGCACGTCATATCCCAGCGCGATGTTCGCATTGATATGGCCGTGACCATCGACGTCACCATCGTTGATCGTGCATTTCTGGTTGTAGGCCAAGCGCGAGGCATTGGCGCTGTCGCCGAGACGATGCAGGGTCGGATCGCCGCTCTCGATGGTGCGATCGCCGACGCCCGAATCGGTGATGTCGAGGATCGGATATTCCGCCGGGTCCTCCGGAAAACCGAGCGATTGCAGCCACGGCAGGTAGCCCGGCTGCGACGGCCCGGATTGGTCCGCGTTGAATTCACCTCGCAGGATCTGTGCCTGCACTTCATCGTTCATCGTCGGCGCGATGTATTCGCCGACCCAGAACACATCGGGCAGGTCGATGAGCTGGCGGACCTGCTCGTCGCTCGCCTCGAAGCGTGCAATCTCGTAACCCAGTTGCGGCGTCCAGTCGTCCAGCGGTTTCAATCCCAGGGCGGAAAAACGCTCGCGCCCGGCATCGCCGTCGTGCCGATAACGCTGCACGATGACCGGGACCTTGTCGGCAGTGGCGGCAGCGTTCTGCAGGCGCTCGAACAATGCATTGTCGAGCTTGATGAATCCGGGCAAGGGCTGGCTGAACTTCAACACGCGCGCCTCGGCCACCATGGCATCGAGCCGCGCGCGTACCGCGGCATCGGCCCAGACCAGATAGCCAAAACTGTCGATGTACTGGATCGGCACGGCACCGGTCGCGCGCAATTGTTCGAGCCAGGCATCCTGCAGCGGGCCGGTGAACTGCACGATGTGCAGGGCGGGCGCGGTCACCGGCTGCTGCGAAAACCCCGCAGGCAGCGGGATCGCCGGCACTCGCGTGTCGATGCGCAGGCGATCGAACTTGAGCAGGTGTGCATCGGCCAGCACCCAGGCCTTGTCCGGCAAGGCCGACGCATCGCCATCGAACAAGCGGTAGGAGCCGTAATCGGCCAGCAGCCGGAAATCCGCCGGTGCCGGCACGCCTGCAGGCACGATCACGCTTGCCGCATGCACGGGCGCGCCCGCCATGCAGGCGCTGATCGCAGCGGCGAGGACAGTGAACGTGCGCATGGGCGTCGGAGTATGCAGACGGAACGGCCGGGGCGAACCAGCTTGCGAGCATCCGGGGTTGCCGCGAGGTCGTCAAGCAGGCGGCGACGCGCCGCTCAGGCTGGTGCAGGACGAATTCGCCGTACGCCAAACCGGCGTTCAGCGGCGCGACACGTTGCCGTCGCCACGCACATGCCAGCGCCAGTTCTCGTCGGTCGCGCGACTGACGCCAATGCGCGGTGTGGCAACGGGATCCGCTGGCGGCGCGGTGCCATCGTCGACAATGCAGAAGCCGCCGCCGAAGGCGACCAGATCGATGCCGTCCTGTTCGCCACGGATGCCCATGGCCTGGGTCAGGCGTGCCGGACCGCTGCACAGATCCTCATCGCGCCGCGCCTTCGGCCGCGCCGCACGCATGGCTTGCAAGCCGCTCAGTGGTGCCAGCGCGCGCAACAGCACGCCGACGCCTTCATCGACCTCGCCACAAACGGCATTGCAGCACCAATGCATGCCGTAGGTGAAATACACATACATCATGCCCGGCGGGCCAAACATGGTCGCATTGCGCGCGGTCTTGCCGCGGTAGCTGTGCGCGGCGGGATCGAGATCGCCGCAGTAGGCCTCGGTTTCGACTATGCGCCCGCTGCGCCCGTCCGCGGAGTAGAGGATCTTGTTCAACAGGTCCACGGCGACCATACGCGGATCACGCCGGTAGAATGAACGTGGAAGGATCTCGCCGGGCAACGCCACGCCGCGCAGCCGGCCAACGCGGACCATCGCCATCCGCCTACTTCGACTTGCCGGCAACCACGTAGTCGCCAACGCGCGCGCGAAACGCGATGGCCATGCGGTTCCAGCCATTGATGGCGATGATCGCCAGGTTCAATTCAACCAGGGCGCGTTCATCGAATTGCTCGCGTACCTCGGCATAGACCTCGTCGGATACTTCCGATTGCGCAACCAGGGTCACCGCTTCGGCCCAGGCCAGGGCCGCGCGTTCCCGTGCGGTGTAGATGGGTGCCTCACGCCAGACCTGCAGCAAGTACAGGC
>Ga0209170_1000522_pt1 | contig 17033 bp, 16 predicted proteins | sample KloWWTKNB14_bulk_FD_187178 | JGI IMG/M metagenome (GOLD analysis project Ga0209170, IMG submission 187178) | Active sludge microbial communities from Klosterneuburg, Austria, studying microevolution and ecology of nitrifiers - Klosterneuburg... | ecosystem: Engineered > WWTP > Aerobic digester >...
GAAAGCCAGCAGGTAAAAGACGATATGTTTTGTAGCTTTTTTTCTTATTTTTTCAGCTGTCCATGGTGAATTCTTCAATAATTTTTGTTTTGCGGCATCTCCCTCAATAAGATATTCCACTTTGCGAAACAACATTTCCATGAAGATCGTTTGGGGACATACCCATCCGCAAAATAACCGGCCAAAAGCAGCAGTAAAAAGTACAATGAAAATGATGAATGTAACCATCGTTAACCCAAAAATGAAAAAGTCCTGGGGCCAGAATATTTTACCGAAGATGATAAACCTGGCATCAGGAACATTGAACAGGAACAAAGGTCTCCCATTCATTTTTATAAACGGTAACGCAAAGAAAAGTATAAAAAATCCCCAACTTACCCAGGTACGGATATTATAGAATTTCCCTTGCGGTTTTTGGGCAAACACCCATTTTCTTTTACCTTTTGCATCAACGGTAGCTATCCTGTTACGAAATGATTCATTCGGGGTTTCTTCGGGTTGAATCTCGTTGGTTATTTCTTCATTCATTAGTGATTGTCATTTCAATTGTTCATCGCTATTTTCTTGGCATCAGCTGCAGTTGAATCTGCAGCCGGTGCTGCAGGGGCTGCTTCTTCCTTATACAATTCACCCTGTGGCGCTTTTGGATTAGCCGGTTTAGTACCCCTGAGTGATTTAATATAGCTGGCCACCTGTGCCATTTGTTTAGCAGATAGTTCATCTTTCCAGCTCTTCATACCATTATTAGCGCCATATTTAATGGTCTTAAAGATTGTTTTAATACTGCCTCCGTAGATCCAGTAATCATCTGTGAGATTAGGACCAACGGCATTACCGCCACCATCTGTTCCGTGGCAGGCAGGGCATTTTGCAGGATCCATAAATATAGTTTTTCCTGCCTGGATATCATCGGCACTGGTAAGAAGCGTCACGGTGTTTTCATCTACAGACTCTCCTTTTTGTTTCAGGTACTCTTGTATTTTAGCATCTGCTCTTGCTACTGATCTTTCATATTCCTGTTTACTGGAAGGACCGGTATGTGAAACATGGAAACGCCACAGATAAATACCTGCAAATATGATACAAAGATAAAATCCGTATAGCCACCACGGTGGAAGACGATTGTCCAGCTCACGGATACCATCATAATCATGGCCGAGATCCAGATCAGCTTCTTCACTAACGGGACTCAACTTGTTGAACCTGTCCCACCAGCTAAGTTTATTGGCTTTAACTTCTTCTGTTTCTACAGCAGTAGCCAGTTTTTCTTTTTCTGTTTTCAGTAAAAACTTAATATTAATAAGCAGCGCTATTATAATAAATAACTCCAGAAACAACACGGTAACCATTATATAAAAAGTGGAAGCAGACATCCCCCCAATCGTTTTGACGGCAGTGTTGGCAGCATCAGCAGTACCGGCGGCATCCTGTGCAAACAATGAAGAGCTTGCAAGTAACAGTACAAGTATCAATGAAGCTGCTGCCACAGGCTTGTTGCTGGACGGCTTATTTCTTTTTTTAAGCTTAACATCAGCGGCACCTATTAATATATTAGCAAGGATGCCAATAATGATTAGCAACAAAGCCATAAGAATCATAAGGGTCAACGCCAATGGATTGCTTAAAATAGATGGTTCTGGCGGACCGGCCGCCCAAACAGGCTGGGCTGTCATTATTAACAACGAGGCCAGTATGCCTGGTATGTATTTTGTTTTTTTACGCATAGATAAAAGCATTACAGGTTAGTTTTAATATTAGTTATCTAATGGAATGCGGCTTATTTCCCGGTAACTTTTCTTTTTAGTTTTAAATACCCAGGTGAGCATTACTAAAAAAAATAAAAAGAAAATTATAAGTGAAGCCAGGCCAAAAATGTCCACACCGCTTACTTTTTCTAAATAATTAATGAATTTCATTTTCAGTATTTTATTTGTTTTCAGCCAGTGGTTTTGGTTCATTGGTAATATCCCGGCCCAGGCGTTGCAGATAAGCTATTAATGCAATGATCTCCACATCGGAAGGACTCTCAATTTTTTCTTTCTTCAGGTTGGCTGCAATAGAATCCGCCTGGTGCATCAGGTCCCTGTTGGCTATTTTGTCATAACCTTTAGGATAAGGAACACCTAATGTTCTCATCGCCCTGATCTTTGCGGGAGTAGAACCAGTATCTAATTTATTGTCAAACAGCCATACATATTGCGGCATCAGCGATCCGGGTGACATTGACCGCGGGTCATACATATGATTGTAATGCCATGAATCTGGTCTTTTTAATTTAGGAGCACCTTCTCTTGCCAGGTCCGGACCCGTTCTTTTACTTCCCCACTGAAAAGGATGGTCGTATACAAATTCACCGGCTTTGGAGTATTCACCATACCTGGCCACTTCATCACGGAAAGGACGGATCATTTGTGAGTGGCAGGTATAACATCCTTCACGAACATAAATATCCCTGCCCTGCAGCTCAAGTGGAGTATAAGGTTTTACGCTGGCGATAGTAGGTATGTTTGATTTTACCAGGAAAGTGGGTATCATCTGCACCAAACCACCAATAGAGACAAGGATAAGGCTCAGTATGAGCATGGTTACTGGTTTTCTTTCAATTACCCTGTGCCAGTATTCTTTCTTATGGCTCACCTCTTTTACCAGCGGTGCTGCTTCAGCAGCTTCATTTGGTATGAATATTCCTTTTTTGACAGTTTTATACAAGTTGTAAACCATCATTAATGCACCAACCAGGTATAAAGTGCCACCTATACTACGGGAGATGTACATCGGTATAAGGTTGGTAACGGTTTGTAAGAAATCATATTTAATCTGTCCTTCAGGAGTAAATTGTTTCCACATGGAGGCTTGTTCAAAACCTGCCCAATAAAGCGGAACAGCATACAGTATGATACCAATAGTACCCAACCAGAAGTGATTGGTGGCTAATTTTTTTGAGTATAAAGTGGTACCCCACATTTTTGGTACCATGTAGTAAAGGATAGCAAAGGCAAGAAATCCATTCCATCCCAATCCACCTATGTGTACGTGGGCAATGGTCAAGTCAGTAAAGTGAGAAATTGCATTAATGCTTTTCAGACTGAGCATGGGTCCCTCGAATGTGCTCATACCATAACAGGTAATAGCCACCACCATAAATTTTAAAACAGGATCTTCTCTTACTTTATCCCATGCTCCACGAAGGGTAAACAAACCATTCAGCATACCTCCCCAGCTTGGGGCAATCAGCATGATTGAAAAAACTACACCCAGTGACTGCGCCCAATCAGGCAAAGCAGAATAAAGTAAGTGGTGCGGGCCAGCCCAGATATAGATAAATATCAGCGCCCAGAAGTGAATAATTGAAAGGCGGTAAGAATAAACCGGGCGGTTAGCTGCTTTAGGCAGAAAGTAATACATCAATCCTAAAATAGGAGTGGTAAGGAAAAAGGCTACCGCATTATGACCATACCACCATTGTACCAGTGCATCCTGTACACCGGCATACCAGCTATAGCTTTTCATAAATGAAACAGGAATAGCGATTGAGTTCACAATATGGAGCATGGCCACGGTAACCCAGGTAGCTATATAAAACCAGATCGCTACATATAAATGTTTTTCCCGTCTTTTCAGGATGGTGCCAAACATATTGATACCAAATATTACCCAAACGATAGTAATAGCAATATCAATTGGCCATTCCAGTTCTGCATATTCTTTACTGGTGGTATAACCCATCAAAAGTGTAATGGCAGCAGCGGCAATAATTGTCTGCCATCCCCAGAAATGGATCCAGCTGAGCTTATCGCTAAACATCCGGGCTTTACAAAGCCGCTGAAGAGAATAATATACACCTGTAAAAATTGAATTACCTACAAAGGCAAAAATGATGGCGTTTGTGTGTAATGGGCGAAGCCGGCCAAAAGTAGTTGGAGCAAGGTTCAAACTGATAGCCGGATAATATATCTGGATAGCAGCCCATAAACCCGCCAGCATACCCACTATGCCAAAAACAATAGTGGCTATACCAAACGCCTTCACAATTTTGTTGTCATAATAGAACTTTTCTACTTGCATAAACGGGGTTGTTTTTGATTGAATTATTCGGTTTTGGTTGAGGAAGAAGGCTTATCGTCAAAAAGAATGCGGGATGCCGGAGAATAGTCATCTTCAAATTGACCGGATTTTACGCCCCATAAAAATGCGAACAGGAAAAGACCGGCAATAGAAATACTGGCAATCAATAAGATGACAATTACACTCATTTTTTTAGATAATATAGCGGTAAAAGTATTTTTGACAACCAAGGCAAAGGATAACAAGTATCAAGAGGCGAACTGATTTTTATCAGGCTAATTCTTTGATAAATGAATTTTTGGCTTAAAGTTTCATCTGCCTGGCAATCAGGCTACTACTGCCAAATGTTAGTAACAAAATACTCAGCGAACTGCTGGGCATTAAGATGGCAGCAATAAGGGGTGATAGGGTTCCCTGTACTGCGAAGAATAACCCGATAACATTATAGACAATAGACAGCACGAAACTGGCTATCACAATGTTTCTGTTAGCACGGCACAGGCTAATAAATTTTGTGAGCTTAGAAAGCTGTTTTGCTTCAATGATAGCATCACTGGAAGGGGTAAAATTATTTGTTTGCTCTGCCACAGCAATACCAATATCACTCTGTTTCAACGCACCGGCATCATTTAATCCATCCCCAATCATCATCACTTTCTCTCCCTGGTTCTGCAGGTATTGAATGTATTGCAGCTTGTCTTCAGGTTTCTGATGAAATAATAGTGTTGCTTTTTTACCTAGAAGTTTTTGCAGGGTATCTTTTTCAGCCGTATTGTCACCTGAAAGTACAGAGAGATGATATTCTTTTTTCAGTTCGTTTATCAATGACGGGATAGCTTCCCGGTAATGGTTGTTGAATAAAAAATATCCAAATAATTCACCTTCAAAACTAATATATACAGCTGTACCAGGTTGCCTGTTTACTTCACCTGTTATATACTCATAAGAGCCCAGTTTTAATAAATCATTATTGACTAACCCTTCAATGCCCTGCCCGGTTATTTCTTTAAAGCCCTCTACATGAATTTCTTTTGTTTTGCCGATATGTTTGGCGAGGGCTTTACTCAGTGGGTGGTTGGAACTATCAGCCAGGGCTGCCACCTGGTGCAGTTGATATGCTGTAAGTGCCAGTCCTTCATATACGATATCCTGTTGTTGGGTGGAGGTTAGTGTACCGGTTTTATCAAAAACAATATGTGTAGCCCCGGCCATTTCTTCAATAGTTTGTGCATTCCGGAGATATAGATGATTTCTGCCAAGTATTCTGAGTACGTTACCATTGGTGAATGTATTGGAGAGGAACAAGGCACAGGGGCAGGCAATGATAAAAATGGCAGTTACGGCAGGCCACATCCTTGACGGGTCGTTTATTTGCCAGTATACTGCAGTTGCAGCTGCAATGGTTAAAACGATATAAGTAAAATAGCGGCTAAGGATATTTACAAAAGATACCTTCTTATTCTCTTCTTGCTCCTTAAACTCGTCCCTGTTCCAGAGTTTGGTGAGATAACTCTGTGTGACTTCTTTTACAACCAGTATCTCTATATTGCCTTCTGTTTGTTTGCCGCCGGCATAAACTATTTCACCCATTTCTTTTAATACGGGTAGTGATTCACCAGTAACAAAACTATAATCTATAAAAGCTTTTCCCCGGGTCAATATTCCATCAGCCGGAATTAATTCCTCATGATGGATGAGCAGCGTATCGCCTGGTTTTATATCGGGTAAAGCTGTTGGTACTTCTTTATTGTCCTTTAAAACTGAAATGGCAATGGGGAAATAAGAGGAATAGTCTCGTTCAAAGGATAATTGCCGGTAGGTTTTATCCTGCAGGATGCGCCCCGCCAGCATAAAGAATACAATGCCTGTCATGGAGTCAAAATAGCCGCCCCCGGTTCCGCTGATTACTTCATAAGCACTACGGATAAAAGTAATGATGATGGCCAGGGCAATCGGGGCATCAATATTCAGAAATTTATGCTTTATGCTTTTCCAGGAAGATTGATAAAATGGGAGAGCAGAATATAATAAAACCGGGATAGCTAACCCGAAACTGATCCACCGGAAGACAGACCGCAGGCTCGTTTCAGTGGCATCAATACCAAGGTATTCAGGAAAACTCAGCAACATAATATTACCGAATGCGAATCCCGCAACACCGATCTGGTATACCATGCTTTTGTCAATAACCGGTCTTTTTTCTTTCAGGTCGTTCAGGCTGATATAAGGTTCATAGCCAATACTGGTAAGTGTTTCCGCTACTTTTCGCAGGCTGGTTTTGTCGGTCAATAAAACAATATCAACTTCTTTTCGGGTAAAATTTACTTTGCTGGAAATTACACCCCCGTCTAACCGGTGCAGGTTTTCTAAAAGATAAAGGCAGGAGCTGCAATGCATTTGTGGCAGGTAGAAAGTAATGTGTACCTGTTTATCATCCCGGAAACTGATTAGTTGAAGCTGAATTTTTTCATCGTCCAGGAAAGAAAATTTGTCTTTTCTGACTTTAATCCGCTGGCTAAGGCCCGGGTTCTCATTCAGGTTGTAGTAATCACAAAGGTCACTTTGGCTCAGGATCTGGTACACCATTTTGCATCCCTCGCAACAAAAAACCTTTTCTGTCGAACGTATTTTGTCATTCAGACAGGTTTCACCACAGTGATAGCAATGAATCTCCTTATCAGTAATTACTGGTGCAGCCATTTTTCCGGAAATATATCAGGTCGCTAAAGTAACCGGGGGGTCTCAGCCTCCGGATGAGCAAGTTCACTTATCAAACTGATTTTTATCAAACGTTGCTTTTGCCTATTTTGCAGCTTAGTTAAATCAAAAATTCCACTTATGTCTCAAAAAACTATCCTTATTATAGATGATAACGAAGATATCAGGGAAAATACAGCCGAAATACTTTCCCTGGGGGGGTATAAGACTGTGACTGCAGAAAATGGGAAAAGAGGGGTGGAAGCGGCCCTGGCTTCTAAGCCAGACCTGATTGTCTGTGATATTATGATGCCGGAGCTGGATGGTTATGGAGTCCTGCATTTATTGAGGAAAAATCCAGAAACTGAAAACATTCCGCTGATATTTTTAACGGCCAAGGCAGAAAGAAGTGATCTGCGCAAAGGCATGGAAATGGGTGCCGATGACTATGTGACCAAGCCTTTTGAAGAAATTGAGTTAATGAATGCCATTGAATCAAGGCTAAAAAAATACGATGTATTACAAAAGAAGTACGATGCCAGCGGCAAAGGACTGAGTGAATTGGCCAATGACCTGCGGGAAAACGGTATGCTTCAGTTCAACCCGGATAATTACAATTCAGAGATTTATACAAAAAAGCAGGTCATTTATGCCGAAGGCAAAAGGCCGAGATTCCTGTATTATGTCGTAAAGGGAAAAGTAAAAGGGTTCAAAACCCACGAAGACGGAAAGGAATACATCACGGATTTATACAGCGATGGTGATTTTGTCGGTTATCCTGCGTTAATTGAAGAAAAAAACTATGATGATTCTGCTGTAGCCTTAGAGGATACAGAAATCGTACAGGTGCCCCGTGAAGATTTTCAGCAGATGATTGAGGGTAACATTACAGTAGCTTCAAAATTTATCAGGATCATTACACAAAATGTGAAAGAAAAGGAAGAGCGGCTGCTAAGCCTTGCGTACAGCTCATTGCGCAAAAGGGTTGCCAAAGCATTGGTGGATATACATGGCAAATTCAATACAAGTGGTGAGAATAAGCCAATAGAGATCTCCCGGGAAGATATTGCACATTATGTAGGTACTGCTACAGAATCACTTATACGTACACTCAGTGATTTTAAATCGGAGAAACTGATTGAAATAAAGGACGGGAAGATCAGCATCAGCAATGTAGAGAAACTGAAACATTTGCTTTACTAAACCGGTATAGTTATACAGACCTCAATATCTATTAAGCTTTCATCAATACCGGAAGTAGATAAAATGCTGCAGAGTATAAAAGTCTTATTTCTTTAGGTATAAATAGAAAACCCCCGCCTTTCAGATATTGGCGGGGGCCACCCTTACGGGCACATCCTGTTAGTTCACAGAGATACTTTTCACTTTTTTGGGTTCTTTCACTTCCAGTTTTGGAATGAAAATTTTCAATTCCCCATTTTTGTATTCAGCATCAATTTTTCCGCTATCACAGTTTTCAGGAAGGGTAAAACTTCTGCTCCAGCTGCTGTAGTTATATTCACGGCGGTTAAAACGTCCATTTTTTTCTTCTTTTTCTTCTCTTTCATGTTCTGCGCTGATAGTCAGCATGTCATCGATAGCTTCAACTTTAAAATCTTTTTTTTCAAGACCGGGAGCAGCAATGTTCAACTTGAATTCTTTGTCTGTTTCAGTTACATTCACTGCCGGTACATTAATTACTTTGCCGATATTGAAAAATTCGTCAATTGGGGCATTAAAAACTTTGTCCATCCACCCAGTGTCAAACAAAGTTGGCCAGGAAGTTCTCGGCTTGTCAACTGCTTTTGTTTCCATATTAAACATTTTAGGGGTGAACAATATTGTTTACTCTGCTAATTTCAAATGCCGGCGGTGGGAAAAACAATGATGTTGATGGGAAGGCTATATGATTTTCGTCAGCAATCAATAATCAAGAGAGCTCTCCTCTCTAAAACATTTGTTTGATAATTTCCTTATTACAGGGTTGTTCCTAATTCATTCTTACTTCATTTAAATGCTGGAATAATTCTATGGCTTTAGGAAAAAGTATATTGTTTTCCAGGTGAACATGCTGATGCAGGTCTGTTTCAAAGGCCTGCAAGGATGCAAATAACAATTTATATGTAGTACAGGCATCCGGTGGTGCAGTATAATTAGAAGTTAATTGCCTGATCTCGGCTGTTAATGCACCGGCATGATCATGTTCCTGTTCCATTACACTGATTGGTGATTGCAGGTAGTTAATATTCAATTGCGGACTTTCTTTGTCTTGTGTAGCTATGTTTTCAATTTCCTGGATGCGGGGAAAGAGTATCTGCTCTTCTTTCCTCATATGCAGTTCCATTTCTTCTTTAATGGCGACCACCAATTCGAATATTTTATATAATTCCGGGTGTCGTTCACCATGTTTAGCAGCCACTTTTTCAATATAAGAAAAGAGCTGAGGCAGTTCCCCTTTTACATAGGCATGGTGAGTAGATACAATATAGTTACTTAGTTGTGTCAGCGTAAGCTGATCAAAAGGGAAACCTGCTGTACCTGTAACAGGAGCAGACGAAATAGACTCCAGTTCTGCTAACAGTTCGTTTGTAGCAATGTTTTGCTCATTACAGGCCTGCTCCAATGAACGTTTTCCTTTACAGCAAAAATCAAGGTGATACTTTTCAAATATCGCAGCTGTCCGGTGATTACCCGTTACAATCTGTGCAAGGCTTTTGGTCATCAATTCATTCATGATATAATTATTTTAAAATTGATAAATTATTTACATGTCTTTTTTCCTGAAGCTTCTTACTGCCAGCCATAATGGGATAATAGCCCACAACAGCATAATGACTGTTGTAAACAGAACACCTTTGCCACTTCCAAAAAAATCTTTATAGAGGGCACCGGTATATCCCATCAAAGCACTGATGTCCATTTTCAGCATTATGAAAATCCTTCCGAGGTCAATCGGGTTAAGGGCTGAAAGTAAGAGGGTAAATTTTTCCATCGGGTAATCACTGAAAGCAAAAAGGATCAGCAAAACCAGCCCATCATAAATCAGGGCAAAATAGAACCATAATAGTAACGCAAAGCCAATTCCTCTTGCTTTGTCCTTTGATCTGACTGATGCCAGGAAAGCGATACTGGTAAAAACAATTGTCAATGCAGTACCGGTGAATAAGAGTGCAAAACCGGTTTCGTCAGCAGAAAAAATCAATACCGGCACACCTACACCAATCCAAAAGGCGCTTAACAAGGAAATACAAACGCCGCCAAATTCACTTAATAATATTCTTGTCCGGCTCAGCGGTTGTGAAAGCATGAGTTCAATAAACTCATATGAATTATAATAGTGAATAGTACTGAATACAAGGCTGACCAATGGCAAAACAATTAAAATAATACTCAGTAAACTGAGCATTGCTTTGCTGCTGTTCTCTTCCATACGGAACATGCTGAAAGAAACAATAAACAGGAATAGTGTGTAGGCAATGACTATCTTATTCCTGAATATATCATATAAAACGTATCGGGAAACTTTTAGCATTTTGATTTAATTGATTATCCTGGTCATATTTTTTTTTTGACGGAAAACATCTGATCGATCCATTTACTGTCTGTTTCGTGACCTTTCATAACTCTGGCAATGGCTTTGCTAAGTTTTATTTCACCCGTTTCTTCCTGCAATGTTTCCAGGTCTTTGAGAAACTGCATTTTACCTTCCTGCAGGTACATAATATGTGTGGTCAGCTCTTCAAGGTCACTCAGCACATGTGAGGTGATCAGAATAAGTTTGTTCTTTTGTTTTTCGCTAATAATTTTTTCTTTTAGTATTTCAGAGGAAAGGGGATCAAGTCCGGCTGTAGGCTCATCGAGAATAAGAATAAGGGGATTAAATAAAAATGCAAGGGCAGCACTTACTTTTTGCCTGGTACCCCCACTCAGTGTCCGCATTGGCTTTTCAAAAATGGAGGGAATACTAAATTGCTCAAAAAGATCATTGTCTGTTTTACTATCATCCGCATTGCGGATCTTCTTCATCATTTCAAAAAGCTGCCCCACTTTCATATTATCAGGATAACGGCCGATCTGCGGCATATAGCCTATGTCTTTCCGGTATGCAGGGTCACCATTCACAGGCTGATCTTTTACAAAGATCTTTCCGCTGTCTGGCCTTACCATACCAAGAATAGACTTTATCAGTGTTGTTTTACCGGATCCATTCGGACCGATCAGGGAAATGACCTGGCCTCTATCGAAGTTTGCCGATATATTGTCCAGGGCCTGGAGTTTTCTGAATTTTTTATTTACCTGCTCAATACGAATCATATTTTCATCATTTTCATCATGGGTGCATCATCAAAAAGATTTTCGGGGGTAAGGCTCGGGATAGCTTTTTCAGCTTTGTCCAGCAGCGATACCATAAAACTCCTGAATAGCATTAAGGTCGTTGGATTTTGTTCTACTATCATCGAATACATGCTCACAGGATGGTAGGGAATATCTCCTATGCCATCTTTATTCATATCATAGCCTTCATATTTATCCCAGTAATTATTATTAAACTTGTTCAGCACCATAGTTCCATTTGTACCAACATCAAAGCTGTTGCCGGAGAAATTATTATGGTGGAAAACATTATCATCACAACTGGCTTGTACTTTGATGGCCCAGCCATTATTTTTAAAAAAATTCTTTTGTATCTCTATACGGCTGCTTCCTTCCATATAAATCCCCACCGTATTTTTAAAGAAGGTATTGTTTTGAATGTGACTGTCTGTGATATCTTTCAACAGGATGCCATATGCTGAGGCTCCCCAGTTTTCTTCAAAATGATTTTTTTCCATTCTTACTCTTTTCGAGTACATCACTGCTACACCGGCACCGTTGTTTCTGAATGTATTGTTCTGGTAATTATCGTCATTGGAGAACATAAAATGCAGTCCATAACGGATGTTTTTTTCACTGAGGTTATTTTTTATCTGTGATTCTGTAACAAACTCAAAATAAATTCCATCTCTATGGCCCTGTATATAGTTATTCTCTATTATCGCATGACTGGATTTCCAAAGGTGAATACCATTACCTGTCAGTTGTTCGGAGGTTGGAATCCCGTTAATACGGTTATTACGGATAATGGCCCTGGTGGTGTTGGAAATGTGAATGGCAAAGTAAGCAAACCGGATACTATTATTTTCTATCGTCACATTGCTGCAATCAACCAATTTAATGGCAGCATAATCATCCATTGCTGAATAACCGGAGTTGCGAAACTCAATGCCTTTTACAATAATATTTTTACCGCTGATAAGCAGTATCTCGTATTTGTTTTCACCTTCTAAAACCGGATTATTCTGCCCGATAATGGTGAGTGATTTTGTTAGAATGATGCTTCCTTCTTTATAAGTTCCTTTTAGCAGAATGATGCTGTCCTTTTCGTCGGCGGTTTCAATTGCTTTTTTCAGCGAACGTATAGGTTGAGTTGGTCCAACAATAATTGTCCTGCTGAAAACAGGAGTAAGCAAAAAAGACAGTACTATGGTAAAAAAATACTGCATTGGTCATTCTAGTTTTCCTGATAAGTCTTTCCAGTTCAGGATTTGACCAGTTTTGCCGGCATTAAATTTCTCAGCCGCCTCTTTACCGGAGAAAGCTGCTGCATGACTACCCATGGGACTTTTTATTGCTGGTGCCATAACAAAGAATGTTTTGTTTATATCCAGGAAGTCGTTCTCTTTTTCAAAATTGATTACAACAGTTTGCCGGATGTCTTTTTCAGTTACAGTGCCTGATTTGATGAATCGGGACAGGCAAACAACATCATCAAATTTAAAAATTTTCCCTTTGGTTGTAATAAGCTGGCAACCAAATTTTGGATCAACTATTCCCATTTTACAGGTATAACAAATGTCCTGGCCATATTTAAAGGGTTCGGGTTGTGCAGAGCAGGAAGAAAGGATCAATATAAATGCTGTCACTGCAACAAAGAATGAATTTCTCATTTTTTATTCAGTTTACGTTGATGATACCATTCAGCCAACCAAACTCCGAAAGCAAGGGCAGAGGCAGCTATCACAATCCATCCACCAACATCAGGAAATGAATAGGCGTCAAAATTTAATAATCTTTTATGCCCGAAGAGGGGAGGTTGGTAGGATAGTCCGGGTACCTGGATGGCGGCACTGGGATCAAGATTGTGGCCATAATCGTATCCCCATTGGTAAAAATCATACATGGCTAAAGCGCCGCCGATAACAATTAGGATAAGATACAGTAATAAGAATTTCCTGCTGCCTGTTATAGCGATAACAATTCCCAGGAGCATATAAAAACCTACTACATAGGGAAGAAACTTGAACTCCGGGAACATATCAACACTGATATGTTTCATCCCGATATAATGATTTAAACCGTTAATAATGTCTACATCACCGGTTAATCCATTTATCCAGATATTCATCATCAGCCCTTCCGGGTACTGCGGTGCAAACAGGTCAATCCGCCAGGCGGGTAAAAAGAATACGGTCACCAGGGCACCAGAGGCAAAGGCCACTAAAATCCGGGATGTTACACTGAGCTTGTTATTCATACGATTGTCTTAAAAAGCTCCCGGGGTATTGTACCCCGGAAGCAAGTGAAAGTGTACAATGAAAAACGCAACGACGTTTGACTATTTTTTGGCTGGTGGCAGCAAAACTGCATCAATTACATGTATGATGCCATTGGAGGCAGGAATAGAAGCCACAATATTTGCACTGCCATTTATCATCACCTTACCATCCTTCACACTGAGAGTAATATTATCTCCATTGGCCTGGCCAATTATTTGGCCATCTTTCATATTTTCTGTTTTATATACAGCAACGGCCACATGGTATTGCAAAATGTTTTGCAGATCGGCTTTCTTATCATCTTTCATCAGTCCGTCTACAGTACCTGCGGGTAACTTGTCAAAAGCGGCATTCGTTGGTGCAAATACTGTAAAAGGTCCTGCATTGGAAAGAGAGGTAACCAGCTCAGCCTGCTTTAATGCAGCTACCAATGTTGAATGATCTGCTGATCCGACAGCAACTTTTACAACATCTTTTTGTGATTCATCATCCTGTACAGCTTCCTGTCCGCCTGCAGGTGTGGCCGCATCTGTTGCAGTACCTGTTTCTGATGCTTTATCATTATTGCAATTGCTCAGAAAAAGAGTTAAGCCAAGAAGCGTTATACTGAATATTTTTTTCATAACCTTTAGTTTTTGATATAAAGTTGAATAAAAGGTAACGCTGTGATCAGCGTTACCTTTTATGTAATTATTTGGTGGCAGGTTTTTCAGTTGCCGCAGGAGTTGTAACTGCTGGTAAATTAGTGCCGGTACTGAATAACAATGGCACATTTGAACCGGCAGGGCTGATCCTTATATATCCCTGCATTTCCTGGTGCAGGGCAGAGCAGAAGTCAGTACAATACATTGGATAAACGCCGGCTTTTTCAGGTGTCCATTTTAATGTTTGTGTTTCTCCCGGCATAATAAGCAGTTCAGCATTACTGATTCCTTTTACTGCAAATCCGTGTGGCACATCCCAGTCCTGTTCAAGGTTGGTTACGTGGAAATAAACAGTCTCTCCAAGTTTAACACCCTCTATATTATCAGGAGTGATATGGGAACGGATAGCTGTCATATAAACATGCACTTCATTTCCTTTTCGCTCTACTTTTGTTTTACCTTCTCCCATTGCAACATAAGGGTGTTTATTTTCTTCCAGCTTGAATATTTTCCGGCTGTTTTTCATGATCATATCAGCAGGAATTGCTTCTGCATAGTGTGGTTCACCGATAGTGGGGAAATCAAGGATCAATTTCATTTTATCTCCACTGATATCATACAACTGTGCACTTTGGGTCAGTTCAGGTCCGGTAGGAAGATAACGGTCCTTGGTGATCTTATTATACGCAATCACATATTTGCCCCAGGGTTTTTTAGTTGGACCACCAGGTACTGATAAGTGTCCGATAGAATAATAAGTAGGTACACGGTCCAGTACTTTAAGATCTTTTACACTCCACTTTACAATTTCGGATGATACGAAGAAAGATGTATATGCATTCCCGTTGGCATCAAACTCTGTGTGTAATGGTCCAAGACCTGGTTTTGAAACCTCACCATGTAAAACAGCTTCATATTTCAAAACAGGAATACCGTCAAATTCACCATCATAATTTTTCTTGGCAATCGCTTCCTGGATCTTGGTAAATGAAAAAACAGGTATTACGGCAGCCAGTTTACCACTTCCCACAATGTATTCGCCGGTAGGATCAGTATCACATCCGTGTGGTGATTTCGGACATGGCATAAAGTAAATCATATCCGGGCAATCTTTGGGATCAAGCACCAGTACTTCATTCATGATGGTAGAAGTAGCAGAATGTGTGTTATCGTCATATTTATTATGCGCATAGCGAACAGCTTTTTTAACTCCTTTACCGGCTTTAGCATATTCCTCTGCTTTTTTCCAGTTTACTGCCATGATGAAGTCCTTATCTTTTTGAGAAGCATTTACTTCCAGCAGTGTATTGGCTTTTTCAGAATTATAACAACTGAAGAAGAACCAGCCGGCTGATTTTCCTTTACCGGCACGGGCCAGGTCGAAGTTGATACCAGGGGTTAATATCTGGAACGCAACATTCATTTCTCCGGATGTTTTGTCAACCCCTATAAAACTGATAGTACCTTTGAAATTTTCTTTGTAAGTATTGATAGGTACATCCAGTTTATCACCAAGAGGCACACTGAACCTGGTTCCTGCTACTACATATTCAGAATTTTCAGTGATAAAAGGAGAGGAGTGGTTACCGGCGCTGTTTGGTATTTCAATAATTTCAGCGGTACGGAAAGTTTTCAGATCAATCCGGGCAATACGGGGTGTATTATTGGCATTACCAAATACCCAACGACCATCATGTTCACTGCCGGTTACAGATAAGGCAATATGGTGCAGGTCATCCCAGGGTACAAATCCATGCGAAGTGTTCAACATAGGCTTTGTCTCTTCGCTATAGCCCCAGCCTTTTTCCGGATCAACAGAAAAAACAGGTATTACACGAAATAAGCGTCCGGATGGTAAACCATAAACGGACATCTGTCCGCTAAATCCACCGGAAACAAAATTGTAGAATTCGTCATATTTGCCCGGGGCAACATATGCTTTGGCAGCATCACCTCCGGCAGCTGATTGAGTGCCTTTAGGCTTACAGCCCTGCAGCCAGACCAGGCCGATCAGCAGCAAAGAAAATGCAAAAAACGTTTTTAGGAATGAGTGTTTCATATATAATATTTAGCAGTTAAGAAAAATCAGGAAATATATTCGGGGTTTTGATTCAGCAGGTAAACTTATTTCTCACCATCATTGCTACGCATGAATTCAACTACTTTACGGGCTTCATCTGTAGTGATATTTTGATTGGGCATACGTACAAGGCAGAGCTCTAATAACTTTTGAGCCTCAGGATCTTTTTCCAGCATCATGTCTACATTAGTGATCATATTCATGATCCAGACGGGCTGTCTTTTTTGAGTAACACCTTTCCATCCCGGCCCTACCAGTTTTTCTTCTGTAAGCCTATGGCAACTTTGGCATTTCAATTCATAAGTTCCTTTGCCGGCAGCTACCATAGCCTGGTCAAGCGGAGTACTTAAAGTAATGTCTCCTTCTTTTACTTCAGAACCGTGTGTTTCCGGTTTGTCTTTGGTGAGCTCCTGTACATCTAAGGGTTTGGGTTCATCTTTTACTCCCCCCTCGTTACAGGAAAAAAAGAAAATACTGGCAGATAATAAAACAGTACCAAGAATGTTGCGTTTCATGTTGGAATGATTTTAATGAATAATAAAAAGATCGTGGGCCTTTCAAAATTAATATTAAAAAGATATCAATGTCTTTTATGGGGCAAATGTATTTTGAGTAGTTTTGCAGGTGTCTGATATTCATCATCGTTCTCTGTGATATTAGTCACCCCGTCAAAAAATACCTGCAGGTACTTTTGTCGATCATAGACTTATAATAATGTTCCTTTCAAAATCTTTTGGTTATGCCCTTCGGGGAGTGTTGTATATAGCTTTAGTAGACAAAGAAGGAAGAAAAGTGCAGCTGGATGAGATTGCGGAAAAATTATCCGTTCCCCGGCATTTTCTCGCCAAGATCATGAAAATGATGGTTAAAGAAGGAATTCTGTCATCAACCAAGGGCCCTTATGGTGGCTTTTACCTGAATGAAGTCACATTAAAGACAAAACTTATACAA
>Ga0209170_1000526_pt1 | contig 16996 bp, 10 predicted proteins | sample KloWWTKNB14_bulk_FD_187178 | JGI IMG/M metagenome (GOLD analysis project Ga0209170, IMG submission 187178) | Active sludge microbial communities from Klosterneuburg, Austria, studying microevolution and ecology of nitrifiers - Klosterneuburg... | ecosystem: Engineered > WWTP > Aerobic digester >...
GGTCGTGGAAGATCACCACCACCACGTCGCCCGCCTTCAGCATGTGCTTCATCTGCATCAGCCCCGCCATGGCCGCGCCCGCGCTGTTGCCCACGAAGATGCCCTCGTCGCGGGTGATCTTGCGCGTGTAGATCGCGGCGTCTCGGTCAGTCACTTTCTCGAAGTGGTCGATCAAGTTGAAGTCCACGTTCTCGGGTAGCATGTCCTCGCCGATCCCCTCGGTGATGTACGGATAGATCTCATTGGGGTCCAGGATGCCCGTCTCCTTGTACTTCGTGAAGACGGACCCGTACGTGTCGATGCCCCACACCTGGATGGCAGGGTTTTTCTCTTTCAGGTAGCACCCAGTTCCACTGATGGTGCCGCCGGTGCCCACGCCCACCACCAAGTGCGTCACCTTGCCGTCGGTCTGGTCCCAGATCTCCGGACCGGTGCTTTCATAGTGCGCCTTGCTGTTGCTCGGGTTGTCGTACTGGTTGGCCTTCCAGCTGTTCGGCGTTTCCTTTTCCAGCCGTGAGCTCACGGAATAATAGGAGCGGGGATCTTCGGGCTCCACATTGGTGGGGCAGACGATCACCTCGGCCCCGAAGGCGCGCAGGGCATCCACTTTCTCCTTGCTCTGCTTGTCGGTGGTGGTGAAGATGCACTTGTAGCCCTTGATGATCGCTGCCATCGCCAAGCCCATGCCGGTGTTGCCACTGGTGCCCTCGATGATGGTGCCGCCGGGCTTCAACAGGCCGCTTTTTTCCGCATCGGCGATCATCTTCAGCGCCATGCGGTCCTTGATGCTGTTGCCGGGGTTGAACGTTTCAACCTTCGCCAATACGGTGCAGGGCAGGTCCGCCACCAAGCGGTTCAATTTCACCATGGGCGTATTGCCGACGGTGCTCAGGATGTTCTCGTGGATCTTCATGCGCCGCGAAGGTACGGTCGTGCGTTTGGTCTGGTTTCTAACACGAAGAACGCGAAGGACACGAAGGTTTTCGTGGACCCTCTATGTGCCCTTCGCGCTCTACGTGGTACCTCTCTATGTGAACCGTATCGCCTTCGCCGGAGCGATGCGCGACACATACATGCTGGGGATCACCAACGCCAGCACGCAGACCAACAGCACGCCGACATTCAGCGCCACGATGGGGCCGAGGGAGAGGTCCACCGGTACTTTGTCCACGTAGTAGCTCTCGATCGGAAGCCGGGCCAGCCCGAACTGCTTTTGCAACAGCGCAAGCCCGATGCCTAACAGATCGCCCAGCACGATGCCGATGCCGAGGATGTAGGCCGCATCGATCAGGAAGATGCGACGGATGGTGCCGTTGCTCGTGCCCAGCGCTTTCAGGACGCCGATCATGTTCGTGCGCTCCAGTATGATGATCAGCAACGCCGAGGTCATGTTGATGATCGCCACCAGCACCATCAGCACGATCACCACGATCACGTTGGTATCCAGCAACTCCAGCCAGGAGAAGATCTCCGGGAAGCGCTCCCGCACCGTCACCGTGCGGAGGCCGGCGCCCAGATAGTCGCGGTAGATCAGGTCGTCCATCGTGGTCAGGTCCCGGAAATCCTTCAGGGCCACCTCAAAGCCACCGCAGTAGTCCTTGGAACTTCCACCGGTGGAACGCCGCGTGATCGCCAGCGCGCTCGCGGGCAGGCAGGCCGCGGATGGAAGCTTCTCCTTGGGATGAAGCGTGACCCAGGCCGTATCGGGCAAGGTGCCGTTGTTGTCGTTCACCACAAGCATCAATGTCGTGTCTGTCGCGGTGCAGATCGTGTGCGGCCCCTTTCCGTGCAGCTTCGTTCCCGGCCAATCGTAGCTGTAGGACAGGTCGCCGCCGAACGCCAGCCCTTCGATCTGCACTCCGTCCGCATGATCGATGTCCGAAACGCTGATCTCCGCCTGCAGGCCCCATTGCGCGAAGCGCTGGATATGTGCGATGTCCACATACACCACCTGATGATCGATCTTCTCCAAGCCGGTCTCATAGATCCCCGTCACCCGGAACTTGCGCGGGCGGATGTCCTCACGGCCCTTGATCAGATATACCACAAGTTGATCGCCGACGTCCAGCCGCAACCGCTTGGCCATCCAGTTGCTGATCAATACCTCGTTGCGCACGCTGTCGCCGATGTTCAGCACGGTCCCTTTCAGCAGGTGGGCGCGCATAAAACTCCAGTCATGGTCCGCACCAACACCCTTCACCACCACGCCCTGGATCTCCTTGTCCGTCTCCACGATGCCCGGCTTCAAGGCGAAGACCTGGATGTGCTCGATACCGGGCACGTTGTCAAGAAAGGGGTAAAAGGACTGGTGGATATTCACCCGGGACGACTCCTTCGGATCGCTCTGCGTCAAAGGGAGGATCTCGATGTGCGCCCCGGCGCCTGTTACTTTGGCCCGGACTTCGCCTTGGAAGCCCGTACTGATCCCCACGGTGAGGAGCATCACCGCCATGCCGATGACAATGCCAAGTATCGCAATGAGCACGATAGGCCGTGAGAGCCGGTCTTGCCGGTCCCTGTCGCTAAGGATGCGGCGGGCGATGAAATGTGCGAAGCCCATGGGGATCGCGGCGAAGATAGCCGTGCTCGTGGCGCTCTTCGGATGTAATGGCCCGGTGCCGGCGCAGGAAGCCGGTGCCGCGGTGATCGAAGCAGCTCCTTACGCCAATGCGAAGATCAAAGTAGGAGCGGAGCGGACCGCTGAATACATCCCCTTGCTGCGCGGAAAACGCGTCGCCGTGGTCACCAACCAGACCGGCATGATCGGCCCGGTACATCTGGTGGATTCACTGGTCTCCATCGGCATGAACGTGGTGAAGGTCTTCGCGCCCGAACACGGCTTTCGCGGCGAGGCCGATGCGGGCGAGCATGTGGCCGATGAGCAGGACAAGCAAACCGGTCTTCCGGTGATCTCGCTCTATGGCAAGAACAAGAAGCCGCAACCCACGCAACTCGCTGATGTGGATGTGGTGCTCTTCGACATTCAAGATGTGGGTGTTCGCTTCTTCACCTACATCAGCACTGTGCATTATGTGATGGAGGCGGTCGCCGAGCAGCACAAGCAGATGATCGTACTGGACCGGCCCAACCCCAACGGTTTCTATGTGGACGGCCCTGTGCTGGACACCGCGTTCGAGTCCTTCGTCGGCATGGACCCCGTGCCGCTGGTCCATGGCATGACGGTTGGAGAGTATGCACGAATGGTCAATGGCGAAGGCTGGCTGAAGGGTGGTGTGAAGTGCGACCTCACCTTGATCCCCTGCACGGGATACGATCATTCCAGCTACTACGAGCTTCCGGAAAAACCTTCACCGAACCTGCCGAACATGGCAGCCGTGTACCTCTATCCCGCGCTGGGCCTGTTCGAAGGGACGGTAGTAAGCGTTGGACGCGGTACTGATCGGCCTTTCCAGTGCATTGGCTATCCGGGTTGCCCGCTCGGAACGTTCGCGTTCACCCCGCGCTCCGTCCCCGGGGCAAGGAACCCGCCATACAAGGATGAGGCCTGCACCGGCATGGATCTCAGTTCGTTCGGCGAGTTCTACAGCCGGATGGACCCAAGGCTGAACCTGGAGTGGCTCATCGGCATGTACAACGCCAGCACGGACAAGGGCAAGTTCTTCAATGCCTTCTTCGACAAGCTCGCAGGAGGAACGGCGCTGCGCAAGGCTATCATCGCCGACCGTTCCGAGGAGGACATCCGCGCCACCTGGCAGGCCGATCTGGAGGATTTCAAGCGGATGCGCAAGCCCTATTTGCTGTATTCGGAGGAGTAGGGTGGGAGAGAAGTGCCCAGCAACCATGAGTAGCCCCGGGCCCCAACGTCCTCCCAGCATGTTCTACTGTTAAAAGACCGAAGCCGAAACCTCCGGAAAACCGCATTTCGTGGCGTTCGTCGCGCCCGTTGCGGTAGAATCCGAAGCCGCTACCTCTGGGAAATCATCAGTGTCCATCCGTGTGCATCCGTGGTTCCTTTATTGAGGATCTACGATCATCCCCCCGCAAAGCCGTTTCTTTGTGCCCCATGCCAACAAAGACCAAACTCGCGCCCGCCGATCAGGCGGCAACCCTCGAAACAGCCAAGAAATTGGGCCTGATCGAAGAGGAATACACGCGCATTCAGGAGATCCTCGGCCGCGTGCCCAACTTCACCGAGCTCGGCATCTACAGCGCGATGTGGAGCGAACACTGCTCCTATAAGAATTCCATCGCACTGCTGAAGACCCTTCCACGGAAAGGTCCCAAGCTGTTGGTAGAGGCGGGCGAGGAGAACGCTGGGCTCATCGATATCGGCGATGGTTGGGCCTGTGCCTTCAAGATCGAAAGCCACAACCACCCCAGTGCCATCGAACCTTACCAGGGTGCCGCAACCGGCGTGGGCGGCATCAACCGCGACATCTTCACCATGGGTGCCCGGCCCATCGCGCAGCTCAACTCGCTCCGCTTCGGAGACATCGCCAATCAGGCCAGCAGCCGTTGGCACATGCGCGGCGTGGTGAAGGGCATCGGTGACTACGGCAATGCCTTCGGGGTGCCCGTGCTCGGGGGCGAGGTCTACTTCGATCCCTGCTACACCACCAATCCGCTGGTGAACGCAATGAGCGTGGGCATCATGCGCGCGGACAAGTTGATCAGTGCGACCTCCCATGGCGTGGGCAACCCGGTCTATATCGTGGGCAGCGCCACCGGGAAGGACGGCATACACGGTGCCTCGTTCGCCAGCAAGGACATTACCGGCACCAGCATGGACGACCTCCCTGCCGTGCAGGTGGGCGACCCTTTCATGGAGAAACTGCTGTTGGAAGCTTCCTTGGAATTGGCACAGACCGATGCCATCATCGGCATGCAGGACATGGGCGCTGCGGGTATCACCTGTAGCACCAGTGAGATGAGCGCGAAGGGCGGTTGCGGCATGGACGTCTATTTGGACAAGGTGCCCCTGCGCCAGGAAGACATGCGTCCGTGGGAGATCCTTCTCAGCGAAAGCCAGGAGCGCATGCTCGTGGTGGTGAAGAAGGGACGCGATCAGGAGGTGAAGGACATTTTTGAGAAGTGGGACCTGCACTGCGTGAAGATCGGTACCGTGACTGAAGGCGATACACTACGCTTCTTCTGGCAGAAGGAGCTCGTGGCCGAGGTGCCAGCGGAAAGCCTCGTCCTGGGCGGCGGGGCTCCGGTGTACAAGCGGCAGAGCAAAGAACCGGCGTACATCGCCGAGAACAAGAAGTTCAAGACCGACATGGTGCCGGTGCCGCAGGACCTGGAACAGGTAGCCTATGAACTTTTGGCCAGCCCCAACATCGCCAGCAAGCGCTGGGTGAGCGAGCAGTACGATACCATGGTGCGCACCGGAAACATGAGCACCAACGCACCCAGCGATGCGGGACTGGTGCTGTTGAAAGAGGCCGGTGGGAACAAAGCCCTTGCGGTCACGGTGGATTGCAATGCCCGCTACGTGCAGGCCGACCCGTACGTGGGCACCATGATCGCTGTGAGCGAGGCCGCTCGCAACATCGTATGCAGCGGAGGGGAACCGGCCGGCGTCACCAACTGCCTCAACTTCGGGAATCCGTACGACCCCGAGGTTTATTGGCAGTTCGAACAGGCCATCAATGGCATGAGCGAGGCCTGCATCGAATTCAAGACGCCCGTTACCGGCGGGAACGTCAGCTTCTACAACCAATCCGTGATCGAAGGCAACGAGGTCGCCGTGTTCCCCACGCCCACCATCGGCATGGTCGGCGTGGTGCCGGACATCAAGAACCGCATGACCTTGGCCTTTCAGCAGAAGGGCGACCTCATCTTCATCATCGGAAAGATCACCGACGACATCGCTTGTAGCGAATACTTGGTGCGCCACCACAACATCCACCGCTCACCTGCCCCCTACTTCGATCTGGCCCAGGAGCACTTGGTCCATGTGATCACCTCACACCTCATCAAACGCGGGCTGGTCACGGCCGTGCATGACGTCAGCGACGGTGGCCTATGGACCGCTCTGGTGGAAATGGGCATGCCGAACGGGCTTGGATTCGACATTGTCACCGATAGCGAGGTCCGCCCGGATGCCTTCCTCTTCGGTGAAGGCCAAGGCCGCGTGGTCGTTACCATCACCCAAGCCCAAGAGGACGGCTTCCTTGACCTGATGCGCCTGAGCAAAGTGCCGTTCTTGCTGCTTGGCCACGTTACCAAGGGCAAGTTCATGGTGGACGATGAATCCTTCGGCAACGTTCTGGATGCCAGTGCCGTGTACGAGGGGGCCATTCCGCAGATCATGGACGAACAATAGGTCCGTCCAAGTCCTTGGATCTGGCGAACTGCTTTTCCAGCTTGCACAATACCACGACGTGCATAAGGTGGGCAGGAAACGTTGATCGGCCGGACGGCGATTCCTTGCTATCAAGAGGGGAAGAACGGCTGTGGCCGTTCAATTCGAGGGTTCCACAAGAGGTCTCGCGGATACCCAATTATCCAGCAACAACAACCCCGCCGCGCATAAAAGGCTGCCCATGGCCCAGCGCGAGGATAGCAGATCCAATGATCCGTGCATTGTGGTGGTGAACCACGTTCCCGCCGTATCCGTGGGCAGGGGGCCTGTGGGCAGGGTGAAGGCAACGATCGCCATCGTGAACACCAGTGCAGCGAGGGCCCACCAACCCGATCTTCCGATCAACGGGAGCGATTGAACGGAAGGGACCGGGCTGGCATCAATGCGCGCCATGACCCGGTCTTTCAAGCCGGAAGGTGCAGGGTGCCTTCCCAACTCTTGGAATAGCCCCCTCAGCGGGTCTTCTCGGCTTACGCGCTCGTCACCAAAGTCCATGTCTCATTCTTCAATTGCAGGTGCAGCACGTCATATAAGCGCTTCCGGCACCGGTGCAGTTTCACCTTCACATTGGACGCGCTCATCCCGGTAACGGTTACGATCTCCTCCACGCTCAGCTCCTCCAAGTAGAACATCGTCATCACCGCGGCGTCCTCCGGGGACAAGGTCCGCAACGCCTTGTCAAGGATCGCGGCCCGTTCATCCATCGGTTCCACCCATGCGGTGGTCGGCTCTTTTCCAACTTCGGAAAGCTCATCGAGTGAATTGGGGACCTCCTTTCGCCGCCGCAACGCCGTGATCGCCGTGCGGTATGCGATGCTGTAGAGCCACGTTGAGAATTTCCCTTCGCCCTTGAATTCCGCCAGCCGCTGGTAGGCCTTCAAGAACGTGTCCTGCGTAGCCTCTTCCGCATCCAGCTCATTCCTGAGCACCCGGAAGGCCACTGTATGCACCATGTGCATATAGCGCTCCATCAGGGAGACAAAGGCGCTGCGGTCGCCCGCAAGGACCAAGGATATGGTGCTGGTGTCGTCCAAAAGATCTCGGCCATGGGACGCGGTTCCTTCAGCCCACGGTTACACGAAGATCAACTTTCAAGCCTCGTTCCTCAAGGTTTTTCGATGAACGGTGATTCCGGTGAAGGATGACGGATACATGGGCTGGATAAGTGGATCGTAACCGCGAAGGGCAGCAAGCTCGTCACATGCCCAAACCCCTGAAAAGCATGGATACCCCCGCATCTGAAGTTTTGGTCCCTTTGATCGTCTTCTCCGCCGCCTTTGGCATGTTCTACATATGGGTGACAGCCCGCCACCGCCAGCGCATGGCCATGATCGAGAAAGGTCTTGCGACGGCTGAACCCGCCTCTGAAGTGGACCGGTTCAGCAGCTTGAAATTCGGTCTGCTTGGTATTGGCGTAGGCTTTGGCCTGTTGCTGGGCTACCTCTTCCAAACCTACGCCATGGTGAATGGGGAGGACAACCCGTTGCCCTACTTCGTGATGGTGGCCATATGCGGCGGCGCGGCTCTGGTGGGACATCACATGATCGTGGTGCGGAGCAGGGGAAAGTAGCTCCGATGTAGGGTGCCGCAGGCATTCGGATCTTGCCCGACCCTAATTTCGCCGCACTTGGTAAACAATGCTGCGACGCTTTTTCACCGTATTTGCCGCCACTGCATTTTGGGCTTTGCTCGTGTGCGTGCTCTGGGTCCTGCTATTGCTTATCGTTCCTCCACCGGTAACGTGGGAGATGGTCGCGCAGGCCAAGGCCCAAGGTGGTGTTGAGCGCACGTGGGTGCCGCTGTCAAAGATCTCCCCGGCCATGCCATTGGCCGTCATCGCTGCGGAAGACCAGAAGTTCTTCGACCACTTCGGATTCGATATGGAGGCCATGCGGAAGGCAATGGCGCATAACGACCGCAGCAAGCGCGTGCGTGGTGCGAGCACCATCAGCCAGCAGACCGCCAAGAACGTCTTCCTCTGGCCGGGTAGGAATTTTGTGCGCAAAGGCCTGGAGGCCTGGTTCACGCTGTTGATGGAGACCTTTTGGTCGAAGGACCGCATTCTGGAGATGTACCTCAACGTGGCCGAGACCGGGAAGGGCCGCTTTGGCGCGGAGGCTACCGCGCAGCACTGTTTTAAGCGTTCGGCGTCCAAGCTCACGGATTCACAGGCCGCGCTTATCGCAGCTGTGTTGCCGTCACCGCGCAGGTTCAATGCCTGTTCTCCCTCGGCTTTCGTGCAACGCAGGCAGGCGTGGATACTGCGCCAGATGAGGCAGCTCGGGAACCAGATGGATCCCCTGGAGCGCGAGCGCTTGAACGACCTCCGCGATCGTCGCGAGAAAAGGCACAAGCGTTGACAACAGGGCACCGTTACCTTGGTCCGCAAGAAGACCTCGATCGCAATTGATCATGACGGAACAGAAGGACAGTATGCCCGGAACTGCACGATTAGTTTTGGTCACCGGTGCCAGCCGCGGTGTAGGGCGGGCGACAGCAAAGGCATTAGTGGAACTGCATGGTTGCACGGTCGTTGCCGTTTCGCGAGATGAGGACTGTCTGGCGTCCTTAAAAACGGAATGCGGCGATAGGGCAGGGCTGCTGGAGGCGCTGCAAGTGGACCTGGTCTCCACGAGCGGTATTGAAGATGTGAGGCGGCATCTGGCCGGGAGAAGGCTGCACGGCTTGGTGAACAACGCCGGCCTGCTGATCAAGCGGGAATGGGGGGAGTGGACGGAGGACGACCTGCAAAGGCTCTACCTGCTCAATGCTTCCGTGCCTCTTTTGCTATCCCAAGCGCTTAGTTCCTTACTGGAAGGGGATCCTCCCGGGCACATCGTGAACATCGGCAGCATGGGCGGCTTTCAAGGCAGTGTGAAGTTCCCTGGCCTGGCCGCATACAGCGCCAGCAAGGCCGCACTGGCCAACACCACCGAGTGCATGGCCGAGGAGTTGAAGGACCGCGGGGTACGGTGCAATTGCATCTGCTTGGGCGCCGTGGACACCGCAATGTTGCGTACCGCCTTCCCCGGATACACCGCTCCGGTCGGTGCGGAAGAGGTGGGACGGTACATTTCCAGGTTCGTGGTGGAGGGCCATAATCTCTTCAACGGCAAGGTGTTGCCCTTGGCCGTGAGTACCCCATAACGGGGTCTTTGAATTTTTTTCTTGTGTGAATTAGGACGGAAAGGAATTCTATCTACCTTTGCAGCCGCTTTCAGCAAAAACGTTCTTTGAGCGCCCCGGATCGGGGATGACATGTAGGGGTGGCCAAGTAGAGGTTGAGAATTATATTTTCAACACTGTTTGGTGGATCGGAAGATCAGCCTACATTTGCACCCCCTTCCGAAACACGTTCGTGGGACGGAAGGCGCACAAAATGAATTTCCTCAAGCCCGGGACGGTCCCGGAGACTTGAAACGTTCTTTGACTTATTGTCCATTCTGAGAAAAGTGAGTGTCCCTGTGTACTGTAAGGTTTCACATGGGGGGCACTAAGAAGAGCCAGATCAAACAAACTTACAATGGAGAGTTTGATCCTGGCTCAGGATGAACGCTAGCGGCAGGCTTAACACATGCAAGTCGAGGGGTAACAGGGAAGCTTGCTTCCGCTGACGACCGGCGCACGGGTGCGTAACACGTATGGAATCTGCCCTTTACTGGGGAATAGCCCGGAGAAATCCGGATTAATGCCCCATACTAGACGAGATGGCATCATCTTGTCTTGAAAGCTCCGGCGGTAAAGGATGACCATGCGCACGATTAGTTTGTTGGTGAGGTAACGGCTCACCAAGACTACGATCGTTAGGGGGCCTGAGAGGGTTATCCCCCACACTGGTACTGAGACACGGACCAGACTCCTACGGGAGGCAGCAGTGAGGAATATTGCGCAATGGAGGCAACTCTGACGCAGCCATGCCGCGTGCAGGAAGAAGGCGCTACGCGTTGTAAACTGCTTTTAATCGGGAAGAAACCCCGGGACGTGTCCCGGGTTGACGGTACCGATGGAATAAGCACCGGCTAACTTCGTGCCAGCAGCCGCGGTAATACGAAGGGTGCAAGCGTTATCCGGATTCATTGGGTTTAAAGGGTGCGTAGGCGGAACAATAAGTCAGCGGTGAAAGCCTGCAGCTTAACTGCAGAACTGCCGTTGATACTGTTGTTCTTGAGTACGTTTGACGTGGGCGGAATGTGCCGTGTAGCGGTGAAATGCTTAGATATGGCACAGAACACCGATAGTGAAGACAGCTCACGAAGACGAAACTGACGCTGAGGCACGAAAGCGTGGGGAGCGAACAGGATTAGATACCCTGGTAGTCCACGCCGTAAACGATGATCACTCGTGATTGGCGATACACTGTCAGTCACCTAGCGAAAGCGTTAAGTGATCCACCTGGGGAGTACGATCGCAAGATTGAAACTCAAAGGAATTGACGGGGGCCCGCACAAGCGGTGGAGCATGTGGTTTAATTCGATGATACGCGAGGAACCTTACCAGGGCTTGAACGTACGTTGACAGGGGCGGAAACGTCCTCTTCTTCGGACAACGTGCGAGGTGCTGCATGGCTGTCGTCAGCTCGTGCCGTGAGGTGTCGGGTTAAGTCCCATAACGAGCGCAACCCCTACTGTTAGTTGCCAGCGGATAATGCCGGGGACTCTAACGGAACTGCCCGCGTAAGCGGTGAGGAAGGTGGGGACGACGTCAAGTCATCACGGCCCTTACGTCCTGGGCTACACACGTGCTACAATGGCGAGGAACAATGGGAAGCTACCGGGTGACCGGATGCTGATCTCTAAAACTCGTCTCAGTTCGGATCGGAGTCTGCAACCCGACTCCGTGAAGCTGGAATCGCTAGTAATCGCATATCAGCCATGATGCGGTGAATACGTTCCCGGGCCTTGTACACACCGCCCGTCAAGCCATGGAAGCCGAAAGTGCCTGAAGTTGGTGACCGCAAGGAGCTACCTAGGGCAAAGTCGGTGACTGGGGCTAAGTCGTAACAAGGTAGCCGTACCGGAAGGTGCGGCTGGAACATCTCCTTTTTAGAGGACTGCTCTTTTGGAGCTTCCGGCCAACGCAAGTTGGTTGACACTTACTTTCTCTCAGATGGATAATATTTTCAAACGGTGCCACCGTTGCCGTCTCCTAGTCCTGTAGCTCAGTTGGTTAGAGCGCTACACTGATAATGTAGAGGTCCGCAGTTCAAATCTGCGCAGGACTACCAGGGATAGGGAACGGGGAATTAGCTCAGCTGGCTAGAGCGCCTGCTTTGCAAGCAGGAGGTCATCGGTTCGACTCCGATATTCTCCACTCAATGTCCGCTTTTGCGAAGGCGACGGCGGACAAAGCTCGAAAGAGCGCACTGTTCTTTGACGTATTGTTAGACTGACCAAGACAGACCGAGAGATCGGTCCACCGAGCAAGACCATAAGAGGTCGAAAAGTTACTAAGGGCGTATGGTGGATGCCTTGGCTCTCAGAGGCGATGAAGGACGCGATAGGCTGCGATAAGCCATGGGGAGGTGCATAATGACCTGTGATCCGTGGATCTCCGAATGGGGCAACCCAGCCGGTTGAAGACCGGTTATCCTGAAAAGGAAGCTAACCCGGGGAACTGAAACATCTAAGTACCCGGAGGAAAAGAAAACAAATAGTGATCCCCCTAGTAGTGGCGAGCGAACAGGGGACAGCCCAAACCGGTACCGTTTCGGCGGGACCGGGGTTGTAGGACCACAACGTGGACTTCGTATACATAGTGGAACCCTTCTGGAAAGTTGGACCATAGCGGGTGACAGTCCCGTACACGGCATGTATGCGATACCTAGTGGTATCCTGAGTAGGGCGGGACACGTGAGATCCTGTCTGAATCCGGCGGAACCATCCGCCAAGGCTAAATACTACTGAGAGACCGATAGCGAACCAGTACTGTGAAGGAAAGGTGAAAAGAACCTCGAACAGAGGAGTGAAATAGACCCTGAAACCGTACGCCTACAAGCGGTCGGAGTTCCGTTTCGACGGAATGACGGCGTGCCTTTTGCATAATGAGCCTACGAGTTGCTCGTCACTGGCAAGGTTAAGGGATTAAGTCCCGCAGCCGAAGCGAAAGCAAGTCTTAACAGGGCGTGTAGTCAGTGGCGGCAGACGCGAAACCTGAGTGATCTATTCATGGCCAGGTTGAAGTTCCGGTAACACGGAATGGAGGACCGAACTGGTAGACGTTGAAAAGTCTTCGGATGAGCTGTGATTAGGGGTGAAAGGCTAATCAAACTGGGAGATAGCTCGTACTCTTCGAAATGCATTTAGGTGCAGCCTCGGACGTACAGTTATGGAGGTAGAGCTACTGATCGGGCTAGGGGGCTTCACCGCCTACCAAACCCGGACAAACTCCGAATGCCATAACTCAATATCCGGGAGTGAGCGCACGGGTGCTAAGGTCCGTGCGCGAAAGGGAAATAACCCAGACCATCGGCTAAAGGTCCCCAAGTGTGTGTTAAGTTGAATCTAACGAGGTCGGATTGCACTGACAGCTAGGATGTTGGCTTGGAAGCAGCCATTCATTTAAAGAGTGCGTAACAGCTCACTAGTCGAGCGATCCGGCATGGATAATGATCGGGCATCAAACACACCACCGAAGCTGTGGACTGCGTAGCAATACGCAGTGGTAGAAGAGCATTCCGGTCTGCGTAGAAGGTGTAGTGTGAGCTATGCTGGAGCGTCCGGAAAAGAAAATGTAGGCATAAGTAACGATAAGGCATGTGAAAAACATGCCCGCCGATAGACCAAGGTTTCCTGATCAACGTTAATCGGATCAGGGTTAGTCGGGACCTAAGGTATAGCCGACAGGCGAAGCCGATGGACAACCGGTCAATATTCCGGTACCGACCCATATTGCGATGGGGTGACGAAGGAGTGAAAGGTCTCCGTGCTGACGGAATAGCACGGTGAAGGACGTAGGTATAACGCTGGCAGGAAAATCCACCGGTGTTGCTGAAACCCGACAGTAGCAGGAAGCTTCGGCAGAATGCATTGACCCTAATCAGACTTCCGAGAAAAACCTCTAAGCTTCAGATATGGGCCGCCCGTACCTCAAACCGACACAGGTGGTCAAGGAGAGTATCCTGAGGCGCTCGAGTGATCCGTGGCTAAGGAACTAGGCAAATTAAGCGCGTAACTTCGGGATAAGCGCTACCCACGCAAGTGGGTTTCAATGAAAAGGTCCAGGCGACTGTTTAACAAAAACACATGGCTTTGCGAAATCGAAAGATGACGTATAAGGCCTGACACCTGCCCGGTGCTGGAAGGTTAAGAGGAGAGGTCAGCCGCAAGGCGAAGCTTTGAATCGAAGCCCCAGTAAACGGCGGCCGTAACTATAACGGTCCTAAGGTAGCGAAATTCCTTGTCGGGTAAGTTCCGACCTGCACGAATGGTGTAACGATCTGGACACTGTCTCGGCCACGAGCTCGGTGAAATTGTAGTTTCGGTGAAGATGCCGGATACCCGCAACGGGACGAAAAGACCCCGTGCACCTTTACTATAGCTTCACATTGACATCGGCTGCCCGATGTGTAGGATAGGTGGGAGACTTTGAAGTTGCGTCGCTAGGCGTGATGGAGTCATCGTTGAAATACCACCCTTCTGTCATCTGATGTCTAATCCCTGCGAAACAGGGACACAGTGTGTGGTGGGTAGTTTGACTGGGGTGGTCGCCTCCAAAAAAGTATCGGAGGCTTCCAAAGGTACCCTCAGCACGCTTGGTAACCGTGCGACGAGTATATTGGCATAAGGGTGCTTGACTGTGAGACCGACAAGTCGAACAGGTACGAAAGTAGGGCAAAGTGATCCGGTGGTTCCGTATGGAAGGGCCATCGCTCATAGGATAAAAGGTACGCCGGGGATAACAGGCTGATCATTCCCAAGAGCTCATATCGACGGAATGGTTTGGCACCTCGATGTCGGTTCGTCACATCCTGGGGCTGGAGAAGGTCCCAAGGGTTCGGCTGTTCGCCGATTAAAGTGGCACGTGAACTGGGTTCAGAACGTCGTGAGACAGTTCGGTCTCTATCTGTTGCGGGCGTTAGAAGTTTGAGGGGAGCTACCATTAGTACGAGAGGACCGTGGTGGACGAACCGCTAGTGTACCAGTTGTCACGCCAGTGGCATAGCTGGGTAGCTATGTTCGGATGGGATAAGCGCTGAAAGCATCTAAGCACGAAGCCCACCTCAAGATGAGACTTCTTTTAAGGGTCGTGGAAGATCACCACGTTGATAGGCTACAGGTGTAAAGCCAGCAATGGCAAAGCCGAGTAGTACTAATTACCCGTAGACTTTGACCTGAAAAGGTCTTCACGGTGGATTTATCGATCGTCTGTTTTGGTTCAGTCTAGCAGTATTTCTTAAGATCGTGTTACGATTTTAGGTGACTATTGCGGTGAGGTCCACCTCTTCCCATTCCGAACAGAGAAGTTAAGCTCACCAGCGCAGATGGTACTAGGATGATGTCCTGGGAGAGTATGTCGTCGCCGATCTGAACCCCGCCCCTCAAAAGGCGGGGTTCTTTTTTTACCCATACCGGAATGGTCCGGCATGATGTTTCCTTTGCATCCGCACATGAAGCATTCGTTCGTATTCTCCGTCACACTGATCGCGGGGCTGGCGGGGGGCAACCTTTGCGCGCAGCGCCTGCAAGGCCATATCGCAGAGGCCGCAGGGGGCTTGCAGGTCGTACTTTCCGTGGCCCGGGGCAACGACTTCAGGCCCGTTGATTCCGTCCGGACGGATGATGCCGGTGATTTCAGTTTCCCGGAAGACTTCAAAGCAGCCGGCTTTTATCGCTTGGCATTGAACGACACGGACCGGATGGATCTCATCCTGGATGGCCGCGAGCCGGTGGTGGACCTCAGCTTTGACGGCATCCCCCTCGTGGACCATGTTCAGGTCCGCACCTCGGACGAGAACAAGCGATTGTGGGAATTCAAGTACATTTCCAAAGAGACCAAGGCCGTGCGTACCGCTGTGGCCCAGCAGAGACTGACGCTGCTCCCGACGGATACGGCGCAATTGGATCTGTTGAATGCCGTGGAGCAACGGGCCATGCACATGGAGGAACAGTATGTCCACCAACTCGTCCACAATGGGAATGGAGGCTATTTTGCCAAGGTGCTCACAGTGGATGACGCCATACGGGGTGTTAGGGGGAATGGACCTATGGCAGTGGCCGCCACCTGTGACTTCAGTGACCCTGAGCTGATGCGCTCCTCCGTCTATGACAAGGCCGTGATGGTGTTCCTGCAAAATCTCAACGTGGTCATCGAGGACCAGTTCATTGTGGGCGCCGACACGCTCATGCACCTTGCGGAACGCAACCCCGAATGCCGGTCCTACATGCTCGATCACCTCATCGACCTGTTCTCCACCTATGGCCCGGAGACCGCCTTGCAACATTTGGTCGATCGATATGTGGTGCCTGATGGGGACAGCGGTTCAGTCGCACCGGAATTGCGTGCCAAGGTGAAGGCCCTCATGCAGGTTTCCGTGGGAAGCACCGCACCGGATGTCGATCTCAACGATCGCGGTGTGATCACGCCATTGTCGAAATTGGTCAAGGCCAATACCTATACCGCGCTATTCTTTTACTCCAGTACTTGCGAGCATTGCCATGCCCAAATGCCCATGTTGAAAAAGGACCGGGCCCGATTCTTGGCCAAGGGCTTCCGCGTCATTGGCATCGCACTGGATGTGGACAGCGTGGATTTCCTGAAGAGCATCGAAGAGAATGCCATTCCTTGGAAGTGCTACAGTGAGTTCAACGGATGGGGTTCCAAAGCGGCCCAAGCCTTCATGATAAAGGCGACCCCCAGTTTCTTCCTGCTGGATGATAAGATGCGGATCGTGGCAAAGCCGGTGGATGCGGAGGAGTTGAGCCGGGTCCTGCAAAACCGCTATTAGTAGTTCGGGCTGATCGTCAGGGTTCCCGGAAGGGGCACCCCCCCTCCTACAATAATGGGCTGGATGGTTCTGGAGAGCGCTGCCATCGCACTCTGGTGTGCGGCGGCCACTTCACGTTCCGGTATCATCGTGACTTCGACCCATGCCGGTCGCACCGTACCCAGGTTTTCTTTTGGATACATCGTGCCAACATCCTCCTTCATCGCACCACGGTCTGCCAGAAGTAGGTCGTCCGGCTGAAGATCGGATCCGTGTGACGACCGTTCGAGATTATTCTTCGAAGTGCCGGTTCCCGGTCCGACGCCTATCGGAACGCGGTAATTCAAAGCTCGAAGATGGCAGTGGTCCCCATTGTGGTCCCATGCGGGGCAAGAAGTACGCGATCCGATCGGCCGGGTCTCCCCAATGATGGAAACAGTGGTCGGCGAGAGTTGAAGCTGGCCGGAAGTTCAAGTGTTTTCTGAATTGTGCTACGGTATTTACCGCAGGTACGGCCACAGCCGTGTTACGTAGTTGCTCGCCGCCGTCCGTAAAGCACGAAGGGCCGCCTCATTTGAGGCGGCCCTTCGGCGTTTGGTGCTATATCGGTTACTTGATGATGCTCAACCGCTGGACGGTCTTCTGTCCGTTGACGGTGATGTTCACCATGTACACTCCGCTGGCGATGTCGCTCGGCAGGTCGAGGATGGTGGTGAAGCGCTCACCGCTGTTCCCGAACTCCTTGG